>Ga0335085_10005290_pt1 | contig 20817 bp, 16 predicted proteins | sample Lox_Sample_45_FD_206712 | JGI IMG/M metagenome (GOLD analysis project Ga0335085, IMG submission 206712) | Soil microbial communities from Loxahatchee National Wildlife Refuge, Florida, United States - Lox_Sample_4.5 | ecosystem: Environmental > Terrestrial > Soil > Wetlands | place: USA...
AGACGGCGCGCTTCGCGCAAAGCCGTGGTAAGCCGTGTGACGGCCACCGGATACTCTGCGCGGACATAGATGAATCCTTTGCTCGCCCCAACCGCGTAGGCCGCGATGGCCATTCCCTCAATCACGCGATGCGGATCGCCTTCCATTACGCTGCGATCCATAAACGCGCCGGGGTCACCTTCGTCGCCGTTGCAAACGACGTACTTGACGTCTTCGGCGGCCTTGGCCACCGTTCCCCATTTCAGCCCGGTGGGATAGCCGCCGCCACCGCGTCCGCGCAGCCCGCTTTCGGTGATGCGGTGAACCACGCCGTTAGGCGTCATCTCGGTGAGCACCGTCAGCAGCGCCTTGTAGCCGTCGCGCGCAATGTAGTCGTCGATTTTTTCCGGATCGATGTAGCCGGCATTCTCCAGCACCACGCGCACCTGTTTATCAAAGTGCTCGTTTAAATCGCACTGCAGTTCAGGCACGGGTGCGCCGCCCAGGCTGTGGACAATCGCTTCGGCATGTCCGGGCTTTACACGATGGTAGAGTGTCTGCTCCGGGTCCACGCGAACCAGCGGTCCATGCGAGCACGGCCCCATGCAGCCGGTACGGCGCACCAGTACGGTCTTCCCCGACGTCTCCGCAGACTTCACCAACGCATCCTTCAGCGCGCCGGCGCCCTGACTCGCGCACGCCAGGTCCATGCAGACGTTCAGCTCGAAGTCGTACTTGTCATTCTCCTGCTGCGCGTTTTTGGCGAGTTGTTCGAGCTCCTCGATTGTCATTCCACGGTCCACCTTTCCAGTTGCTCGAGCATCAGTTCACGTGTCATCTCGCCCACTACTTCGCCGTCGTGCAGCGTTACCGGGGCGCGGCTACATGCGCCAACGCAACGCGCCGTCATCAGGCTGATCTTTCCATCGCTCGTAGTCTGCCCTTGCGCAATGCCAAGCTGCTTTTCCGCTTCGGCAATCAGCTTGTCAGAGCCCTTGATATAGCAGGCGGTGCCTGCGCACACAGTGACGGTGTGTTTGCCCGGTTGCTTCATGGTGAAGTAGTGATAAAAGGTCGCCACGCCATACGCCCGGCACAACGGAACACGCAGGGAATTGGCAACAAAGCGAATGGCGTCGTCGTCAAGATATCCGAACGCGGACTGCACGGAGTGCAGAGTCTCAATGAGCGCGTGGCGTGCAAAGCCATTTTTGCGCATCGTGCCGTTCACTATTTTCCATCGCTTGTCTTCGCTAGGTAGTGGCGGGGACGTGAATACTGGCACAATTCCTCCCTAATGGTTGAATGAGCGGACTCGCATCGGGCGCGGTGTGGTATGTTGTCCACCTCGCCTGACGACTATCGTGATTTTAGGAGTGAATTTGTCCTGCAATCGGTGACAGCAATCACGGGCGTGAGTGGCTATCCCATTTGCTGGCTTGGATTTCGGCCGCACCGGGACGGTGAACTCTCGCCCGCCGGAGTTGTGTTGCGGTGCACCGCGCAAGGGGGAAAATGTACGAATCGTGTGTGGAAGATCACCTGGGGTGCCGCATTTATAGCTCCGGAAGCGCGATGCATCACAACGCAGAGGGCGAGACAGTCTGATTGGGGCAAGATCGGCTTACTGCTTTCCATAGCGAAGTTGCAGTTTGTAATCGCTGTAGTCGATCATCACCACGGTGCGCCCAAAAAGAAAACTATTGGATTCCGCGCGCGCGTTCGTGGCCATAGGGTAGCCTTCCACCTGCATGTATTGGCGCATCATGTGCGTGGTTCCTGCAAATGGAGAAGGGCTCTTGGACGCGATTCCATCAATACGGGCGATTGAGCCGGTGACTGCGTCCACCCACAGCGTTCCGTCAATCAAATTGGGAGCTTTGCGCCGCGAAGTTATGGCGAGAACATAGCAGTCGCGCCCATTCAGCTTCTGCACCCCGCCGGTTTTCAGCTTCATTTCGTAGTTCGCGGATGTGAACCACGACTTTTCTACACTCCCGGACTGGTTGATGCGGGTCTCGTTATCGAGGAGCGGCTTCAAGCCGAAGCGCATCACAATCCCCGAGCCGCTTTCAGAGAGAATCGTATAAGTCTTACCATCCCCCTTCTTATACGTGTCCAACACCGTCATCTCCGCAACGGGATGCGTTTCATCGCTGCCCCTGTAAACGGAGTAATGTTCGATATCGGTGAATCCCAGCACATTTTCATAGCGCGCCTGAACCGCGGCATCAATAAAGCGGATCACGGCCGCGGAATCCGGCTCCGGCTGTGGTGCCGCGGCCATTGCGAGCGCGGCCAAGACAGAGAGACCCGTAATCGTTCGCGCTGCTTTCAATGGCCAGAGGTTTTTCATGGTGCTCCGCCGCTTCCTGCTTTTAAATTATGCGTCTTCTGCCTTGATCCGCGCAGCGTTGCAGGTGCGACATGGAACAGCGAGCTAAAAGCCAGCCACGCAACCCATGCGCTATTCTTGTTTCCTGCGCGAGGCGCAAACTTGGCCCACGAATCTCAAATAACCCGGCGACGGCGCGAAGCGCTCGCGGTGTGCGGCGTGGTGCAGGGAGTCGGCTTCCGTCCCTTCGTTTACCGGCTCGCGCTGGAAGAAGGCCTGGCCGGTTTCATCGGCAACGATACCAGCGGCGTGACCATCGAGATCGAGGGCCCAGCCGATCGCATCGAAGCCTTTTGCAGCCGTTTGCGGGCCGAAGCTCCGCCCCTTTCGCGCATCGACTCGGTTACAGCACGCGAAGCACCGCCCACGGGAGAAACAGGCTTCCGCATCGTAACCAGCGAGGCGCGTGGCCAGGTCTCGACCGGCATCCCCGCCGACGCCGCAACCTGCCCCGACTGCCTGCGCGAACTGCTCGATCCTCATGACCGCCGCTACCGCTATCCCTTCCTTAACTGCACCAACTGCGGCCCGCGCTTCACGATCACGCGCAGCATTCCCTACGACCGCCCGCAGACCTCGATGGCGCGATTTAAGATGTGCCCGTCCTGCCAGGCAGAATACGACGATCCATTGAACCGCCGTTTCCACGCGCAGCCCAATGCCTGCCCCGTATGCGGCCCACGTGTCTGGCTCGTTGCGCGAGACGGCGCCGAAATCCCATCAGCCGATCCCGTCGCCGAAACCATCAAGCGCCTCCTGGCGGGCGAAATCCTCGCCATCAAAGGGATTGGCGGATTCCACCTTGCTGTGGATGCAACCAGCGAGTCGGCCGTGATGCGCCTGCGCGAGCGAAAACGCCGCTATGGTAAGCCGCTCGCCATCATGGTCCGCGATCTCGATGCGGCGCGCGCAGTTTGCGCGCTCACCGCCGAGGAAGAAGCGCTGCTCCTCACGGTACCGCGGCCCATCGTTCTTGGCCAGCGGCGTGGGGATTGCGGCGTTGCCCCCTGCGTTGCTCCTGGAATCCCATGGCTCGGCGTCTTTCTCCCCTACGCGCCCTTGCAGCATCTGCTCTTCGCCGATCCTCGCGTGAAGGCGCTGGTGATGACCAGCGCCAACCTCAGCGAAGAGCCCATCGCCATTGACAATGATGAGGCTCTGGCGCGGCTGAGCAAGATTGCCGACGTGTTTTTGATGCATGATCGCGAGATTCTGCAGCGCTGCGACGACTCCGTGATGGCTGTGGTGGATGGCGCGCCACAAATCATCCGCCGCGCACGCGGATTTGTGCCGCTCGCCGTCCCACTGCCTTTCGACTCGCCGCCGCTCGTCGCTGTCGGCGGTCATCTCAAAAGCGTCTTCACCCTTGCGCGCGGCCGCTTTGCCTACCAGAGCCAGCATTTGGGCGACCTCGAAAATCTCACCGGCCTCGAGTTCTTCCGCGAGTCACTGACGCACCTGATACGCACCTTCGAAATCGAGCCCGAGGCAGTGGTGCACGATCTGCATCCCGGATATCTCTCCACCACGCTGGCCAAAGAGTGGGCCGCGGAGCGCGGGTTGCCTCTGATTGCCGTGCAGCACCACCACGCGCACATTGCTGCCTGCATGGCAGAGCACGGAATCGAGAGCCCCGTTATTGGGCTTTCACTCGACGGAACCGGCTACGGGACGGACGGAAAAATCTGGGGCGGGGAGGTGCTGATTGCGCGGCTTGATGGCTTCGAGCGGTTTGCGCACCTTGATTACGTGCCCATGCCGGGAGGTGAGGCAGCGATTCGCGAGCCATGGCGCATGGCGCTGGGGCATATGCACGCAGCGGGCTTCGACGATGAGGGGCAAAGATTTCTTGCCGGTACTGGGGCGACGGAACAGGAGGGGCGCATCGTTAGGCGCATGTTGCAACGACAGATCAATTCACCCATGACTTCCAGCCTCGGCAGGCTCTTCGATGCTATGGCTGCGGTTGTGCTCGGCCGGAGAGTTGTGGACTACGAGGCGCAGGCGGCCATCGAATTGGAAGGAGTGGCCGTGGATGAACCGGACGATCCGGCGTCGGAGCACTATCATCTGAAAGTCGATTGCGGAGATTGGTCAAAGCGTGAGCCCGCGATCATTACAATGAAGGCGACTTGGGGAGCAATTGTGCACGACATGCTTGGGCACGTTGCTCATACGAGGATTGCGGCTCGGTTCCATGCAGGCGTGGCAGCGGGGTTCATTCACGCAGCCGTTCTGGCGCGCGCAGCAACGGGAATTCAGAGCGTTGCCCTCTCCGGCGGGTGCATGCACAACCGACGCCTGGCGCGATTGCTGCGGAGCGGACTCGAAGCGGAGGGATTTCAGGTCTTCCAGCATCGCGACATCAGTCCCGGCGATGGCGGGCTGAGCTACGGCCAGGCGGTGGTCGCGGCAGCCTTGCTCACTAGGCAGGCAGAGGCTTCCGGCCCATTGAGCAAACCCAGCCCTGCGGCTCATCTATGAAAACCTGAACTTCAACGAAACCCGCCCCTGCAAGGAGCGTCCGGTATTCTTCAGGTGGCAGCATAGTCATTGCGTACTTCGATGCATTCTGCTCCACCATGATCGACATTGCTGCCGGTGAGCCCCTGTACACTTCGCAAATGATCGCGAAGATGCCGCCCGGCTTGACCACGCGCCAGATCTCCCGAAAATCGGCGGGCAGGTCGGGCCAGAAATAGATCGTTTCCACGGCAGTGACCAAGTCGAACGTATCCCTCGCGTAGGGAAGCTTCGATACCGACCCTTCGCAGATTTCGACGCGGCCGGCCTGAATCATCTCTGCGTTTATCTTCGCTGCCACGCGCACGCTGTCTGCTGAGTGGTCGAGGCCAAACACGCGCCCCAATCCCGACGAGGCCGCCAGCTTGGCGATCGTTCTTCCTCCGCCGCAGCCGACGTCGAGGATGGCGCCATCGCGTGGAATTGTGAAATGCGAAAGCCCCCAGTCGGTTACGCCGGAATGACGCTTGTTCATGTTGCGCAGCAGCCACCGGCCCAGCCAGCCAATCGGTCTGCCGCATTGATTTTTCATCGTTCTCTTTTGTATTGGGCTTGCGATCGACACGGACTCACTCCGAGATGCGGACCAGCTCCTGCGCCTCCTGCCGTGGGCCGAGGAGCGAGATGCGCGGAAGGCGGCCGCGCACCATGGCCACTTCATCGCAGCGGTGCAGCCGCGGGCATGCCTGGCAGTCCTTGAGGATCTTGTCCGGCAGATCGGATTTGTCTTCCACGGTGCGGAAGCCATACTTGAAAAAGAAATCGGGAATGCGCGTGAAAAGGCAGACGGATTGAATGCCATGGATCTCGGCTTCTTCAATCAGCGCGCTCAGAATGCGCCCGCCGGCGCCCTTGCCCTTGGCCTCGGGCTTTACGACGATGGAGCGCACCTCGCACAGGTGCGGGCCATAAAGGTGCAGCGCGCCGCAACCCAGGAACACGCCTCCGTCGGACTCGGCAATGGTAAAGTCGCGAATGTTTTCGCAAACCTCGGCAAAGGGGCGTTTGAGCAATGTCCCGTCGCTGGAGAGCGAGTTTACGAGGTCGTACACGTTGGAGGCATCGAGCAACAATGCCTTACGCACTAGCATGAATGACCTCCCCAACACCGGGTTTCGCAAGCGCCGCTACCCGCTCCGACGCTGTAGCAAGCGCTTTCTTGACGCGCTCGCGCGCAGTGCCTCCGATTACATCGTGGCAGTTCAAAGTTGCGTCAAGCGCGACGGCAGCGAAGAAGTCCTCTCCGAACTCCGCGCCAAACTGGCGAAGCTCCTCAAGCGTCAGCCCGCCCAATTCCACGCCCTTCTCAATCGCGAAGCGCACTGCTTGGCCGACTTTTTCGTGCGCGGTGCGGAATGGCACGCCCTTGCCGGTTAGGTACGTCGCGGCAGCCATCGCGTTCAGATAGCCCGACTGCGCCGCCTGGCGCATCCGTTCAAAGCGAAATTCGAGCGCGCGCGTAAATTCAGGCAAAATGCTCAACATGCCCTCAATGGTATCGGCGACGTCAAAAACCGGTTCCTGCGTCTCTTGCAAGTCTTTATTGTAGGCGAGTGGCAGTCCTTTTAACAGTGTAGAGAGCGCGGCACACGCGCCCTGCAAGCGCCCGCACTTACCGCGCAGCAGCTCCGTCAGGTCCGGATTCTTTTTTTGCGGCATGGCGCTCGAACCAGTCGAAAAACTCTCAGGCAAATCGACAAATGCGAACTCGCGGGTTGCGTATAGCGTGATCTCCTCCGCAAAGCGGGAGATGTGTAAACCGAGAAGAGCCGCGTCCTGTGCGAACTCCAGCGCAAAGTCGCGGTCGCTCGTAGCGTCAATGGAGTTGGCCGTGGGCGCAGCAAATCCCAACTCTCGCGCCGCGATTGTCCTGTCCAACGCCAAGGTCGCCCCGGCCACTGCACCCGATCCCAGCGGGCAGAAGTTCAACCGCGTTGAGCAATCCTTCAGCCTATCTGCATCACGCAACAACATCTCGACATAAGCCAGCAGCCAATGCGCGACTAGAACCGGTTCGGCGCGCTGCAAATGCGTGTAGCTTGGCATCACGGCATCGCCGGCGCCACGCGCCTGCTCCACAAGCGCCTGCGCCCACGCGGCCAGCCCCTCGATGGCGCGTGCGATTTGCTTGCGCACATAGAGCCGCATATCGGTAGCGATTTGTTCGTTACGGCTGCGGCCGGTGTGCAGCCTGAGCGCCAGTTCGCCGATTTCCTCAGTAAGCTCAAGCTCGACGTAATGATGAACGTCCTCAGCCTTCGAGAGTAGGATTCCTGGCGCAGCGCGGTTCGTTGCACGCGGGATGATGGCGTCAAGCCCGCGCAGCATAACGACGAGCTCTGTGTCTGTGAGAACACCGGCAGCGGCAAGCGTCAGTGCGTGCGCCTTGCTTGCTGCGATCTCATAAGGCAGCAGCCGCCAGTCGAAGGCGAGCGACCGCTGCCACGCCTCGAATTGCGAATTGAGCGGCTCGCGAAAGCGCCCCGACCACATCTTCGCGGATTGTTGTTCGTTTGCCATTGATTTAAGCGTACTTCATGCTATTGCTTCTCCTTGCCGCCCGAAAGCCGGGGCATTTCGTTGCCTTCGCTGAGCGTGAGGAGGCCGGTTTTGGCGTAGGTGAGGAGCTTCTCCCGGGTGTCGGTGATGTCGAGGTTGCGCATGGTGAGTTGTCCGATGCGGTCGCGCGCGGAGAAGGCAGAGTCGGTTTTCTCCATGCTGAGGCGCTCGGGATGGAAGGTGAGGTTGGGCGACTCGGTCGAGAGGATGGAATAGTCGTTGCCGCGGCGCAACTCAATCGTGACCTCGCCGGTAATGGCCTTGGCAACCCACCGCTGAGCGGATTCGCGGAGCATGATGGCCTGCGAGTCAAACCAGCGGCCCTGGTAAAGCAGGCGGCCGAGCTTGCGCCCATTGTCGCGGTACTGTTCGATGGTGTCCTCGTTGTGGATGCCGGTGATGAGGCGCTCGTAAGCGATGAAGAGCAGAGCTAGACCCGGGGCCTCATAAATGCCGCGGCTCTTGGCCTCGATGATGCGGTTCTCAATCTGATCGCTCATGCCGAGGCCATGGCGGCCGCCGATGCGGTTCGCTTCAAGAAGTAGTTCGACGGGGTCATCGAATTGGCGGCCGTTCAGGGCGACGGGAAATCCCTCTTCGAAGCGGATGGCGGCCTCTTCGCGCCGGATCTCGACATCGTCGCGCCAGAAAGCGGCGCCCATGATCGGCTCGACGATCCTGATAGACGAGGATAGTTGCTCCAGGTCCTTGGCTTCGTGGGTGGCGCCGAGAAGATTGGAGTCAGTGGAGTAGGCCTTCTCGGCCGACATCTTGTAGGCGAAGCCGGAGCGCTGCATAAAGGCAGACATTTCGGCGCGACCACCTAATTCGTCGATGAAAGCGGCGTCAAGCCAGGGCTTGTAGATTTGGAGGCCGGGATTGACAAGCAGGCCATAGCGATAGAAGCGCTCGATGTCGTTGCCCTTGAAAGTAGACCCGTCGCCCCAGATGTGGACGTCGTCCTCCTTCATCGCGGCTACCAGGATGGTGCCGGTTACGGCGCGGCCGATGGGAGTGGTGTTGAAGTAGGTGAGGCCGGCGGTGGAGATGTGGAAGGCCCCGGCCTGCAGCGCGGCGATGCCTTCGCGAACCAGCGGGCCGCGGCAGTCGATGAGGCGGGCCTTCGTGGCGCCGTATTCGAGGGCCTTGCGTGGGATCGCGTCGTAGTCAGCTTCGTCGGGCTGGCCAAGGTTCGCTGTGTATGCGTAAGGGATGGCGCCCTTCTGCTTCATCCAGTAGAGAGCGGCGGAGGTGTCAAGCCCGCCGGAGAAGGCGATGCCGACTTTCTGGCCGACGGGCAGAGATTCGAGAATTACGGACATGCTTGCGAGACCCTCGAAAAGGTTAGTTACTAGCTTCTAGCCAGCAACATGTTTGCAATTACGCTGCTTCGGCCTGCGATGAAAAGGCCAGGAACAAGTAGCTGGCAGCCCAAAGCATTTACTTCTTCAACCCGCCCAGCAGCAAGAGCAGCAGCGCCTTCTGAGCGTGCATACGATTTTCGGCCTGATCGAAGACGATGGACTGCGGGCCGTCGATCACCGCATCGGTCACTTCCTCATTGCGGCGCGCGGGCAGGCAGTGCATGAAGACCGCACCGGGTTTTGCCTTTGCCATCAGCGCCTCATTCACCTGGAACGGGCGAAAGATAGGTGCGCGCTTGGCAGATTCGTGCTCCATGCCCATACTCACGCAAACATCGGTGTAGATGGCGTCCGCGCCGTCGGCCGCCGCCTGCGGATCCTGCAGCAGCCGGATTTCGCAGCCATTCGCAGCGGCGATGTCCCGCGCTCGGGTGACAATCTCGATGTCGGGCGAGTAGCCGCGCGGCGTGGCCACAGTAACATTGGTTCCCAGTTGCGCGCCGGTGAGCATCAGCGAGTGGCACACGTTGTTACCGTCGCCTACATAGGTAAAGTTGAGTCCGGCTACCGAACCGAAGTGCTCCTCGAAGGTCATGAAATCTGCCAGAGCCTGGCAGGGGTGCTCGAAATCCGAGAGCGCGTTGATCACCGGTACGCGCGCATTAGCGGCCATCTCCGTGATGGTGTCGTGCGCGTAGGTGCGCAGCACGATCACGTCGACCCAACGCTCCAGGTTTTTTGCCACGTCGGCGATGGTTTCGCGCTCGCCGAGCGGCGTACTGGTCTGATCGACGAAGATGGCGTTGCCGCCCAGGGTGTTGATACCGGCTTCGAAAGCCAGGCGCGTGCGCAGGCTGGCCTTCTCGAACATCAGAACCATCTGCCTGGCGTCGAGAGCGTGCCGGTAGGCGGCGGGGTGACGCTTGACGTCGTGCCCCAGCTTGAGGATGGCGCGCACCTCGGCGCTGGTAAGATCGCCGATGGAGCAAAGGTCTTCGCCAGGCATGCGCGCCGCCGCGGCCAGCACATCCGGATCCTGATGAATGCTGGTCGCGGGACCGGGAGTGTCGACGACTGCGTTAGTCACCACCATGGCTACCTCCTGCGGTTGGGTTGGCGGCGGCTACCGCCGCGGTAAGCTCGCTCAGGACTACATCGAGCCCGGCGATAAGGGCGTCAACGTGCTCGCGCTCAAAGATGAACGGAGGAAGGAATCGGAGCACCGTATCGGAGGTGCAGTTGATCACGATGTGCTTCTTGAGCATTTCTGTGACAGCTTGTTTGCCTACCTCGGCTGAGTCGAGCTCGATGGCGAGCATCAGGCCCATACCGCGCACATTAATGATGCAGGGGTGCTTCTTGGCTAGCGAGTGCAACTGCCGCTTGAAGTAATCGCCGATTTCGGTCACATGCGCCATCAGATTGCTGTTTTCGACGTAATCGATGAAGGCGATGGCCACGGCGCAGGCCAGCGGACCGCCGCCAAAGGTGGTGCCGTGCATTCCGGCGTGGAAGGCTCGCGCCACTTCGTTGGTGCAGAGCGTCGCGCTCATGGGGATGCCGCCTGCCAGTGGCTTGGCGAGCGTGGTGATGTCGGGCTTCACGTCGTAGTGCTGGTAGGCGCACCACTTGCCAGTGCGGCCGCAGCCGGCCTGAATCTCGTCGACGATCAGCAGTGCGCCGGTCGAGTCAGCCAGCTTGCGCGCTTCAGCGAAGAACTCGGGGGTGAGCGGACGCACGCCGCCCTCGCCCTGCACTGCTTCGAGAAGAATGGCGCAGACCTCGTTGGAGAATTTTGCGCGCAGGTCTTCGATGTCGTTGAAATTCACAAAGTCGAAGCCGGGGACGACAGGACCGAAAGGAGTGCGGTACTTTTCCTTGTATGTGGCCGAGATGGAGCCGAAGGTGCGGCCATGGAAGCTCTGCTCGAGCGCCAGAAACTTCGTGCCGATCTCGCGGCCTTCCTCGCGGATGAGCCCGGCGTGCGCACGCGCCAGTTTCAGCGCGGCTTCCACTGCCTCGGTTCCGGAGTTGCCGAAGTAGGCTCGGTCCATGCCGGTGAGCCGTGTGAGTCGCTCAGCCAACCCGGCCATCTTGTCGTTGAAATAGTAGTTCGAGGCATTGATCAGCGTGCAGCTTTGCCTGGCAATGGCTTCTTCGATCGTTTTGGAACGATAGCCAAGCGCATTGACGCCGATGCCGCTCAGCAGATCGAGATAGCGGTCGCCGTTGTCGTCGATCAGATACACACCTTCGCCGGCGACAAAGAGAACCGGGAAGCGGTCGTAAGTGTGAATGAGCAACCGCGCCTCGGCGGCCTGAATCTCAGCAAGTTTCGACATTTTCTCTCCTTAAGCAACCATCACTTCAGTGCCGTGCGCTACGCGGGAACTGCACAAATCGGGCAGGGAACCGGCAGCTTCGGCAGGCAGAATCCGCACGCGCTTGACGCCGTTCAGCAAAGCCTCGCGGCAGGCGCTCAACTTGGGCAACATGCCGCCAGTGATGACGGCGCTCTTTGCCATTTCAGAAATTTGATCGATCGAGAGCCATCGCAGCACCTCACCCTTCGCGCCCTTCACGCCGGGAACGTCAGTGAGAAAGACAAGCGCGTCGGCGCGGCAGGCGATGGCGCAGGCTGCAGCCATCTCATCTGCGTTGATGTTGTAGTACTCGCCGTCAAACCCCAGCGCCATGGAGCAGATCACCGGCACGCCGCTCAATTGCCAGATGGCCTCAATCCAGCGCGGATCGCTGGCGGCGATCTCGCCCACGTAGCCAAGATCGGGCGCGGTGCGCTTTTTGCGTGCGCGGAAGAGCAATCCATCGCCGCCGGAGAGTCCGACCGCCGGCTGCCCCAGTGCGCCCAGAGCGGCCACCAGTCCTTTATTCACGCGCCCCGCAAAAACCATCAGCGCGGCGTCGCGGGTCTCTGCGTCGGTTATGCGCAACCCGTCGATGAACTCGCTTTGCTTGCCCAGGGCCTTCAATGTGCGCGTCAACTGCACGCCCCCGCCATGGACCACGGCAACCTGATTGCCGTCGCGCACCAGCTCGGTGATGGCGCGCATGCAGCCTTCCAGCAGCGGCGGACTCTCAAGGCCCGCACCTCCCAGTTTGACAACGTACTTCATTCCGGCCCCTCCGCGGCGAGTTTCATACCAGACCCTCCGATTCGGGCCAGCCCAACATGACGTTCATGTTCTGCACAGCCTGGCCGGCAGCGCCTTTCAGCAGATTGTCGAGGCAGCTCACGACGACGGCGCGCTGACCGGACGCATCAATCTGAAATCCGATATCGGCATAGTTCGTGCGCACGGAGTATTGAATCTGCGGCAATGCTTTTTCATAGAGACGCACCATCGGGCTCGCGGCAAAATACTCGCAAAACACGCGCGCCACACTCTCCCGCGTTTGCGCCTTCTTGAACCGCACATAAATCGTCGACAAAATGCCGCGCGGAATGGGCAACAGATGCGGCGCGAAGACGATCTCGCTCGCTCGAATGCCGATCTGCTCCAGCAGTTCGCCGGTGTGGCGATGGGTAAAAACGCCATACGCCGAAAGATTGTCTGCCGCGTACATAAAGTGCGTCTTCGCCGTCGGAGCTTTTCCCGCGCCGCTTACTCCGCTCTTCGAATCGACAACAATACCGTGATCGAGATCGACCAGCCCCGCGGCAACCAGCGGCTTCAGCGGCAAAATGATTGAAGTCGCATAGCAGCCGGGGTTGGCGATCAAGCGCGCGCCGGCAATCTGCTTTCGATGCAGCTCGGGCATACCGTAGACCGCCTGCGCCTGCGTGGCGCGGGCCGATTCGCTTCCTTCGTCTCCAAATGCGTAGACGGCGCGATTGGCCGCTTCAGTCAGCCGCCACGCTCCGCTCAAATCGATCACGCGCAAACCGCGATTGATCGCTTCAGGAACCCACTCGCGTGACAGTTCATGCGGCGTGGCAAGAAAAAGCAAGTCAACGCCCCGCTCGGCAAGCAGCTCCCACGAAAAGGGCTCCAGCTTCAACTCGCCGTCGTGGCCTGCCAACTGCGGATGAATCTCGGCAAGCGGAATACCGCCGCGCTCAAAATCCTTGCCCGCTGGGTCCTTGCCTTCCATGCGCCCGGCAAAAACCGGCGGCTTTCCCTTGAGGCGCGGATGATGCAACAACAGCCTCGCCAACTCAGCGCCGGCGTACCCTGTCACTCCCACAACCGCTGTTTGTATCGCTTTCGTCATGCCTGCAACATCGTCCTTAACCGAGCTTCCACTTCTCCCGCGTGGCGCGTGTCCGCGCAAATCACCAGAATCGTATCGTCTCCGGCAATGGTTCCCACCACCTCCGGCCAGCCCTCCCGGTCCAACGCCGCCGCCACCGGCTGCGCTCCGCCCATTACCGTGCCCAGCACCACCTGATTCATCGCCTGCCGCACGCGCAGGCCAAGGCTATCGATCATCTCAGCCAGGGAAGGCGGCTGATCGTCTACCACCTGCACGGCTGTACCTAAGCCGCCGTTGCCATTAGGCAGCGAGTAGCCGCCGGGCCCCTTGAGTAGCTGCAGTTCGTGGATGTCCCGCGACAGCGTCGCCTGCGTCACATGAATGCCGCGTCGTCGCAGCTTGCGGCGCAATTCGTCCTGGCTGGCCACAGGTGCGTGGGCCAGCACTTCGCGTATCGCATTCAGGCGTTGAAACTTCATTTTAGCCACCGGGCGCCCTCGCGGGCAAAGTAAAACCTTGCGTAGAGGAGCGATTGAATAAATATACAGCATATCTGTATAAGTATGCAAATCTTATGTGGACTGATTATCTATTTCACGCAAGGAAAATGAGCGAATGACTGTACCTTTTGGCGCAGAAGTCCAGGAAATTGATGAACTTTACACAGGGTAGGACTCGGTGGAAGCATTAGGGGCATGGAAAGGGACTCGAAGTTGGGATACGGATTCTTGTTTGTGGGGGCGTCTGCGCCATACCTCATAGAACATCTATTCGGACCTACCAGTGCCTTGGTTGTAACCGTGGTTTGCGCAATAGTTGGTGTGTGTTTTCTTTGGGCTGGTCACAACCATCGGCTAACAGATCAGGCCCCAATATCCAGTAAGCGTAGGGCATGTACTGGTCTCCTCGCTGTGGCTGTAATCTTTACAATTTGTGAGGCTAGCTGGCATATCTATACCGAGCGCAACGTCGTAAAGACTGTTGCTCCCCCACCTTCAGCCATTCCTGTTCAGCCCCCTACAACAATAAACCAGACATCTACGGACAGTAATTGCTCTAACTTGGTGGCTGGGTCCGATGCAAAAATCAAGTGCGAGACTGAAAAGGAGCGCCATGAGAAAGATGACGGCAGTCATTGAGCTAGTAATCATCACTTGCTTTGCGGCGTTTGCCTACAGCCAGACGACACCAAACGTGCATCAGACTGCGACGCGAAGTTCTTGCGCCAACATCGTCGCATTGTCTGGAGCAAAGGTAGATTGCTCTAACCTTACGGAAGCACAAAAGAAGGCGTTGGCAAATATCCCGACGATCTTGAAGATGGCGCTTACAGATCGGGATTACTTTGACGCAATCATGAAAAAACTGGATGAAATCTCGAAGGCCGAAGCTGCCCCTCAACAGATAGTCAGTGCCCCGAGCGGGATTGCAATTGGGGGAGGAACGGTCACGAATCCAACCGTAAACAACTTTACTCTACCGGAACGCCACATTTTAGAAGCTGAAAAGGACTATCTGAGAGGCTGTCTTTCGAAGCACGCCGGAAGTGTAAGCGTCAGTGCGATAGCGAATGATCCAGAAGCCTACGCTTTTGCGGATGATTGGTTCCATATTTTTCAACAGGCAGGTTGGTCCATTGAGGAGGATAGAATTAAGCCCTTTCTAATAGGAGGGGGGATGTGGACTGAAATGCATATTATGGTTCGTGGATCAGTAAATTCAGGTGGTACAAATGCTAAGTTTGACCCGAATTCTGCGGGTGAAAACATTGCAAACTGCCTAGTAAATCACCCGTTTGAGTGGAAATCTGCCATGATACTAGACCCAAATTATCCACCTGATAAAGTCGATGTTCAGGTCGGTCCACGCGGCTCACATTGATTTAGGCAGCAATCAGCTTCTTTTATTCCAGAACGGGTGCTTCAATGAGCTTCATCAACGTGTCGCGGAATAGGTAAGGATTGGCACGATTGTTGAACCGGAAGGTCATCTCATCCAAGTAGGCTGATAGATGCTTTGCCGACATCTTGTGCCACGATCCCACGATTCAATTCAAATCCCGCCAGTTCGCCCCTACCCCAACATGGGCCACTAGCGGTACCTTCAGCTTCACGACGTTCTCCATCTCCGCCCGCACCAGCGCCGCAACCTCCTCGGTCTCATCCAGCGGCACTTCAAACAGCAGCTCGTCGTGCACCTGCAGCACCATGCGCGTCTTCAGCTTGCGCTCGGCGAGCTTGCGGTCGAGAGTAATCATGGCCAGCTTGATCAGGTCCGCCGCGGTGCCTTGCAGAGGCGAATTGATCGCCGTGCGCTCGGCGAATCCACGCTGATTGGGATTGCGGCTTTCGATGTCCGGAATTGGCCGCACGCGCCCGAACATGGTGCGCACGCTGCCCTCTTTTCTCACCTGCTCGAGCGTCTTCTCGATAAATAGTTTCACTCCCTGGTAGCGGGCAAAATAACGATCGATGTAGGCTTTGGCGTCGGCCTGCGGAATCCCCAACTGTGCGGCCAGGCCGAACGGCGAGATTCCGTAGACGATGCCGAAGTTTACCGCCTTCGCGCGGCCGCGCGTCTCCTTGTCCATCTTGTCGATAGGGACGCCGAAGACCTCGCTGGCCGTCAGCGTGTGAATATCGATGCCTTCCGTGTAGGCGCGCATCAACAGCGGGTCGCCACTGAAGTGTGCCAGCAGCCTGAGCTCGATTTGCGAGTAGTCGGCCGAAAGCAATTGCGTGCCTGGCGCCGCCGTGAAGGCTGCCCGAATTTCGCGCCCCAGCTCCGTCCTGATGGGAATGTTCTGCAGGTTCGGATTGATGGAAGACAGCCGGCCTGTGGCCGTGGCCGCGGCTTGAAATGTGGTGTGCACACGCGACTCGGCGTCGGCCAGTAGCGGCAACGCGTCAACGTAGGTCGATTTCAGCTTCGACAAATGCCGGTATTCCAGCACCAAGCGCGGAACTTCGTGTTTCTCCGCCAGAAACTCCAGCACATCCTGTGCAGTGGAAACGGCCTTATTTTTGCCGCGACTTGCGGGGGCAGGTAAGCCAAGATGAGTGAACAGCACTACGCCAAGCTGCTTCGGCGAGTTGATATTGAACCGCTGACCGGCCAGATCGAAGATCCGTTCGCCCACGCGTTCAATCTCCGCGCTGAATCGGGTTGAAAGCCCGTCAAGCACGCCCTTATTGATATGCACGCCGGCTTGCTCCATGCGGAACAGCACCGGCGCCAGCGGCAGATCGATCTCGTCGTACACACGCGACACAGCGGCTTTGTCTGCTTCCTGACGCAGGGCTGGAAGAAGCGCATGAACCGCCGCGGCCGCCGCAGGCAGCGTAGACGGCGGCGGTTGGTTGTTACGTGCGGCGACGTCGGCCAGCGACTGCGTTGCGTGCGTGGGATTCAGCGCGTAGGAAAGCAGCATGGTGTCGTCCACCTTGCCGCGCAGCACGACGCCCACGCCAGCCAAAACGTGCAGCGCCAGCTTCCAATCGTGCACGCGCTTTGCGACAGAGGCGTCTTCGAGCAGCACGCGCAGCTCAGTCGTCAACGCTAAACGCAGCGCACGTGCAGGATCGGCGCAAACTCCCACGCTGAAGCGCGACTTTTTCTCTGCGGCCTCCGCCACATCCAGTAGCGACAGCGCCGGCGGCGCCTCATCCTCCGATTCCTCTTCTACTGGTTCAGCCGCATCCAGCGCCAAGGCAAATCCATGTTCGCGCGCAGCGGCGTAGAAAGCCGCGGTCTGCTCTGGTGTTGGTTCGTCGACCAACTCGACCGAAACCCCGCCCGCCGCAGGGGCCAAATCCCGCAGCATCGAGGTGAACTCAAGCTCGGTGAAGAGCGCGCGGCATGCCTCGATGTCCGGCGGCTGCGTCTGCATCGCACCCAGGTCCAGCTCCAGCGGTACGTGGCAATCGATGGTGACGAGCTCTTTCGACAGTAGAACCGTTTCGCGGTTTTGTTCGAGCGATTCCCGGTACGCCTTCCGTTTCACCTCTGCCGCGCGGTCCAGCACGGCCTCTACGCTGCCAAACTCGCGAATCAGCTCCACGCTGCCCTTATCGCCGATGCCGGGCGCGCCAGGAATGTTATCCACCGAATCGCCGCGCAGCGCCATCACATCCACAACCTTTTCCGGCGGCACGCCCAGCGTCTCCGTCACCTTGTCGGGGTCGAGGATCAGATTGTCTTTCTGCGGATTCAGAATCTTCACTTGGCGGCTGACCAGTTGCATCATGTCCTTGTCGCCAGAGACGATGAAGACCTCGTGCTCGCGTTCGGAGGCTTCGCGAGCCAGCGTGCCGATCACGTCGTCGGCCTCAAATCCCTCGGCCTCAAGGATGGGAATGCGCAGCGCTTCGAGCGCGCGGCGAATGTAGGGAATCTGACGGCGCAGATCCTCGGGCATCGCTTCGCGTTTGGCCTTGTAGCCGTCGTAGCTCACGTCTTCAAAGCTCTGCGTCTTCGCGTTCCATCGGCGCAGTGTTTCAATGGCGCGGGCGCGCTCGTCGCGAAAGACCTCGCCGCTCACGTCGAAGACTGCGGCAAAATACTTGGGCGCGAAGTCCTGGCGGAGCTTTTTGATCATGTTGACGAAGACGTAGGTTGCAGCCGTGGGCAGTCCTGAGCGCGTGGACATGGGCCGGCTGTGTTGCATGGCGTGGTAGGCGCGAAAGATGAACGACATCGCGTCCAGCAGAAAGACGGGCGGCTTGGCTTGGTCGGGCACGGTAGGAGAATAGCAGAGTGCGGTGGACCCTGAGACAAGTGAAGGAGTGAAGGGGTGAACGGCGGCTCGTCGCTGTGAACACTGACCACTGATCACCGGCAATTGACCACTGTTAAGCAATGAACATGCAATCGCCGTAACTGTAGAATCGGTACCTTTCCTGGATTGCGTGCCGGTAAGCGGCCAACACGCGTTCACGGCCGGCAAATGCGCTCACCAGCATCAGCAGGCTCGATTGGGGCAGGTGGAAGTTGGTGAGGAGCGCATCAACCAGGCGGAACTCGAAGCCGGGCGAGATAAAGATGTCCGTCGCGCCCGAGTGCGGCCGAATCGATTTGTCGCCGGGGTTGCCGCCAGCGGCAAGCGCGGCGGCTTCCAGCGTCCGCACAACGGTTGTTCCTACGGCCACAATACGCCTGCCGCTGCGTGCAGCGGCGTTGATTTGGGCTGCGGCTTCGGGGGTGATGGTATACCGCTCGCGATGCAGGCGCACCTCGTCGACGCGCTCGACCCGCAACGGCGCAAAGGTTCCCAGCCCAACGTGCAGCGTGACGCGCGCGATTTCGACGCCGCGTTCAGCAAGCGCCTCCAGCATCTGCGGCGTAAAGTGCAGGCCGGCTGTTGGCGCAGCCACCGAGCCGCGCTCGTGCGCAAACACGGTCTGGTATCTTTTGCGATCTGCGTCCGCATCGTCGCGGCGGATGTACGGCGGGAGCGGTATATGGCCAATTTGCTCAAGTACAGCATAGAAATCGTCCACTGGAGCGAATTCCAGCAGCCTTTCACCGAACTTTCCGCGCTCCAGCACCTCAGCTTCGAGCACAATCTCGCCCCTGTGCGCGGGGAAAACCAGGCGCTCACCGATCGCGACCTTTCTCGCCGGCCTCACCAGCGCGCGCCACTGGTTTTCGCCCGCCGGGGTCCCCGCGGAAGGGTCTTCGTCCGCGGGGTGGTCTGCCGGCTCAAGCAACATCACTTCGATGCGCCCGGTGGGTTTTTCATGGTCGCGCAGCAGAGTGCGGCGTGCATAAAGACGCGCGGGGATCACGCGGCTATCGTTAAGCACTAATAGATCGCCCGGCCGCAGATTTGCTTCGAGTCCAGGAAAAGAATCATCTCGCAGAGAGCCGGTTTTGCGGTCCATCACCAGCATGCGGCTCGCGCCGCGCTCTTGAGGGGGCTGCTGCGCGATCAACTCCGGGGGCAGAGTGTAGTCGAAGTCTTCAACTCGCAGATCCTTGTTTTGCCCGCTCATTCCGCAGCCTTCTCAAAGTACGCGAGCGCCTGCAGCCGTGCGCGCTCGATAGCGGCATTTAGTTCTTCGCGCTTCTGCTCAAGCTGGTCCTCGGCAAGGTCCGCGGGGACACACATCCAGCGCGCCCAACTGACGACGATGCGCGTGAATGGTTTCGGCACCAAAAAGCGGTCCCACGACCGCATCGTCCACGCGCGCTCCGGCTGCAAATGAAAGGCGCCGATGCGTGTGCCGGTCATTGCGGCAAGCGTGATGGGGCCCATCTTGGTACGATAGATCGGCCCGCGCGGCCCATCGGCGGTAAAGATGGCCGTCTTTCCGCTTTCAAGAACCTGCTTAAGCCCCAGCAATCCCTCATGCGCGCCGCGCGAGCTGGAGCCGCGCCTGATCTTGAATCCAAATAGCCTCAGAATGCGTGTGATCAACTCGCCGTCGAAGCTTTGGCTGACGAGAATGGTGACGTCGGCGCGGCGGAAATAGAAAGTGCACGGCAGCACGCATTGGTGCCAGAAACAAAAGATCTCCTTTCCCGCGCCCCTGCCGTGGGGAAGCGGCGTTGCGCCTTCCTCGACAGTTGTTTCAAAGCGCCATGTGAGGCCCACCACCGAAAGCAACGCCCACACTACGCGGGGAACCACGGCCAGCACGACACGCTGCCGGAAGGTAAATTTGGAACTGGCTTGAGTGGTCACGAAGTCGATTTTAGTAGAAGTGGCTAAAAGTGCCGCCACCCGGCTCAACTCAGGAGTAGCGCAGCCAGCGTATCAGCTCGGGGAGCGTAGCGCGCTTGCCATACATCAGGATGCCCACGCGATAGAGGCGCGACGCGAACCAGATGACGGCCCAAATCGAGATGAGTAGCAGAGCGAGCGACAGAGCGATCTGCCAATAGGGATACGGCGCTGCAAGCATGCCCAGACGCGGGACCATCACCAGCGGCGCAGTGGGCGGAAAGAGGGAGGCGGCGATCACCCAGGGCGAGTTGGGGTTGTTCAGCAAAAACGGCAGGATGGCAAAGGCTGTCCAGGTGGGAACGACGGCTAGCGAAATGTACATCTGCAAATCCTGCGCGGTTTCGCAGGTAGCCGCGAGGCCTGAGAAGAATGCGCTGTAAAGGAAAAAGCCGAGAAGGAAGTAGACGGGGAAGAGCACGGCCTCCAGGAGCGTGAAATGGATGTGGATGTTGCTGTTGAGCATCGGCCCGAGCATGACGGGGACGCTCAGAAGCACTGCGACGGCGATCCAGATGGCTATTTGCGTGAGTCCGACCGCGCCTACGCCGAGCAACTTACCGGTGAGCATATCGTCTGGCCGCGCAACCGAGAGCATGACCTCGAAGATGCGCGAGCTTTTCTCTTCGATGATGGAGCGGGCCATGTCCATGCCATAAAGAAGAATGGGCATGGTCATCAGGAAAGTCATCAACATGGCCTTGTAGAAGGGCGTCATGCCCTGGCTCTTGCCGGTTTTGCCGTTGCCGGCGACTTGCAAGGCTTCAATAGGAACAGATTTGACGAGATCGTGGACTTGCTGCGAGCTCAGGCCTTGCTGCGTGAGGCGGAAATTGAGCAGAGCATCGTTCAGTGCATCGCTCAACCGCGAGGTATCCATCAGGGCGCCGGAAGACTCCGAAAAGTAGGTGATCTTAGGTGCGCCTGACGCGGAGTTCTCGATAATGAGCAGGCCGTCGATTGATTTGTTCTTCACACGCGACAGAAGATTGGCGCGATCCTGATCCGTGAAAGATGCAACAGTCTCGACGGTGTAGCCGGTGAGCTTGTTATCAGCG
>Ga0335085_10005291_pt1 | contig 20813 bp, 17 predicted proteins | sample Lox_Sample_45_FD_206712 | JGI IMG/M metagenome (GOLD analysis project Ga0335085, IMG submission 206712) | Soil microbial communities from Loxahatchee National Wildlife Refuge, Florida, United States - Lox_Sample_4.5 | ecosystem: Environmental > Terrestrial > Soil > Wetlands | place: USA...
TGGCTGGGTCCGCTGCTGCCTTGGACCGCGCGCCTCCGAGCCCGCCTGCGCGCTCGGAGGCGCGCGGTCCAAACGGGTTCAGTTTTTAATCCGCACTTTCGATTGCCTCCATCGCCTCGTCGGAAAGGCCGAAATGATGGCCGATCTCGTGCACGAGCACATGACGGACGATATCGCCCAGCGCCTCGTGGTGGTCCGTCCAGTAGTCGAGAATGGGGCGGCGATAGAGCAAGATCATGGTCGGGTCGGGGTGCCCGTGATTGGCGATGCGCGTACTGAGATCCGGCCCACGAAACAGGCCGAGGATGTCGAATTCGCTCTTGAGTTCCATGTCGTGCATGACTTCCTCGTCGGGAAAATCCTGCACCAGAAAAATGATGTCGCCGGCGAGTGTGCGAAATTCGGCCGGAAGGGATTGAAGCGCGTCTGCGGCGAGTGCTTGCAGGTCGTCGAGCGAGGGAGCGCACCGGTCATGCCAATCCATGGCAGTGTGATCGCACAGCTGCATGCGGGCCGCAATCAGGCTGATGTTCCGCCTGTTCGTGCCGAGACGACAAGCGGCACGGAAGGTGCATTCTGGAGGTGCATGACCCAGGAACTTGTCTCAGAACTGGCCGCCATGCCGCCCGCGTGGCGCAGAAAATCCGCCGATTTCTATGTGTTGAAGCGGCTGATGGGCAAAGGCAAGCTCCACAAGGTCTTTGTAGAACGGCTGACCGAGCCGTTGCATTTGAACGTGATGTCCCTTTTTGTGGCGTTGTTCGGCGGCTACCGCGCCAAGGTGGCATGGGACTTGGTCGTCCGGCAGCAATATGCCTTCCCGATCCTCTACGCCGCCGACGCTGCGAAGAAGCACGGCTTCCGTCAGGTGACCGTCGTGGAACTCGGCGTTGCCGGCGGTGCGGGTCTTCTCAACATGTGCCGTATCGCCGAGCGCACCCGCGCCGCAACCGGGATCGAAGTCCGGGTCGTGGGCTTCGATGGCGGGAAGGGCATGCCGCCCGCGGTGGATTATCGCGACCTGCCGGAGCATTTTCAGGAAGGCGATTTTCCGATGGATTTCCCGCGGCTGCGTGCTTCGCTGCCGTCATTTGCCGAGTTGATCATTGGCGACGTCGCAGAAACGGTCCCCGAGTTTGCCCGGCGTCTTTCGCCGGAAGCACCGTTGGGATTCGTTGCCGTCGACGTCGACTACTATTCCTCGGCCAAGCTCGCGCTTCAGATCCTTTCAGGCGACGTGCGCGGGCTGTTGCCGCTCGTTCCTGTCTACCTCGATGATATCGGTGTGGACGGCTCAAATCCGTGGACCGGCGAGCTGCTCGCCGTGAACGAGTTCAATGCCGAGCATGAACTGCGGAAGATCGCCCCTTTCACGCTTCTGCGCTCGCGGCGCGTCTTCAAGAATACGCAATGGATCGATCGGATGTTCGCGGCGCATATCCACGACCATCCGTTGCGCGCCGCTTCGGTCCGCCGGCCGAAGCAATGGGTACTCGGCAACGAGTATCTTTAGCCGATTTCTCCAGTTCAATGCCGCCCAGGGTCGGGTTAGACTGCCCCGCGAAACCTGAACTTGGGTGATGCGATGAAAAAGCTCGACGCGGATGCACACGCGGCAGCAATGAAGGCGTTGCCGCATTGGCGCGAGGTGCCCGGCCGCGACGTCATTGCGCGCAAATTCGAGTTCAAGGATTTCAACGAGGCCTTCGGCTTCATGTCGCGCGTGGCGCTGCTGGCCGAGAAGATGGATCATCACCCCGAATGGGTGAACGTCTACAAGACCGTCGACGTCCGGCTGACGACGCACGACGCCGGAGGCTTGACGGAAAACGATATCGCCATGGCCAAAGCGATGGATGCATACGCCGGCGGTTGAGGTACTGGGAGCGCGCCGTCCCCGGATGGTGACGCGCAGGCCCCCGATCAAAGCTTGTCTTCAAATATCGGAGATGAGTCGGGGGCAGCGACGCCCGGGGACGGGCGCGCCCCCAGTGAGTCCCGGTATCACACCCGCTGCGCGTTCTTGACCAGATCGTCGACGACGCTCGGGTCTGCCAAGGTAGAAGTGTCCCCGAGATTGGACAGATCGGCCTCGGCAATCTTGCGCAGGATGCGGCGCATGATCTTGCCGGAGCGCGTCTTCGGCAGGCCCGGAGCGAACTGAATCGCATCCGGCCTGGCAATCGGCGAAAGGTGCATGCCTACCCATTTCTTCAGCTCCTCCGACAGCGCATCCGAAGCCGGCTCGCCCAGAATCAAGGTCACGAAGGCATAGATGCCTTGGCCCTTGATATCGTGCGGCATACCGACGACGGCGGCTTCGGCTACCTTGTGGTGCGCAACCAGCGCGGATTCGATTTCCGCTGTGCCGAGTCTGTGCCCGGAAACATTGATCACGTCGTCGACACGGCCGGTGATCCAATAATAGCCGTCCTCGTCGCGGCGGCAGCCGTCGCCGGTGAAATACTTCCCGCGGTACGTCTTGAAATAGGTATCCACGAAACGCTGGTGATCGCCATAGACCGTGCGCATCTGGCCCGGCCAGGAGTCGAGCAATACCAGATTGCCGGTCGCCGCGCCTTCGAGTGGCTTGCCATCGGCATCGACGATTTCGGGACGAATTCCGAACAGCGGCTTTGTCGCGGAGCCCGGTTTCAAATCGGTGGCGCCGGGCAGGGGGGAGATCAGGATGCCGCCGGTTTCGGTCTGCCACCAAGTGTCCACGACCGGACAGCGCGCGTCGCCGACCGTCCGGTAATACCAAAGCCAGGCTTCGGGATTGATCGGCTCCCCCACAGTGCCCAGAAGGCGAAGCGAACCGCGATCGGTGCGTTTGACCGGCGCTTCTCCCTCGCGCATCAGCGCGCGGATGGCGGTAGGCGCAGTGTAGAAGATGTTGACGTTGTGCTTGTCGATCACCTCCCAGAACCGTGACGAGGACGGATGATTGGGTATGCCCTCGAACATGAGCGTCGTGGCGCCGTTCGCAAGCGGGCCGTACACGATGTAGGAATGACCCGTGACCCAGCCCACATCGGCCGTACACCAGTAGATGTCGCCGTCATGATAGTCGAACACATATTGATGGGTGGCGGCGACGTACATGAGATATCCGCCGGTGGAATGCAGGACGCCCTTGGGCTTTCCCGTCGAGCCGCTGGTGTAAAGGATGAAGAGCGGTTCTTCCGCGCCCATCTCTTCGGGCGGGCATTCGGCGGACACCCGCTCTCGTTCCTCGTGGTACCAGACGTCACGGCCGTGATGCATGAGCACTTTGGCGCCCGTGCGCTTGACGACGATCACGGTCTTCACCGCGGGGCAGCTCGTCATGGCGAGGTCGGTGTTGCGCTTCAGGGGCACCGGTTTGCCGCCGCGCAAGGCCTCGTCCGCTGTGATCACAATCGTGCTGTCGCAGTCCACGATACGGCCTGCCAGGCTGTCCGGTGAAAATCCGGCGAAGACGACCGAGTGCACCGCGCCGATGCGCGCACATGCCAGCATCGCGAAGGCTGCTTCGGGGATCATCGGCAGATAGATGGTCACCCTGTCGCCGCGCTTGACGCCTTTGGCTTTCAGCACATTGGCGAAGCGGCAGACTTCGACGTGCAGTTCGGCGTAGGTGATGCTGCGCGATTCCTTCGGATCATCGCCTTCCCAGATGATCGCCGTTTGTTTTGCGCGGCGAGGCAGGTGGCGGTCAATACAATTCGCCGCGACATTAAGCGTGCCGTCTTCGAACCAGCGGATGAAGAGGTTGTCCGGGTTCCAGGAGACGTTCTTCACGACCGTAAACGGCTTGATCCAGTCGATGCGCCGGGCTTCGTCGCGCCAGAAACCATCCGGGTCCGACAGCGAACGCGCGTACATTTCTTCGTATTTCTGGCTGTCGATATAGCCACGCTGGTGCCAGTTCTGCGGCACGGGGATGAGGGTCTCGGACATCGGCGTTTCCTCGAATGCTTTCGGATATTGTCTCGCCCGATCAGCGCCTTCAAGCCGTCACGGGCGGCGAAGCCGGCTTCGATCCCGTCGATCGATGCAAATTGATGATGCGACGGAGTAGCTACCGTGTCTGGCTTGCATTTGCGAGAACGCAGCGGGCCTCTCGAGGACGAGAGGTTGGGGAACGTGTCTGATACCCTCTTCGCCTAAGGCGTGATCGAAAATACGGAGCCCGCGTTTGCAGGACCACCATTCGTGGTCGTGCCATACAGCGTGCCCTTGATGTTCAGCAGGCCCGCATAAGGGTAAACCGTTCGGCCGCCGAAATTATGGATAACTTTCTCGGTCCCGCTCAGCGTGATCGAGAACGCGGTGCCGGCATTATGTCCGCCATTCGTGGTGGTCCCGTAAAGCTTGCCATCGATGTTCGTCAGTCCTGCCGCCGGAAAAGCGCCGTCGGGATATTGGCCGAACGTGTGCAGCAGTCTCTCGGTTCCCCCCGGCGTGACCGAGTACACCACGCCGCAGCCGGACGTACACCACGGTCCTCCGCCTTGCTCAGTCGTTCCGTATAGCGTGCCTTTGATGTTGATCAGACCCGCCATAGGAACGCCGCCGTCATTGGCACCCGTGAACGCGTAGAGCGGCATCACGTTTCCATTTGGTGCGAGCGAAAAGACCGTACCGCATCCAGGGCCGCCGCAGCCGGGGTAACCGCCCGCACTGGTCGTTCCATAGAAATTGCCCTTGACGTCGATCAGCCCCGCTACAGGATTGGCGCAGTCGAAATTACCCATAAACGAATAAAGCACTGTCTCAATCCCACTCGCGGTGAGTGAGAACACCGTACCAAGGCCCATTGCTCCGCCCGCATAGGTCGTCCCGTACAGCGTGCCATTGACTGCAATCAGTTCCGCTCTTGGCACGGCGCCGTCATTCCCACCCATGAATGCATAGACAACGCTCTCCGTGCCGCCGGGAGTGACCGCGAACACGGTGCCGCAGCCGATCTGGTTGTCGGTATAACAGTTCTCATTGCCGCCCGCGGAGGTCGTTCCATAAAGCGTACCGTTGACGTTCAGCAGCCGCGCGACCGGGTAAGCCCCGTCCAAGCCGCCCGTAAATGAATAGAGCACTGTCTGCTGCCCGCCAGGGGATACCGAGAACACCGTACCGGCACCGTAAGCGCCGCCATGTTCGGTGGTCCCGTACAATGTGCCATTGATGTGGATCAGGCCCGCGGCCGGATTGGCGCCATCGGCGCCACCCTTGAATGTGTAGAGCACCGACTCGCTGGCTGCGCCCGACTGTGAGATACTGAGGACGCCAGCGCAAGCAAGTATGCCCGCCAATCGAGCGATGGAATGGAATTTCATCCTTCGTCCCTGTGCCACGAATCACCGGTTCATTATAAAGATCGGCGAATTCCACAAAAGATGGCCGGTGCTTCCAATAAATCATCTTTGGTTATTTTATTTTGCGTTCAATCGACGGCATGCCAGCAGAAGATGCATTTCGAGAGATCGACATTTGCTGATGTTTTGCTGCTGTAGCGGATACTTCAGAAGGGCCGCACGAAGTACCTCAGCTCACATATATCATAGCCGCGACGGCAGGCCTCAAGGTCTCGAAACCAATGGGTCGAAGGATTTCTCGGTCGCTGGTGCACAACCTGGGTGGCCCGCGGTCCGGGCCATGACAGGGTAGGAAGGGGATAAAATGTCAGACTCGTTCCGCTTGACAGCGCTGCATCTGCAGCCGGCCATGCTATGTCAGGTCCATCCGGGAAAAAGGGAAGAGCGCTCTGGCCGCTCAGACTTTTTCGGGCGTATGCTGATCGGGTTGACCTCATCGATTTTCGCGCGCGCATCCAAATAGGCTCGGCATGCAACTTCACCTTTCATCCTGGCCGGAAGTCGAAAAATACCTGCAGCGATCGAAGGCCATCCTCATCCCTATCGGCTCGACAGAGCAGCATGGCCCCAACGGATTGCTGGGCACCGACGCGCTGTGCCCCGAGATCATCGCCAAGCGCGCCGGCGACGAAGCCGATATTCTCGTGGGGCCGACCTTCAATGTCGGTCAGGCGCAGCATCATATGGCCTTTCCGGGAACCATTACGCTGCGACCATCGACGATGATCGCGGCAATGGTCGATTGGGCGCAGTCACTGACGCGGCATGGCTTCGAGCGGATTTACTGGTTCAATGGTCACGGCGGCAATATCCAGACGATCAATGCCGCCTTCTCCGAAATATATCATGCGATCACGTTCGACCGCTCCGGCGCCAATCATCCGCCGCTGCGCTGCGCGCTCAGGAACTGGTGGGAGCTGCCGGCCGTCAACGAGCTCTGCAAGCAACTGTTTCCCGTCGGCGAAGGTCACCACGCGACGCCATCGGAGGTTTCGGTGACGTACTTTGCGTTTCCCGAGGCACAGAAGAGCGTGGAAATGCATCCCAAGATCGCCCCGTTCGGTCCGATCTACGATGCCGAGGATTATCGCCGGCGCTTTCCCGACGGTCGCATCGGCTCCGACCCCAGCCAGGCCGGCGTGGATGCGGGGGCCCGGATCGTGGAAGCGGCTGTCAGGGCGGTGATCGCCGAATTCCGTCAATTCGCTTTGTCTTAGCGGTATCGCCTATTTCGGCGGCTTCGTTCGAGCGCGGCCGGTATTTTACCTCCAATCCCATCAGGGCCTGGAATCGGGCGCCATACATGATAGGATTATCCTCGTTCTCGCCGGGGGAGGCTTCATTGAATCTGCGATCGTTCGGGCTGGCAATCGGCCTCGTACTCGTTGCTGCTGTTGGTACCAAGGCCGCAGATATCAAGCTGCCGGTTCTGGTATCGCCGGCACCGCCTGTGCAGCCACAAATGGTCGGCCGCTTCGCAGTGCGTCCGGCCAAGAACTTCAATTTGAGGGCTGCGCAGGCGCAGGCGACCGCCGGCACCACTGTGCCGTTGTGGTTGCGCACGCTCAGCTCCGGAGGTACGCACTACACCTTTCAAATGGTCGGCAAAAACCCGTTCGTCGTGCTGACGGTTCCGTCGAGCAACATCAAGGCCGTCATCATCCCTCTCCGACTGGTGTTTCAGTCGTTCGGCAACACCACGTTCGATCCGAGCATAGCCGATCCCACCTGCTCGCCGGCCGGGCCGGCGGTCAGGCTGGTCAAGGCATCGCCTCTCTTCAACGATATTGCTGCGTATCCGGGAGGGACCAGCGTCGGTACCGGCGAATACGTCGATCTGTTTCAACGCGCGAACTACTTTTCAAAGACCAATTCCACCACCGGCATCAACCCGAACTACCACGTCATCCTGAACTACGCCCAGTCCCCGGTAGTGACCGTGCCTGTGACTGGCGGCGATGTCGTGGCGGGCACTTGCGGCAATCTCGGACTGATGGATTTCAGCACTTGGGACACTTATCTACAGACGCAGCTATTTCCGTTGTTGGCAAGTCAGTCGCCGCAGATCGCGCCGCCCATTACGCTGCCGATTTTCCTGCTCTATAATGTCGTCCTGTACAACGGTTCGGAATCCAGCTGCTGCATACTGGGGTATCACAGCGCCTTCAGCGACCCGGCGTATTCCAGCGCATTTCACACCTATGCGAGCGTCGAGTTCGATACCAATCGCTCGTTCAGCGGTGTCGACGACATTTCGGCGATGAGCCATGAGATCGCAGAGTGGATGGATGATCCGGCGGGCAACAATCCAACACCCAGCTGGGGTAACGTCGGTCAGGTCAGCGGCTGTCAGGCCAATCTCGAAGTCGGCGATCCCTTGAGTGGTACGCTCGCGCAAATCTACATGAGTGCGAACAGATACACCTACCATGTCCAGGATCTGGCGTTCACTTCCTGGTTCTACGGGCAGAAGCCGTCGACCGGCGTGAACGGGTGGTATTCATTCCTGGGCAGTTTCCTCGCACCCGCCGCCCCCTGCTAGCGGGTACCGAAACGGAGCCCGCGCACGGCACCATCGCCCGAATGGTGTCGTGCCAGGGGCTGGCTCGCGCCACTTGACTTGTCGTGGGCCCGGTTCAAGATCGCTGCCATCCCAGGGGCGCTCTGGATGGAGCTGAGATTGGGGAATTTCCCCAAGTCCCTTCGAACCTGATCCGGTTAGCACCGGCGTAGGGAGCGGACGGCCGCACAGGCCGCCGCTCACCGCATTCAAAAGGTGAGCTTTCATGAATAAGCCCGTTCGAAACGTACACGCGGTCACCAACGACGTGGTGACGCGCGGGTCGCTGCCTGGTTCGCGCAAGATCCATGTCGATGGCGTGCCATTCCGCGAGATCGCCCTGTCGGGCGGCGAGGCGCCGGTCCGCCTTTACGATACCTCGGGCCCGTACACGGACGAATCCGTGGCGATCGACATTCAAAAGGGGCTCTCGCCCCTTAGGCAGGCATGGATCGCGGCGCGGGACGATGTCGAGGAATACGAGGGTCGCGCGCGCCAGCCGGAGGACGACGGGCTCAAGCGCGGCGAATTGCTCTCGGTCCCGCAGTTCGATCGCCGCGGCCGCAAACCCTTCAGTGCCAAGGCCGGCCGGCGCGTCACGCAGCTCCATTACGCGCGACAGGGTATCGTCACAGACGAGATGAAATTCGTTGCCGCGCGCGAAAATCTCGGGCGGTCGCGATTGCGCGACGGTCAAAGCTTCGGCGCCGCCATTCCGGACGAGATCACGGCGGAGTTCGTCCGCAGCGAAGTGGCGCGTGGCCGCGCCATCATTCCGGTGAACATCAATCATCCGGAGAGCGAGCCGATGATTATCGGCCGCAACTTTCTCACCAAGGTGAATGCCAACATCGGCAATTCCATCGTGACATCGGGGGCAGCCGAAGAGGTGGAAAAGCTTGTCTGGTCCATCCGTTGGGGTGCAGATACCGTGATGGATCTTTCGACGGGACGGCACATCCACACCATTCGCGAATGGATCGTGCGCAATGCGCCCGTGCCGATCGGCACGGTTCCCATCTACCAGGCATTGGAGAAAGTCGGCGGCATAGCCGAAGAGCTGACTTGGGAGATTTATCGCGACACGCTCATCGAGCAGTGCGAGCAGGGCGTGGATTATTTCACCGTGCATGCCGGCGTGCGTCTTGCCCATATTCCGCTGACTGCCGATCGCGTGACCGGCATTGTGAGCCGCGGCGGCTCCATACTTGCCAAATGGTGCCTCGCCCATCACAAGGAGAATTTCCTTTATACGCACTTCGAAGACATCTGTGCGCTGCTGGCGCAATACGACGTGTCGTTCTCGCTGGGTGATGGTCTCAGGCCCGGTTCCATTGCCGATGCCAACGACGCAGCGCAGTTCGCCGAGCTCGATACGCTGGGCGAGCTCAATCGCATCGCACAATCCTATGACGTGCAAGTGATGATCGAAGGCCCCGGCCACGTGCCAATGCACAAGATCAAGGAGAACATGGACCGGCAGCTGAGGGCTTGCGACGAGGCGCCCTTCTACACGCTGGGGCCGCTCACGACCGACGTCGCGCCGGGATATGACCACATCACAAGCGCCATCGGCGCCGCCATGATCGGCTGGTTCGGCACCGCGATGCTCTGTTACGTGACGCCGAAGGAGCATCTGGGTCTTCCCGATCGCGACGATGTGAAAGCCGGCGTGATCGCCTATCGCATCGCGGCCCACGCCGCCGATCTCGCCAAGGGGCATCCCGCGGCGCGAATTTGGGATGATGCGATGAGCAAGGCGCGGTTCGAATTCCGCTGGCGCGATCAGTTCGCGCTCTCACTCGATCCCGAAACAGCGCAGGCCTTCCACGACGAAACGTTGCCGGCCGACGGCGCCAAGCTTGCGCATTTCTGCTCGATGTGCGGACCCAAATTCTGCTCGATGAAAATCAGCCAGGAAGTGCGCGATGCCGCCCGCGGCGCCAACGACACGCTGTCCACGGCGGAAATCCGTGCTGCAATGGAAAAGAAGTCGGAGGAGTTCAAAGCGGCCGGTTCGGAGATTTATCTGACAAGACCGGCGGAGTAAGGCAGCTGGATGATCGACCTTCAGATCGGGAACCGAGCTGGTCCTATACCTCCAAAACAATTTTTTTTGCATACCTATTTTGCGCCCTCGCATTGCTCCTGCTCCCGGTGCGGAACGCGTCGTTCGAAACGGTACCGGCTACCTGACCTATATCTGGAACTGGTTCACCATAAACAGTGGACGTCGCACGGAGAAAGTTACGTACGCTTCTTTATCGGCAATGGGCTTGTAGTGATTGCCGCATTCGTCTTGTGGTATAAGTATTTCTACCTGCCTCAATTAATTGAAGTGTCATGGCCCGCGACGGCGGGCCACCCAGTTTGAACAGACCGTTTCGGCCGAACGTCGCCACTCCCCGCTGATCACGTCACATATTCAGATGCATAAGCTGGGTGGCCCGCCGTCGCGAGCCATGACAGTCGGATTGGAAGAACTTACCGGATACCCCGCCGTCCGGTGATTGCGTGATAGATGAGAAGAACCACGATCGCGCCGACGATGGCGACCAGCATCGAATAGATATTGAACCCGGCGACACCGTGGCCGCCGATGCGCGAGAAGATGAAACCGCCGACCATGGCACCGACGAGGCCGAGTGCGATATCGATCAGGCAGCCTTCGCCGCGCGCATTGACGACTTTGCTGGCTATGAAACCGGTGATCAGACCGAAAATGGCCCACCCCAGGACCGTCATATTCCTGCCTCCCCAGTTCGAGGACAGAAGGTCTAGCGGACGGCGAGTATTTCGTCGAGCGTCGGCACGAGGGTCTTGTCGATCAGCACTCGTACATCGGTTTGGAGAAGCGAAATCTGCGCCGTTGTGAGGTCGTATCGCCTGCGCGGCCAAACGGCCGGCGCGACTGGGATCCATGGCAACTGTCCGTCGCGCGTCAGCACGGCCCTTGAAGCCACGATACTGTCACTCCTCGCATCGATGACGGCTATGCGATAGGACGCGAATACACCGGTCCGCGATTGGCGGCTGTAAAGCCCGAGGCCGGCGAGCTGATGCACGCTGCCGCCGATCTCGTCACCGCGCCAGTCGCGCAGGATAACAACATAGGCGTCGATGTTTTCCATCGGCACTGGCAGTTGCGCGATGCGGTCCAACAGGTTCGGCCATGTCCAGGAGTCGAAATCGGCCTCTTCGAAGGCGACAGACCTGACGGAGAATTTCTTCGACAAGGCTTGCGTCGCTTCGCGGGTAACGCGCGCGTCCACGCTCCAGTCGCCGATATCAAGGAACGAAGCATCGGGCGGTCCCAGCCACTGCAGCGGCGAGGCCGGTACGCGCTCGATCATGAACGACTGGCCGATCGCGGAGATGATGCCGACGGTCTTGATGTTTGAATGGGGCGGCAGGCGCTGCGCGTAAGGGCCCGGGGCCGTCAGCAGAAATGCCACAAGCGCGGCGCAACAATGAACAAGCCGATTCATCGCGGGCCAACTAGGGGACGACGACGACTTTGCCCTGGGCCTTGCGGTCCATCAGCATCCGAATGGCATCGCCGGCGCGTTCCAACGGGAAGCGCTCGGATATATGCGGCTTGAGCTTGCCCTGCGCAATCCAGTCGGCGAGTTGTCGAAGGTTCGCAAACCCTTCTGCCGGTTCACGCTCCATCCATGCACCAAAGAAGACACCGACAATATCGCAGCTCTTGAGAAGCGCCAGATTGAGCGGAATGCGGGGAATGTCGCCGGCCGCAAACCCGATGACGAGGTAACGACCTTCCCAGTTCATGGCTCTGAGCGCCGGCTCGGCGTAATCCGCACCGAGCGGATCGTAAAGAACGTCGGCACCCTTTCCGCCGGTCAGACGCTTGATGGTGTCGGAGAAGGATTTCTGCTGCTCCTTGGAAAGTGGCCCGGCGGGATAAACAAAACCGTCGTCGGCGCCATACCGCTTGGCGAGCTCGAGCTTTTCCTCTGTCGAGGCGGCGGCAATCACATGTGCTCCCATAGCCTTGCCCAGCTCCACGGCGGAGATTCCGACTCCGCCCGCCGCGCCGAGCACGACCAGCCGTTCGCCCTGCTTCAAATGCGCGCGGTCTTTGAGTGCGTAATAGGACGTGCCGTAGGTCAGGGAGAAGGACGAGGCCTCTGCGAAGTCGAGCCCGTCAGGCATCGGAATGCAGCGGCTTGCTTCCGCCAGCATCTCTTCGGCAAAACCGCCGGCGCGTGCAAACACGATGACCCTGTCGCCAGGATTGGGGGTCGCGACGCCTTCACCGGCGTTCTTCACGATGCCTGCAGCTTCGGCGCCGGGAGAGAACGGCAAGGCGGGCCGATATTGGTATTTATCCTGTATCATGAGGGCATCGGGAAAGTTCACCCCGCACGCTTTCACCGTGATGAGCACTTCGCCCTTGCCCGGTTGTGGGCTGGGTACATCTCGAACCACCAGCTCTTCCGGCGGTCCGTAGTGGGTGCAAAGCGCGGCTTTCATATCTTCTCCGGGCAGATCGTTCACGGCACCGTATTAGGGCAGGGCGACTCTGCATACCAGCTGCCCAGTGCTAACGGATTTCAGAATGCGCCGTTATCAGCTATACGAAGCGTGTGAGGGTGCTCTTTCTTGAAGGATGTTTTCCATGAACAGCCCCCTTGCGACGGCCGCCATCTTGATTGCGCTGGCCACGACACCGGCGACTTCCAGTCCTGCCTGCCTCGAGCTCGGACTGGTCTGGAACTATAAGGCGCTCAATGACAGGACCCTTGTCGTCGAAGACGATGCACACCGGAGATTCAAGCTGACCCTGATGGGGTATTGCCCGAACCTTCCCTACAAGCAGAGGCTCGGCTTCAAAGTGTTCGGTGGAACCGAGCTTAGCTGCATCTCTAAGGGAGACGAAGTGATATCGCGCGATTTGGGGTTTCCCTATCGCTGTCCGATCACGGATATCGTTCCCTATACGCCCGCGATGGAAAAGGCTGACAAAGCCGCCGCTGCGGGCAAGGCGCAGCAAGGCCATCAGGGACTTTGACGGAACGCGTGCCTTACGCAATCGGTGAATACGGCTGCAGCTCGGCGCTCACCGACGATGGAATCGCGCGTATTGAGGATCGGCGCCCGGAACACTCCGCGTGAGCCCTGATCATGGCCAAGCAGATCCAGGCCATCGAGCACGGCTGCAATGGCAGTTTCGGCGGCGCGGCCGGCACCGTCGTCGGCCTTGATCGCTATGCCGAGGCCATGGGCCGGGATCATCGCCGCGTATACGCCTTCGGCGCCTGCCTTGACTGCAAGTGGAGCACGGGCCCCACGCATCAGGATCGTGCAGGTGCGTCCGGTGCCAGCCACGAGGTCGGGATGTGCCATCATTGCGGCCAGGATCGTTTTTGCGGCCAGAGAACGAGGCTCCCGCAGTGATCTGGCATCTGCGATCCGGGCGAGGGCCCGCGCGAAGGCCGCAAGCGGCAACGCGTAGTTCGGTGCGGAGCAGCCATCCACGCCCCAGGGCAGGGGCGTCGCAATGCCGGCCAGATCGCCAAGTGTTAGGGCGACCGCCATCTGAACCGGGTGGTCGTGCTGCTCATATCCCGATATGGTCGCGTGCCAGTGCCGTGCAACCGTTAGAAAGCCGGCATGTTTGCCGGAGCAATTGTTATGGACGCGGCCGGGCTGTTCGCCCCGCCGAATCATTTCCCGCCACAAGGGTTCGTAGCGAACCGCCTGCGGACCACAGGCAAGATCGCTTTCGGCAACACCGATGCTGTTCAGCCATGCCGCCACACGTGTGGTATGCATCAACTCGCCGGAGTGCGAAGCGCAGGCAAGCGCGACGTGTTCGTCGTTCAGCCCGAAGCTGTCGGCTGCGCCGCTTTCCAAAAGGGGAATGGCCTGAATCGGCTTTAGCGCGGAGCGCGGATAAACCTCTGCTTCGACGTCGCCGAGGGAAAGGATCAGCTCGCCTTGCGGATTGGCTATGGCGACGGCGCCGCGATGAACGCTTTCCACAGTCTCGCCGCGTGTCAGTTCCACTAATACGGGATTGGCCAACACCAGACCTTGGTTGAAGTTCCTTTCCTTCATATCGCAATACGGCGAGAAACAGGCGAGGCCTTTTCGCATGGCAGCGGGCTGGTGGACGCGCTTTCATCCGGTGCCCGAGTCGGTATAGTGCAGCGGGCAAAGGTAATGACATGACCAATGACTTGACGCCGGCCCTTTCCATCTCGCACTTGCGCAAAGTCTACCACCGCGGCACCGTTGGCATAGAAGATCTGTCGCTCGAAGTCGGGCCGGGTGATTTCTTCGGCTTTCTCGGGCCTAACGGCGCGGGCAAGTCCACCACGATCCATTGCATCACGGGGATCGCTAACCCGACGTCGGGCTCCATTCACATATTCGGCGTGGATGCGGTGAAGCGCTATCGCGATGCAAGACGGCTGATTGGGCTTTCTCCGCAGGAATTCAATGTCGATGCGTTTGCCACCCCGCGCGACATCGTGGATTGGATGGGGGGCTATTTCGGTATGACCGCCAGTGCGCGCCGGGAGCGCGTGGATATGTTGCTTGAGCGATTCGATCTCATTCCTCATGCCAAGAAGAATTTTCGCGAGCTTTCCGGCGGCCTCAAGCGACGCGTCATGCTCGCCCGCGCCATGGTGCACGATCCGGCTCTGCTCATTCTGGATGAGCCAACCGCCGGGGTGGATGTGGAGCTGAGGCGGGAATTGTGGCGATATCTGCTTGAATTGAACCGCGACGGCAAGACGATCTTTCTTACGTCCCACTATCTGGAAGAAGTCGAGCGCCTGTGCCGGACCATTGCGATCGTTGCGGGTGGCAAGCTCGTCCGTCACGGCAGCAAGGGCGAGTTTGTCGGTGAGCCGGGAGGTCTTGAAGGCGCCTATCTGCGCGCAACCGGCGCCGAGCCGGACCGGATGGCTGCGGCATGAAAGCGACACCGTCCGGCCCGATCGCGCATGGGCCGCTCGTCAATTGGATAGGGCTGTGGACGATCATTCGCCGGGAATGGTCCCGCGTCATGCGCGTACCGATTCAGGCGTTCCTTGCGCCGTGGATATCGGCGCTCCTTTTCATTTTCATCTTCGGCTTCGTCGTGGGCCGGCGTATCGCCCTCATTGGCGGCCATCGTTATCTCGAATTCGTCTTGCCCGGCATATTGATGATGAACATCGTCAATGCATCGTTCCTGCAATCCTCGTCGCAAGTCTATTTCTCGCGATTCCTGCGCTATGTTGAGGAGGCGCTCGTGGCGCCGCTTTCCTATGCCGAGATGATCGCGGGCAGCCTTGCGGTAGTGGTTTTGCGCGCAGTGATCACTGCCATTGGCATACTTTTGATTGCGGCGGCATTTGGCGCCACGCGCATCGAAAGCGTTCCCGAATTCCTCTTCTGGGTCGCGGCGGTCGCGGTGATCTTCGGCCTCTTGGGAATCGTGATCGGGCTTTGGGCCAATAATTTCGAGCAGCTGACCATTCTGAACGTGTTCTTCATCACACCGTTGTCGTTCGTGGGCGGCGTATTCAATACGGTCGGCATGCTCCCCGGCTGGCTGCGATGGATGGCCTTCGTCAATCCGTTCTTCTACTTCATCAGCGGTTTGCGGCATTCCATGATCGGATTTTCCGAGGCGCCGCCGGGTCTTGGAGTCGGCATCACGTTGGGACTTGCCGCGGTAATGAGCGTCGTGGTGTGGCGGCTTTACGCGATCGGCTACGGGCTGCGGGAGTGAACCCTCTTCTTTACGGCTGCCGCCGCGGCGTCTATTCTCGCCTCCGGCAATTTGAACACACTAATGCCCGAATTCTCGTGGAGTTTTCAGGCCAAGCTCCCCCGTATTCCCAGATCAAGGAACGCCCCATGCCCGGACTTTCCCTGCGTCACACCCTTGCCGCCGGTTTTTGCGGCGCATTGTTTCTAGCCGGTATTGCGCCCGCCGCCGCCGAAGAGCCGACACTGCTCGGCGCCTTCAAGAGCTGGTTTGCGTATAGTCTCGGTAGCGGGGATTCGAAGGTCTGTTATGCGCTTTCCAAGCCCACGAGCCAGGAGCCCAAGAAAGCCAAGCGAGATCCGGCCTTCTTCCTCGTCAACGATTGGCCCGGCCGGAAGGCAAAAGGCGAGCCGGAAATCGTTCCGGGTTATCAGTACAAAGACGGAAGCACCGTTTCGGTGGAGGTGGGCTCGGATAAGTTCTCATTTTTCACCAAGAACGACGGTGGGGCCGGCGCCGCCTGGGTCTTGGCGCAGTCCGACGAGGAGCGGCTGATAGAGGCCATGAAGGCAAATGCCAATGCCACCGTGACCGGTACGTCCAAGCGCGGGACAGTGACTCACGATACCTACTCGATGGCCGGCGTCGGCGACGCGCTCGACAAGATCCATCAGACTTGCGGAATGTGAAAGCGTGGGCGAATCCCGCTCCCTGATCGGTCTGAGCCCGGATACTCTTCGCGCGGTGCTGATCGAAGCGGGTACGCCCGCTAACGTTGCCGCCATGCGCGCACGCCAGCTGTGGAACTGGATTTACGTCCACGGCGCACGCGATTTTTCTCGCATGAGCAACCTTGCACGCGAATTTCGCGATCATATGACGGAGCGCCTTTCGCTGGAGCGCCCGGAAATCGTCACCGAGCAGAAGTCGAGCGACGGCACGCGCAAATGGCTGCTCCGCAGTGGCCCGGGGATCGAATACGAGGCCGTGTTCATCCCCGAACCCGGGCGTGGCACGCTGTGTGTATCCTCGCAGGTGGGGTGCACGCTCAACTGCCGCTTCTGCCACACGGGCACGCAGAATCTGGTGCGCAACCTCACCGCGGAAGAAATCATCGGCCAGGTATTGGTTGCGCGAGATGCGCTGGGAGACTGGCCCTCGACGGGTGAGAATCGGCGCCTCACGAACGTCGTGATGATGGGCATGGGCGAGCCGCTCTATAATTTCGACAATGTGAAGGCGGCCTTGGCGATTGTCGCCGATGGCGATGGACTTGCGCTATCGAGGCGGCGCATCACCCTGTCAACCGCCGGCGTGGTACCCATGATCGCGCGGGCGGGCGCAGAAATCGGTTCGGCCTTGGCCATCTCGCTGCACGCGGTCCGCGACGACGTCCGCGATGTGCTGGTGCCGCTCAACAAGAAATACCCCCTGGCCGAGCTAATCGCCGCGGTGCGTGCTTATCCGGGCCTTTCGAATGCGCGACGCGTAACGTTCGAATACGTCATGCTCAAAGGCGTGAATGACAGCCTTGCGGACGCGCGAGAGCTCGTGCGCCTCATTCGCGGCATTCCCGCCAAGATCAATCTCATCCCGTTCAACCCGTGGCCAGGTGCGCCCTATGAATGCTCGGCTTGGGAGCAAATCGAGAAGTTTGCCGAGATTGTGAATCGCGCCGGATATGCCTCGCCCGTGCGGACGCCCCGCGGTCGAGACATCATGGCCGCCTGCGGCCAGCTCAAGAGCGAAAGTGTGAAGGAGCGGGCCAGTCGCCGCCATGCCGAGCTGCGCTCGCGCGAATTTGCACGAATGCCGGGTTAGATGTGAGCCGTCGTCGGGAGACTATTCGGGTGGGATCAGTTTGCCGGGATTGAGGATGGCTTTGGGGTCGAGCGTGCGCTTGACGGCCCGTAACACATCCAGTCCGAGCGGTGACTTTTGCGTCATCATCCAGGGCAGATGCTCTTCGCCCACGCCATGATGGTGGCTGAGTGCGCCGCCGTGGGCGATGACGGCTTCGGTGGCGGCCTTCTTGATGCTCTGCCATTGCGTGACCTCGCCGTCGAACGCGCGGGGAAAGATGTATGTGAAAAGCAAGCTCGCGCCCTCGGGGTAGGCGTGGCCAATGCGGCACATCACAATTCCCCGTGCCGCAGGATAGGGCGCGCTCTGGCGAATGCTGCTCTCCAAGGTATTGCGTACCGCTGCATAGAGGGCTGGGAGCTTTGACCACGTTGCGGCGGTTTCCAGCGTGTCCACGCCAAGGCTGCGGTCCAGCATGGAATCGCGCACATACGGGCCTCTGTAACGGTCCCTGAGCCAACGCTCTCCCAGGCTGTTGCCCAGAGAGACGGCGCCAAGCCGGCCGGCAATAGCGTGAAAGCCGCGTCGCGCAGCTGCAGCCGACCGAGACGTACCTTCGAACGCCGCGATCATCAGAGCGGCATGCGCGTCGAAACCGCGAAATTCGAGATAGGCATCTGCCAGGCGCTGCGCGATGCTGGTCTCGCGGCCGATATTGTCCAGCGCGCGATAGAATCCGGTCTCGCGGGCGTCGGAAAGCCTGAGCATGGCCGCAGGAATATCCTCGCGCATGGCCTGCCGGATCGCCGTCATACCGCTTGCGAAGTCGCGAAACAGATATCCCTGATAGGCACGGGACTCGGGAGCCGGGCGTATCCGCAGCCGGGCCTCTGTTATCACGCCGAACACACCTTCCGAGCCGATAATCAAATCCTTAAGGTGCGGGCCGGTAGCGGATACGGGAAATTCCTCAGTCGCAAGTATTCCCCGCGGAGTCGCAAGTTTGGCCGACAGCAGCCACTCCTGCGGCCCACCATAGCGATTGCACAATTGACCGGCGCCGCGATGGGCGATCCACCCGCCAAGCGTGGAGAACTCGAATGACTCCGGGAAGTGACCAAGGGTCAAGGATCTGGCCGCAAGGGACTTTTCCAGCGATGCGCCGCCGAGGCCGGCCTCCACCGTGGCCACGCCGCTCATGGTGTCGATCTCGATCACGCGATCCATGGCGGACAGATCGAGGCTGACGATTGCGCGCAAACCGCCAGCATGGGCGTTCACACCTCCTACGGCGCTGGTCCCGCCGCCGTAAGGGACCACTGCAATTCCCCCTTCGCTGGCGAATGCCAGCACCTCCAGCACCTCGTCGGCACCTCGCGGATATAGCACCGCGTCCGGTAGTTCGCCGAGGTTGCCAGCGCGCAGGCGTACGAGATCTTGGTAGCTTCTGCCGCGCGCATGCGAGGCGCGCTCGAACGCGTCGTCACGAACCCGATCGGCTCCCAGTATTGCAACGAGAGAACGGCGCTCGCTTGGCGAAAGTCGCGCTTCCGCAATCGTCAGCTCCTCGAGCGGGCGGGTGGGCGTGGCGAGAAGGCTCGGCATTCCGATTTCGGAAGCGAGCCAGGACCATATCTCCTCGCGCGCTGCCAGATGGTCGGCGCGGGCGGTCCATCCCCAGCCGTTCCACATGACTTTTTTGCGCTCGATCGTCACCGGCACTCCACGGGCGTCATCCCATCAGGTCACAAACTGCCGTGACGCAGCGCCAAAACTTCCGCGGAGGCTCGGACACGAGGGATGTGCAAATGCCGGCAACACGAATGCACAACGGCCCAGGTCGCGAAGCACCAGGACGTTGTTGTCCCAATGCCGCACGGAGCCATTACGAATACTTGTTGCGGCTCACCCAATCGTTCTCGCGTTTCCGCGTAAGTGTTTTCGGCCCCACACGCGCCGGCAGCTCAACAGCCCCGTCAATTATGCCGAATTCCGCGTGCTGCTGCGCACCCGCAACGCTTGTTTGGAGAAGATTTTAGCTTTTAACCCTAACAGCGGAGGTTAAGGGCGCGAGGCAACAGCTCAAAAGTCGCCGGCAGGCGACCGGCGCATTCCCCGTCCACTTCTATCAGGACGGCATGGCCGCCGGTTTCGGCCACCGGCGCCGCCACGATCTTGCGTCCGCGCAAAGCGCGCACTCCCGGGCTGCGCAAGTGCTCTCCCTTGTATAACTTTTGCATCTCGGCAAGTGCGCGGGTCTTCGGCATTCCGCCCATGATGATGACGTCGAACATGCCGTCGTCCGGCTTGGCACCTGGTGCGACGCGCACGCCGCCGCCGAAGAACTGCCCGTTTGCGATCGCGACGGTCGAGACCGATGCAATTTCGTCATAGTCGCCGTCTACGCGCAGACGAACGACACGATCGCGGTGACAGAGTGCCGTCCAAGAGGAATGGAGTGCCAGCGCAAAACGCTCTCCGCAAATTCTGGCGAGGCGCGCATTGTTGAGGGCGTTGGCCACAGCGCCGGAAAGGCCAAACGATCCGATATTGGCGAAGTAGCGCGTGGTTGGCTTGCCGTCGAGCGTTAGACACGACAGACGACCAATATCGATGGCGCGCACTGGCGCTTCCCTCAGCCGCGCAATGGCGGCCGCATAGCCGGGCGCCAGTCCGAATGTTTTGCGGAAGTCGCTGCCTGTCCCGCTGGTGATGAACCCAAACACCGCGTCAGGCACCACGGGGCCATCGGAATCGAAAAATCCGTTGACGGCTTCGTTGATCGTGCCGTCGCCACCCACCACAACGATTTCGTGATGGCCTTCATTGAGTGCGTGTCGCACGAGTGTGGTTGCGTCGCCGGGACGGCGCGTAATGGCCAGGGTCATGTGCGGGTAGGCCGAGCGCAGGGCCCGTTCGATCTGAGGCCATTCCCGGCGCGTGCGTCCGGCGCCCGATCTGGGATTGACGACGACGAAACCGCTCACGTTTCAAGCGCTCCTTAAGGGCCTGGAGAACCTGGGTCCACGCCGGCGATTTCAGCACGCTTTTGAGGGTTACGGAAAGATGGTGCGGAGCCCGGCGGAGAGGAGTAGTCTGTCGCCAATCACGCACGGGCAGACGCGAGTTGCCCGAATGGCGCTCGACCCCCGACGCGATCGAGGAGGACGTGCCATGACTGCGACCATCACCGAACTGGGCGGACATGAGACCGAACTGCCGCGAACCCGCCATATCGGGATTTCGGACTTGCTGGTGGCGATGGGGCGCGGCATCGACGATTTTGCCGCCATGCCGAGCCACGCCGTGTTTCTGTGCGTGCTGTATCCGGTGCTCGGACTTTTGCTCGGCGCCGCCGTCT
>Ga0335085_10005292_pt1 | contig 20812 bp, 18 predicted proteins | sample Lox_Sample_45_FD_206712 | JGI IMG/M metagenome (GOLD analysis project Ga0335085, IMG submission 206712) | Soil microbial communities from Loxahatchee National Wildlife Refuge, Florida, United States - Lox_Sample_4.5 | ecosystem: Environmental > Terrestrial > Soil > Wetlands | place: USA...
TCCACCGCGGCGCCATCCGGGGTGAGGACGACGCCGTAGTCCGCCGCGCTCGGGATCTTGCCGTCCAACGCGTCGGCCGGGACCGCCGCCGGTTCGCGGACGAGCCCACTGATCAAGGGCATGGCGGACCATGTCATGCGCCGGCACCCAGGCTGCCGCCCAGCTTGCGGACGCCCGCGATCCACAGCGCCCGCAGCATCCTGGCGACCCCGGGGACCGGATCGTCCCAGGCGAACAGCATCTGGCGGGCCCCGAGCCACGAGCGGAGCCAGGCCCCGGCGCTCAGCTGGCCCCGGCGGAAGAGCGCCCAGCAGGCGAACCGGTCGGATCCCACGACGCAGTGACGCCCCAGCGCATAGGTCGACACGGGCTCGACCGGGAGGCCCAGCGCGTCCCGGTACGCCATCGCGCAGAAGTCCACGCCGCAGTCGGCCGCGAAGCCGATGAAATACCAGGGGCGCGCGTTCACCTCGAGGAGCTTGAACTGCCCGTCGCGCGCGTCGTACTTGAACTCCGCCTCGAAGACGCCGCGGTAGGACAGGTGCGCGAGCAGGAGGTCGAGCGATTCCACCGCGGCCCGGACGCGATCGAGCGCGACGCTGACCATGTAGGTGCTGTCGCCGAAGTCCGGCGGATACATGCGCAACCGCTGGCGGACGAACCGGGCGGAGACCTGCCCGGCCCGGTCCACGAAGCCCTCCACCATGTAGTGGTGGCTCGGCGGCCCGGGAACGTATTCCTGCAGCATGACCTCGAGGCCGGCGCTCCGGGCCTCGCGCGCGCGGGCCATCGCCTCGTCGGGCGTCCGGAAGTGAAACGCCTTGACGCCGAAGCGGATCCGGAAGGCCTGCGAGTCGCGCGGCTTCAGGAACGCATCGGTGAAGGCGTCGGCCGGGAGGCCGGCCCGGTCGGCCTCGGGGTCGACACAGACGGTGCGGGGGTGCGGCACCGCGAGGCGGTCGAGCACCGCCGCAAACTGCCCCTTGTCGATGAGGGCCTCGAGGGTCGCCGCTGAGGCCAGGCTTGCCGGGAACCGCGCGGCCAGCGGGGCCGGCAGCCGCGCCACCGCGAGGGCCCAGTCGTCGGTCGTGGGGACCAGGACCATGCCCTCATGAGGCAGCCGGGCGAGGTAGTCGGCCAGCGTCGCCGGGCTCGGGGGCTCGCCCCATTCCGTGGGCATGGCCCGGTGCCACCGGGAATGGGCGACGAAGCTGCCCTTCGTCCCGGTGGCATACACGGGAACACCGCGCCGCCCCAGGCTGCGGACCATGGACAGTCCCCACAGCCAGCGGCCGCCGAGGATCAGCGCCGGCCGCTCCGCACTCCCGGCTCGGTCCATCGGCGCTGGGGCTAGCGCCCGCCTCCGCCCGCGTGCCGGCCGGCCAGCCCCTCGCGCCGCTCCTTCGTCTTCACCTCGTCCACCGCGGCGCCATCCGGGGTGAGGACCACGCCGTACTCGACCGGGGACGAGATCTTGCCGTCCAGCGCGTCGGCCAGGACCGCGGCGGGATCGCGGTCGAGCGGGTCGCCGTAGCCGGCGCCGCCGGCGATGTACTCCCAGAGCTGGTCGCCGGGGTGCAGCACGATCATCTTCTTCGAGGGCAGGTCCTCGCGCGTGCCGTCGGCTCGCAGGATGAAGGCGTGGGCGCGGGCGCCCGGCGCGCCGCCCTCGAGGCCCCAGGGCGAGGAGGCGAAGCGCTCGCCGCGATGGGACACCGTCACGTCCGTCGTCGTCGCCTCGAAGACCTTCTCGAGCCCAAGGCCGCCGCGGAAGCGCCCGGCGCCCCCGGAGCCGGTCCACAGGCGCACCCGGGGGATGCGCAGGGGGAAGTTCATCTCGACCGACTCCACCGGGATGTTCATGCAGTTGGAGACGTCGGTCTCGATGACGTCGATGCCGTCCTTGTCGGGGCGGGCGCCCATGCCGCCGGCGGCGAGCTCGCTGGCCACGAACGGCCGGCCGGTCTCGGGGTCGCGGCCGCCGAAGGCCATGACGAGCAGGGTGCCGGAGTTGGCCGCCGGCATCTTGCCGGGCCGCGCGCCCACCAGCGCGCCCAGGATGGCGTCGGCGATGCGCTTGATGGTGGCGGTGCGGCAGCTCACTGGGGCGGGCGGGCGCGGGTTCACGATGGTGCCTTCCGGCAGGATGGCGTCCACCGCGCGGAAGCAGCCGCCGTTGTTCGGGATCGAGGCGTCGGAGATCGCGCGGACCGCGTAGTAGACCGCCGACATCGTGGAGGCCGGCACCGAGTTGAACGGCCCGCGCACCTGGGGGTCGCTGCCGGTGAAGTCGAAGGTCATGGCCGAGCCGCGCACGCGCAGCGTCACCGCGATCTTGACCGGCTGGCCGATGTTCACGCCGTCGTCGTCGAGCCAGTCCTCGAAGGCGTAGTCCCCGTCGGGGATGGCCTCGATCTGCGCGCGGGTGAGTCGCTCGGCCCGCGAGAGCAGCTCCTCGATGTACGCCACCACCGTCGCGGCGCCGTGCGCGGCGAACACCTCGCGCAGGCGCACGCCGCCGAGCCGCCCCGCCGCCACCTGGGCCATGAGGTCGCCGGTGAACACCTCCGGGAGCCGCACGTTGCGCGTGAGCAGGCGGAACAGGTTCTCGTCCAGCTCGCCTCCGCGGAAGAGCTGGGTAGGCGGGATGATGATGCCTTCCTGGTAGAGCTCGGTGGCGTCCGTCGGCACGCTGCCCGGCGTGCGGCCGCCCACGTCCTGGTGGTGGCACATCGTGCAGGCGAGCGCCACGGCCCGGCCGTCGGCGAAGACCGGCACCGCGAGGGTGATGTCGGGCAGGTGGGTCCCGCCGTCGTACGGGTCGTTCAGCAGGAAGGCGTCGCCGTCGCGCATGCCGTCCGGAGGAAAGGCGCGGACGATGCGCTGCGCCGCGAACTGCAGCGCGCCGAGGTGGATCGGGATGGCGGCCGCCTGGGCGATGGTCTCGCCGCGGGTGTTGAACAGCGCGGCCGAGGCGTCCAGGCCTTCCTTGACGATCGGGGAGGCCGCGCTCTTCAGCAGGGTCAGCTCCATCTCGTCGGCGATGGCGTCGAGCCGGTTGCGCAGGACTTCCAGGAGGATGGGGTCGATGGGGGTCACAGGTGTCCTCCGGACGGGCGGTCCCTCCGGAGCCGCAGGTTGCCGACCGGGTCCACGAGCGCGGTGACGCCCGGGGGGATCACGGTGGTGGTATCGATCTGCTCCACGATGGCCGGCCCGGCGAGGCGGGCGCCCAGCGGCAGCCGGCCGCGCTCGTAGATCGCGGTCGACACGAACCGGCCGAAGTAGGCGCGGCGCTCGCCGATTTGGGCGTCGGCGAGCGTGCCGCTCGCGTGGGCGGCCGGCGTCACCGCGGGCCGCGGCAGCGGGAAGGTGTGGACGGCGCGGAAGTTGACGAACTCGACATGCTGCTGCGCGCGGGCGTAGCCGTACACGCGCTCGTGCACGGCGTGGAACGCGGCCACGATCGCCGGCACCCCGGCGGCGGTGACGGGCGCCTGGATCGGCACCTCCAGCTCGTAGGCCTGGCCCACGTACCGCATGTCGGCCGCGTAGGCCACGGAAACCGCCGGTGCGGGCACGCCTTCCTCGCGCATCCGCGCGCGGCCGGCGGCATCGAGCTCACCGAGGCAGCCGTTGATCGCGCCGAGGTCGGCCACGTCGGTCTGCGCCTGGAGCGTCCGCGCGTGGTGGTGCTCGATGGCCGCGGCGAGCAGGCCGAAGGCGGCGAGCACGCCGGGCGCCTCGGGGACGACCACCTCCGCCATGCCCATCTCCTCGGCGAGGGCGGCGCCGTGCACGGGGCCGGCGCCGCCGAGGACGACCAGGGAGAACTGGCGAGGGTCGTAGCCGCGCTTGATCGTCACCAGGCGGATCTGGTCCGCCATCCGGGCGTTGACCACGCGATGGATGCCCGCCGCGGCGGCCACCGGGTCGAGGCCCAGCCGCCGGCCGAGGACGGCCACGGCGCGCTCGGCCGCGGCCACGTCGAGGGTCAGGGCGCCGCCCGCGAAGCGCGCGGGGTTGAGATAGCCGAGCACGACGCTGGCATCGGTCACCGTCGCCTCGTCGCCGCCGCGCGCGTAGCAGGCGGGCCCCGGCTCGGCGCCGGCGCTGCGCGGCCCCACCCGCAAGCCCCCGGCGGCGTCGATCCACGCGATGCTGCCGCCGCCGGCCCCGATGGTGTTGACGTCCACCATCGGGGTGCGCACCGGGTAGGACCCGATCGCGCCCTCGCCGACGAGCAGGGGCCGCCCGTCCCGCACCAGCGCCACGTCGTTGCTGGTGCCGCCCATGTCGAGCGAGACGAAGTCGCGCACCCCGGAGCGCTCGGCGGCGAACGCGGCGCCGATCACTCCGCCCGCCGGCCCCGAGAGAAAGAGCGTGACGGGCTGCTGCGCGGCCAGCGCCGCCGACACGATGCCGCCGCGCGAGCGCATGATCAGCGGCACGCCGGGCACCCCGAGGCCGCGCAGGGTGTCGGCGAGGCCCGCGATGTAGCGCTTCACCACTGGGCCCAGGTAGGCGTCGAACGCGGTCACGCAGGATCGTTCGTATTCTCTGAAAGTTGGGTCAACCTCAGAGGAGAGGGAGACGCTGATGTCGGGCGCAAGCTCCGCGATGATGTCGCGCGTCCGCCGCTCGTGGGCGGGGTTCAGGAACGAGAAGAGGTAGCACACCGCGATGGCCGCCACCCCCTGCGCGCGCAGGGCCTCCACCGCCTTCCGCACGTCCGCCTCGTGCAGCGGGACCAGCACGCGACCCTTCGCGTCCAGCCGCTCGCGGATGCCGAGCCGGCGCCGCCGCGGCGCGAGGAAGGTCGGCACCTCCGGGTCCATCTCGAGGTCGTACATGCGCGAGCGCTTCATCCGTCCCATCTCGAGCACGTCCTCGAACCCTTCGGTGGTCAGGATGGCGGTCGTGGCCCCCTTCTGCTCGAGGATGGCGTTGGTGGCCACGGTGGTGCCGTGGATGAACCGCTCGACGTCGCCCGGCGCGGCGCCGGCCAGCGCGAGGACCTTGGCGGTGGCGGCCGCGATGCCGTCCAGCAGGTCCTTCGGGGTGCTCGGCACCTTGGTGAGCGCGAGCCGGCCGGTGCGGTCCAGGGCCACGATGTCCGTGAAGGTGCCGCCGATGTCCACGCCGATCTGCACGCGCGTTCCCTCCCGAGGGCGCCCACGTTACCATATCGGCCATGCGAGATCTCCTGGACCGGCTCGACGGCTGGCGCGACGAGCAGATCGAGCTCCTGGCCCGCCTGGTCAACCAGGACAGCGGCACCGACGACGTGCTGGACGTCAACCGCGTCGGGGCCATCCTCGCCGAGCGGCTGGAGCGCCTGGGCTTCACGCTCCGCCGGGTCGCGGCCGAGCACTTCGGCGACCACCTCGTCGGCGAGAAGCGGGGCGCGGGTCCCAAGCGCTTCCTCTTCGTCGGCCACTACGACACCGTGTTCCCGTCCGGCACCGCCAAGGAGCGGCCGTTCCGGATCGACGGGCAGGGGCGTGCCTGGGGGCCCGGGGTGTACGACATGAAGGGCGGGCTCGCGGCCCTGCTCTACGCGCTGCGCGCGCACCAGGAGGCGCGCACCCGCGCCTGGGCCGAGACGAGCGTCGCCGTGGTCTTCAATTCGGACGAGGAGCGGCTCTCGCCGACCTCCAGGCCGGTGATCGAGGCCGAGGCGCGGCGGGCGCACAGCGTGGGCATCCTCGAGCCGGCGCGCCCGGGCGGCGAATACGTGATGGCGCGCAAAGGAGCCGGCACGTTTCACCTGGAAATCCAGGGCAAGGCCTCCCACGCCGGGCTGCAGCCCGAGCTGGGCGCGAGCGCCATCTGGGATCTCGCCCAGAAGGTCGCGGCGCTGCACGCGCTGACCGACTTCGACACGGGCGTCACCGTGAACGTGGGCACCGTGCGCGGCGGCGACCGCCCCAACGTCGTCGCCGCCCGCGCCGCCGCCGAGGTCGATCTGCGGGCGTGGAGCCAGGCGGACGCGGACGCGACCATCGCGGCCATGCGGAAGATCTGCGAGCGGCCGCACGTCGCCGGCACCAGCGCCCGCTTCCACGGGCAGATCCACTTCCCGCCGTGGCCGCCCGGGCTGCCGGGCACCGAGCGACTGCTGGAGATCATGCGCGCGGCGGGACGCGAGCTCGGCGTCGAGGTGCGGGCCATCAAGACCGGCGGCGGCTCGGACGGCAACCACACCTCGGCCATCGCGCCCACCCTCGACGGCATGGGGCCGAAGGGCAGCCGCGCGCACAGCGACGAGGAGTTCATCGAGGTGGCCACGCTGCTCGAGCGGACGAAGATGATCGCCCTCTTCCTCGACCGCTGGGCCGCGGAGTTCGAGATCCCCGCGCGCTGAGGCCGCCTCGTCAGGCGAAGTGGCAGGCCACGGCCCGCCCGTCGAGCGGGCGGAGCGGCGGCTCCTCCGCCGCGCATCGGGCCTGGGCCAGCGGGCAGCGGGTCCGGAAGCGACAGCCGCTCGGGATGTCGCGCGGGTTCGGCGGCTCGCCCTCGAGCGCGAAGTCGGCGGTGACGCGGCGGCCGCCGATGCGCGGCACCGCGGCCAGCAGCGACTGCGTGTAGGGATGGCGCGGCGCCTCGAAGACGCGGATGGTCGGGCCGCGCTCGACGATCTTCCCCAGGTACATCACCGCGATGCTCGCGCACATCGCGCGCACCACCGAGAGATCGTGGGAGATGAACACGTAGGTGAGCGCGAACGTCTCCTGGAGGCTCCGGAACAGCTTGAGCACGCTGGCCTGGACCGAGACGTCGAGCCCGGAGGTCGGCTCGTCCAGGATCACCAGGCGAGGCCGCAGGGTGAGGATGCGCGCGAGCCCCACGCGGCGCTGCTGGCCGCCGGAGAGCTCGTGGGGGTAGAGGTCGAGGTGGGCGTCCGGGAGGCCGACCGCGGCCAGGATCGCGCCTACCTCGCGGTCCCGCTCGGTCCGGGTCAGCGTTGTGTGGATCCGGAGCGGCTCGTGCAGCAAGGGCCGGATCTTCCAGCGGGGGTCGAGCGACGCGCCCGGGTCCTGGTAGACGTACTGCAGATCCTTGGCCACCGAGCGCCGCGCGCGGCGGGGCAGTCGCCCGATCTCGCGGCCGCCGAAGCGGATCTCGCCCGCGGTCGGCGTGTAGATGCCCATCACGGTCTTGCCGAGCGTCGACTTGCCGCAGCCGCTCTCGCCCACGAGGCCGAGCGTCTCGCCCGGGCGCACCTCGAGCGAGACGCCGTCGACGGCTCGCAGCCAGCCGACGCGGCGGCCGAAGGCGCTGCGCACCGGGAAGTGGCGCGCGAGGTCGACCAGCTCCAGCAGCGGGGGCGCGGGCGCGCTCACGCGCCGGCTCCGGCGGGCGCGTCGACGGGGTGGTGGCAGCGGACGCCGTGGCCGTCCGCGAGGGCGCGCGGCTGCGGGCGCTCCACGCGGCACTCCGCGGTCGCGTGGTCGCAGCGCGGGTGGAAGCGGCACCCCGGCGGCGGGGTCACCAGGCTCGGCACCTCCCCCGGGATGTCACGGATCTCGCCGTCGGGGCCCGGCACGCTGGCGAGCAGGCTTCGCGTATAAGGGTGCGCGGGGCGGCCGAAGAAGGCGTCGGTCGGCGCCGCCTCCATCTCCTGTCCGGCGTACATCACCACCACGCGGTCGCAGAGCTCGTGCGCGGTGCCGAGATCGTGAGTGGTGAAGAGCACCGACACCCCGCGCTCCTTCACCAGCGCGCGCAGCAGGCGGAGGATCTGGGCCTGGATCGTCACGTCCAGCGCGGTGGTCGGCTCGTCCGCGATGATGAGATCGGGCTGCGGGAGCAGGGCCATCGCGATCATGAGCCGCTGGCGCTGGCCGCCGGAGAACTCGTGGGGCAGCCGGCGCAGCGCCCGCGCCGGCTCGGGGATCTGCACCGCGCGCAGGGTCTCGAGCACCGCCTCGCGGTCGGCCCGCTGGCGCGCGCGCGGATAGCGCCCGAAGAGGGACGCCGGCCGGGCCTGCTCGCGCGCGCGCGGGGACTTCCACTTCATCAGGTCCATGATCTGGGTGCCGACCGGGAACAGCGGGCTGAACGAGGTGAACGGGTCCTGGGGGATGAAGGTGATCGCCCGGCCGCGGACGTGCTCGTTCATCGCCGCGGGACCCTGTGTCAGTAGATCGGTTCCCCGGAAGCGCACCTCGCCCTCGCGGATCCGGGCGGACCCCTCCGGCAGGATGCCGAGGATCGCGCGGGCGAGCGTGGTCTTGCCGCAGCCGCTCTCGCCGACGAGCCCCACCACCTCGCCGGCCGCGATGTCGAGGTTGATGCGGTCGAGCACCTGGGCCGGTCCCCGGTCGGTGGCGAAGTCCACGCGCAGGCCGCGGACCGCGAGCAGCTCAGCCATCGCGCGAAGGGCTCCGGCGCAGCCGCGGGTCGAGCACGTCGCGCAGGCCGTCGCCCAGCAGGTTGAAGCCCATGACGGTGAGGAAGATGGCCAGGCCCGGCGCGGCCGCGTACCACCAGGCGTCGGGCAGGAACTCGCGCGACTCCGCGATGGTCCGGCCCCACTCCGGGGTGGGCGGCGGGGGCCCCAGCCCGAGGAAGCCGAGCGCCGCCGCGGTCAGGATCGTGAACCCCATGCCGATCGACGCCCGCACGATGATCGGCGAGGCGATGTTCGGCAGCACGTGCAGCACGGTGAGCCGCCAGGGCGACGCGCCGAGGGCGGCCGTGCTCTCGACGAAGGCTTCCTTCTGGAGCGCCCGCGTCTCGGCGTAGACCACGCGGGCGAACCAGGGCCAGTAGGTGACCGAGAGTGCGAGGATGACGTTGGGCAGCGACGGGCCGAGGGTCTGGGCGATCGCGATGGCGAGCACCACCTGCGGCACCGCGAGGAAGATGTCGGAGACCCGCATGAGCAGGTCGCTCGCCCAGCCGTGGTGGTAGCCGGCCACGAGGCCGATCGGGACCCCGATGGCCAGCGAGGCGCCGACCGCGATGAGGCCGATGAGGATGGTGATTCGCGCCCCGAAGAGGAGCCGGCTGTAGACGTCCGCGCCCATCCGGTCGGTGCCGAGCCAGTGCGTGCCGCTCGGCGCCCGGAGGCGCTCGGACGGGTGCAGCTCGAAGACGTCGTCCGGGTGCGTCGACAGCAGCGGCGCCAGGAGCGCGGCCAGCACCAGCAGCGCGATGAGCACCAGCCCGATCAGCGCCGACCGATCCCGCGCCAGGCGCGCCACCACGAACCACGCTGCCGTCATGACGCGCGTTCCCGTGGATCGACGAGGGTGTGGGCGACGTCGACGAGCAGGTTCACCACGATGAAGATCGCCCCGGCCCAGACCGTGAAGCCCATCACTGCGTTGTAGTCCGCGCGCACGATTGAGCTGACCGCGTAGGTGCCGATGCCCGGCCAGTCGAAGACCGCCTCGGTCACCACCGCGCCCGCGAGCAGGATGCCGAAGAGCAGGCCGATCTGCGTCACCGTCGAGGTGAGCGCGGAGCGGAGGATGTACTTCCACACGATCAGCGGGCGCGGCAGGCCCATCGCGCGCTCGTAGAGGACGAAGTTCGACTGCATGACGTCCAGGACGCCGGCCCGGGTGAACCGCACCAGGGTGGCCAGCGCCGGGAACGCGAGCGTCGCCGCGGGCAGGGCGAGGTGCCGGAGCGCGGCGCCGAAGGTGGCCCAGTCCCACGTGAGCGCGGCGTCCACCAGGTAGAGGCCGGTGATGTTGCTCGGGGGAAAGCCGGGCAGGCGGCCGTTGAGCGGCGTCCAGCCGAGGCGCATCGAGAAGAGGAGCTGGAGCATGATGCCCAGCCAGAAGCCGGCGATGGCGAGCCCGGACACGGTGAGGACGCGGAGGGCGTGGTCGAGCAGGGAGTTGCGCCAGAGCGCGGAGAGGACGCCGAGGGGGATGCCGACGAGGACGGAGGCGAGCATGGCCACCACGGTCAGCTCGATGGTGGCCGGGAGCCGGTGGGCGAGGTCGTCGAGGATCGGGCGCCGGGTGAAGAGGCTCACGCCCATGTCCCCGCGCGCGAGCCGGGCGAGGTAGTCGACGAACTGCACGGGCAGCGGGCGGTCGTAGCCGAGCTCCCGCCGGAGCGCCTCGACCTGCGCGGGGGTGGCGGTCTCGCCCGCCACCAGGGCCACCGGATCCGACGGCACCACCCGCGAGATCACGAACGTGACCACCAGCAATCCCAGCAGCGTGGGCACGAACCACAACAGCCTATGTAAGGCGAGCGCCAGGAGCCTCATCGCAGACCGAGGTCAGACCGCTCCGAGCGCCGGCTCCGCCGGCGCCATCGAAGGGGGAGGCAGGGAGAAGCACGCCGCAGGCGTGCGCCGACCGCCGGAAGGGGGGCAGAGCCCCCCTCCGGGCTAATAATGCAGCCAGCGGATCTCCTGCCCGTTGCCGATGGGACTGAAGCGGATGCCCTCGATGTTCTTGGCCCAGGGGCCGAAGTACTTGGTGTTGTAGATCCAGACCCCCGCCGCGTCGCTCACCACGATCCGGGCCGCCTCCTGGTAGGCCTTGTCGCGGACGGCGCGGTCCGTGGACTTGAGCGCGGTGTCCAGCAGGTCGTCCACCTTCGGATTCTTGTAGAAGCTCGAGGCCTTGAACGTCCCCCACTGGCCGGAGTGGAACATCTCGCCGATCCAGTTGTTGGGATCGGCGTAGTAGGTGCTGATCCAGTAGACGACGAGGTCCGGCGACGTCTCCGGCTTCTTCATCCGCTCGACCATCGCGGGCCACACCTCGCTCGTCATCTTGGTCTCGAGCCCGAGCTTGCGCAGGCCGTTGGCCATGACGGTGGCCGCCTGCTCGGTCTGGCTGAAGCCCTGCAGGTAGCCCACCGTGATCGGCCGGTCGACCTTGGCCTGGGCGAGCCCGAGCTCCTGCTTGGCCTTGTCCAGGCTGTAGGTGTAGCCCTTCACGTCGCGCGGCACGCCCCACATGTTGTTCGGGATCGGCACCGGGTTGCGCTCCACGGTGCCGCCGAGGATCTCCTTGTTGAAGCCGTCGTAGTCGAAGGCGTAGCTGATGGCGCGGCGCACATGCACGTCGGTCAGCGGCGCCCGCTGGTTGTTGATCTGGAACATCATGATCCGCATCGACTCCTGCTCGACGATCTTGACGTTCGGCGCCTCGCGCAGCCGCTTCACCTGGTCGTTGGGCAGGTAACCGCCGGTGCCCTGGTAGTCGCCCTTGATCATGCCCAGCACGCGGGTGTTGTCTTCCTTCACGAAGCGGAAGTCGATCTCGTCGATGTACTTCGGGCCCCACGGCATGAAGTGCCCGGCGAAGCGCTTGGCGACGAACCCGATCGCCGGGTCGTAGCGGGTCAGCATGTACGAGCCGGAGCCGGCCTCGTTGTTGGTGAGCCAGGCGGCGCCCCAGTCCCCGTCCTTCTCGTTCTTCTTGACGAGGGCCGAGTTGACCACGTGGATCTCGGGCAACACCGCCAGGAAGATGGCCGCGGGCTTGGTGAGCGTGAACTGGACGGTGTAGCGGTCGACGGCCTTGGTGGCGCCGGGGGCGATCATGGTGGCGAGCAGGGCGGCCGCGCCCTTCTTCATGGCGAGGATGCGCTCGGCGCTGTAGCGCACGTCCTCCGCGGTGATCTCGGTCCCGTCGTGGAACTTGGCCCCGTGCCGCAGCTTGAAGGTGTAGGTGAGGCCGTCCGGGGAGACGGCGTGGCTCTCGGCCAGCCACGGCTCGAGCTTCGGCGGGTTGTCGAGCCAGCGGTAGAGCCCGTCGTAGAGGTTCAGGCGCACCGCCACCCGCCCGACGTCGAAGGCGGCGTGCGGGTCCATGGTGTCGTAGGGGCTCTCGTTCGCGAACACGAACCGCGTCTGCGCGGTGGCCGGCGCCGAGAGGATCGCCGCGAGCACTACCGCGATGAGGATGAGGGTCAGCCAGGAACGACCGTGGGTCATGGGCAGCCTCCAGGAGTTCCGAAATGTCGGCGGCGTCGGCGATGTGGCGGGATTGTACTGCACGGCCGCCGGGCCAGACAAGGGCCGCCCGGGCGGCGGCGGGCTCAGTTCACCCATTGCCCGCCGTCGACGTCGATGACCTCGCCGGTCATGAAGCACGGGGTGACGGTGGCGAGGAAGACGACCACCTGCGCGATGTCCTCCGGCGTGCCGAGCCGCGCGAGGGGGATCGAGCGCACGAGGGTGTCGGCGCCCTCGCGCGCGATCATGCCGGCGGTGAGATCGGTCGCGATCAGCCCGGGGCAGATCGCGTTCACCGTCACGTGCGGGGCCAGCTCCTTGGCCAGGCCGCGGGTGAGGCCGAGGATCCCGGCCTTGGCCGCGCAGTAGGCGGACTTGCTCACCGCCGCGGTGCCGGCCCCGGTGTGCGCGCTCACCGACGACATGTTCACGATGCGCCCGGCGCGCTGCGCCAGCATCGTCGGCGCCACCGCCTTGCACCAGTTGAACGCACCTTTGAGGTGCGTGTCGATGGTGCGGTCCCACTCCTCCTCGGTGATCTCGAGCAGCCCCTTGGGCTGCGAGATGCCGGCGTTGTTCACGAGGACGTCGACCCGGGCCCAGGCGGCCAGGACGTCGCCGGCCAGGCGCTGCGCCGTCGCCAGGCTCCCGACGTCGCCCTCGAGGGCGAGCGCCTCCGACCCGGCCTCGCGCACCAGCGCCGCCGTCTCCTGCAGCTCCGGCGCGCGGATGTCGACCAGGGCCACCCGGAAGCCGTTCTTCGCGAGCGCGACCGCCGTCGCGCGTCCGATGCCGCGCGCGGCGCCCGTCACCACCGCGGCCCGGGCCGGCCCGCTCATCGCCCTGGCTCGACCGGCGGGCCGAAGTAGCCGTTGCGGTGGAACATGCGCACCGGCCCGCGCGGCCGCGCCCGCAGCGCCGCGGTGGCCGCCGCGTCGATGGTCCCGCTCTCGTCGATGACCACGCCGTAGTCCTCCCTGGCCGCGCCGACCGACACGACGCCGCCCAGGACGTCGCGCCGGACGCGCTCGAGCGTCCGGTCGAAGGGATGCCCCCAGCCGCCGCCTCCGCTGGTGGACAGGCGCAGCACGTCGCCCCTGCGCAGCACGTTGCCGTCGGACATCGGCGGGAGCACGCGCTCGTCGGACCGGCCGGGGTTCACCACGCAGCGCCCGGGGCGGCCCGCGTGGCCGCCGTTCACGCCGGCGGGCGGGAACAGGATGTTGTCCTGGCGGACGGCCACGATGGCCTCCTCCGCGGTCAGCTCGATCTCGCGGATCACTCCTGTCCCTCCGCGGAAGCGCCCGGGCCCGCCCGAGTCCTGGTGCAGCGCGTAGCGACGGAGACGCAGGGGGAAGACCATCTCCATGAACTCCGCCGGGTAGTTCTTCTGAGCCACGTAGTAGATGGCGTCGAGGCCGTCCGCGAACGGCCGCGCCCCGTAGCCCACCGCCACCCCGTCGCTGCAGAGAAAGAACTCGTCGCGGGCTCGGTCGAAGCCGCGAAGGAAGTAGATATTGTAGACGGAGTTCGGCGCCGGCACGTCGCCCCCGGTGGCGAGGGCCAGGAGCGCGAGGACGCTGGACTGCACGCGAGCGAGGGTGTGCGCGCGGTTGCCGAGCGCCGCGGGCCAGTGCGGCTGCAGGATGCTGCCCGGCCGCACGAGCACCTCATCGATGGCGTCCTGGGCGCCGTCGTTGAGCAGCACCGTGGGATGTCCCGAGAGCAGGTAGATGCCCACGATCAGCTTCGGCACGCTCGGGTGCATGATGAAGTTGATCGGGCCGCGGGCCTGATCGTCGCTCTCACGCGTATCGAGGGTGATCCGGCCGCCCTCCTTGGTGAGTCGCATCCGGACGTGGAACGATCGATCGCTCATCCCGTCGCCGTCCACCGCGTCGTCGGACTCGTATTCGCCGTCGGGGATCCGGGACTCCAGCGTCTTGCGGATCGTGTCGCGGCACTGCTGCTCGAACAGCGCCCACGCGGTCAGCACCGTCTCGGCCCCGAAGCGGTCGAACAGCTCGAGGACCCGGCGCTCGCCGAGCCGGCAGCCCGCGAGCACCGCGCGGATGTCACCCTTGAGGATCTCCGGGAAGCGCGAGTTGCGGATGAAGATGCGGAACGCCTCGTCGTTCAGCACGCCCTCGCGGTAGATGCGGACGGCGGGGACGATGGTGCCCTCGTGGAAGATCTCCGTCGCGTCCGGCGAGATGCTGCCCGCCCGCATGCCGCCGATGTCCCAGAAGTGGCCCCAGGTCTGCGAGAAGGCGACGAGCCGACCGCGGTGGAACACGGGCGCCGCGAAGACCATGTCGGGCGAGTGCGAGACGCCCCCGCGCGAGCCGTGGCAGTCGTTGTACCAGTAGAGGTCGCCCGGCCGCATCGTGTCGGGCGGGTACTGCTCGAAGATGATCTGGGTGAGATTGCCGAAGAGCGGGACCATGGTGCCGCACACCACGCGGCCGCGCGCGTCGAGGATGCCGGCGAAGTAGTCGTTCTTCTCGCGGATGAAGGGCGACATCGCGGTGCGCTCGATGACCGCTTCCATGTGCGTCTGCGCGGCACGGAGGGCCCCCCGGATGATCTCGCGCGTCACCGGGTCGAGCGCGGGCCGGGGTCGCCGGCGCGGGGATCGCCGTCGTCTCATCGCGTGCGCCGGCCGGACGGGATCGTCTGCGGGACGGTCCGGATGACGAGATTACCGACCCGGTCCACCCGGGCTCGGTGCCCGGGCGGCACCACGGTCGTGGTGTCGAGCTGCTCGACGATCGCGGGCCCCGTCACCACGGCGCCCGCGCCCAGCCGCTCGCGATCGAGGCAGGGGCACGCCGTCCATCCCACGCCCGCGAAGTGTACGCGTCGCCGCGGAGGGCGTGTCGCGACCGCGCGGCGGCGGGCGACGGGGGCAAGCGTGAAGCGCCGGACCCGGCCGGCCGCGGCCACCCGCAGCGTGACGATCTCGACCGGCGCGTCGGCCAGCGCGTACGTGTAGAGCTGACGGTGGCGGGCGTGGAACCGCGCGAGGAGCGCGTCCACGGCGGGTCCGCGCTCGGGCCACGGCACCGTGAGCTCGAAGCCCTGGTGGCGATAGCGGAGGTCGGCCAGGCGAGTGAGCCGGCGCGCGGAGGGGGCCACGCCCTCCGCGGCCAGCCAGGCCTGCGCCTGGCCCTCGAGATCGGCGTACACGGAGGCGACGGCGCCGAGGTCGTAGTCGGGCGGCTTCTGCAGGCTCGTCCGCGCGTAGTCGTTGCGCACCTCGGTGCCGAGGAGGCCGAACGTCGACAGCACGCCGGGGTGGCGCGGGACGACGACGGTGCGCATGCCGAGGAGCGCGGCCAGATCGGCGCCGTGCAGAGGGCCGGCGCCACCGAACGGCACCAGCACGAAGGCGCGCGGGTCGTAGCCCCGCTCGACCGACACCAGCCGGAGGGCGCCGACCATGTTGTTGTTGACGATGTCGAGGACGCCTTGCGCGGCCGCGGCCAGGGGCAGCCCCAGCGGCCGCGCCACCCGCTCCTCGATGGCGCGGCGCGCCCGCTCGACATCGAGCGGGATCTCCCCGCCGAGCAGGTGCGAGGGGATGCGACCGAGCACCAGGTGGGCATCGGTGACGGTGGGCTCCTCGCCGCCCGCGCCGTAGCACACGGGTCCGGGCTGTGCCCCCGCGCTGTCGGGCCCGACGGTGAGCGTGCCGTCCTCGGTGACGCGCGCGATGGAGCCGCCGCCGGCGCCGATGGTGTGGATGTCGATCATCGGAACGTGGAGGGGCCAGGCGCCGACGCGGCCCTCCGTGGTCACCTCCGCCTCGCCGCCGCGGACGAGACACACGTCCGCGCTCGTGCCGCCGACGTCGACGGAGATGAGGTCGTCAAACCCGGCCGCCTCCCCGATCCGCCGCGCGCCGATCACGCCGGCGGCGGGCCCGGACAGCGCGGTGTGGATGGCCTGGGTGCGGACGACGTCGGCGCCGATGACGCCGCCGTTGGACTTCATGATCGATAGCGGGGCTCGGATCCCTCGCGGGCGCAGCTCTCCCACCAGACGCGCGACGTAGCGCCCGACGAGCGGCTGCACGTAGGCGTTGAGGACCGTGCCCATCGACCGCTCGAACTCGCGGAACACCGGCAGCACCTCGCTGGAGAGCGACACCGCGGCGCCGGGGTGCTCCTCGAGGAGCACTGCGCGGGCCCGCCGCTCGTGCGCGGGGTTGGCGTAGCTGTGCAGGAAGCAGACCGCGATCGAATCCACGCCGGCCTGCCGCAGGCGGCGGGCGGCCGCGGAAACCGCGCCCTCGTCGAGAGGCTCGAGCTCCTCGCCGTCCACGGTGACGCGGCCGCCGATCTCGAAGATCAGCTCGGGGGAGACCGGCCGCGCCGGCTTCACCCACGCGAACATGTTGGCGCGGCGCGGGATGTCGTGGCGGCCGATCTCGAGCACGTCGCGGAAGCCGGCGGTGGTGAGGAGGCCGATGGCCGCGCCCTTGCCCTCGAGGATCGCGTTGGTGGCGGTCGTCGTCCCGTGCAGGACGTGGCGCAGCGACGCGGCCTCGATGCCGGCGAGCCGGAGCGCCCGGTCGACACCGGCGATGAATCCGGCCGACGGATCGTGCGGTGTCGTCGGCGTCTTGGTGACCCAGAGGCGGCCGCTCGCTTCGTGCACGAGCGCGACGTCGGTGAAGGTCCCGCCGACGTCGAGGGCGATGGCGTAGCCCTTCGCGCGGGTGGTGACGGAGGGCTCCATGATCGGCGGCTATCGTCGACGAAAGGTTCCGGCCTGTCAACTCACAGCGTCCGCCGGCCCGCCTCTGCGGCAAGAGCTGCCCTTACATGGTGGCGCGATCGAGTCGCGTTTGACCGGTGGTAAAGAATGTGGGCAATTTCGTCCCGCTCGGGCGAAACGCCGGACCGGCCAGCGGGTCCGTCCGCTCCGCAACTCGAGGATTTCCTGCAGGTCGTGTGGTGGCCTCGGTCTTGCTCGCAACCGGGCGAGTCCAGAACATGCTCCGAACACAACCTACGGGGAGGCCGTGATGGAATCGACCGGTTCATTGAAGATCCAGCTGCAGTCCGCTCTCCTGTGCCTCGACCTGTCGTGCAACACGGTCTTCGACGGATCACTCACCCGGCACTGCCCGATCTGCGCCGGCGACAACGCGTATCCCCTCGTGGTCTGGCTCGACCGGCCGGAGAGTCTCGCCCACGCTGGTCGGGTGAGCGTGCGGCAAGTGCCGACGGTGATGGCGGCGAGAGTCCGCGCGGCGTAGCCCGCGAGACTGCTGCCCGCCGCCCGATCGACGACGACGGCCCCCGCCTGCCAGCGCGCGGCGCCGAGTTTCTTCGGCTCCCGATGGAACGATTCACGCGCTGAGGCGTTGGCAGGGTCGATGGACGAGATCCAGAGGCCTTCGACCAAGCCCGGCGGCCCGACCAGCCCACGACGTGGGCGGTGCCGGCGAGTCCTCGTCGCCGCAGTCGTCGCCCTGATCGTGCTCACGGGTGTCGACGCCGCGGTCCGAGCCGTGCCACCGGCCTCGGTCGACATCCAGGACTCGAAGTACCTCCCACCCGCGCTGACCGTTGCGCCGGGCACGACCGTCCGATGGACCAACCGGGACGAGGAGACCCACACCGTGACCTCGGCGACCGGGCTCTTCGGGTCCGCGGGCCTCGACCTCGGGGAGGCGTACACGTACACCTTCACGGCGCCCGGTGAGTACGTCTACACCTGCGATCTGCATCCGTTCATGCAGGGGACGATCGTCGTCAAATAGCCACCAGAAGAGGAGAACAGCATGGATCGCATGAATCGGCGCGGCTTTCTCGAGTGCATGGCCTGGGCTGGGACGGGAGTCGTGTGGACGGCCACGGGAGGGATCCTCTCCTCGCGGGTGCTGCCGGCCGCGGCGGCCGAGCTCACCGGCGGGGGCTTCAGCTTCGTGCAGATCAGTGACAGCCATGTCGGCTTCAAGGGCCAGGCCAACGCGGACGCCACCGCGACCCTCCAGCAGGTAGTCGGGAAGATCAACGCCCTGCCGACGCCGCCGGCCTTCGTCATTCACACCGGGGATCTGACCCATGGGCAGAAGCCGGGTGCCTTCGACACGGTGGCGGAGCTCCTCAAAGGGGTCAAGACCGAGAAGGTCTTCTACGTCCCCGGCGAGCACGACGTCTTCGTCGACGGCGGCAAGGAATTCCTCGGTCGCTACGCCAAGGGGGGCCCGGGGTGGCAGAGCTTCGACTACCAGGGCGTGCACTTCGTCGGCCTCGTCAACGTCCTGAAGTACAAGGGTGAGCACATGGGGGCGCTCGGCGCCGAGCAGGTCGCGTGGCTCAAGCAGGATCTCGCCGGGCTGTCGAACAGCACGCCCGTCGTCGTCTTCGCCCACGTCCCCCTGTGGGCGGTCTTTCCGGCGTGGGGCTGGACCACCGAGGACGCTCAGCAGGCCATGGCGCTCCTGACGCGCTTCGGGTCCGTGACCGTCCTCAACGGGCACATCCATCAGGCGCTCCGGAAGGTCGAGGGCAACGTGACCTTCCACACGGCGATGTCCACGGCCTTTCCGCAGCCGGCCCCCGGCGTGGGCCCGGGCCCGGGCCCGATGAAGATTCCGGAGGAGCAGGCGCGCCCCATGCTGGGCCTGCGGGAAGTGCGCTACGTCGTCGGCACCACGCCGCTGGCCGTGGTCGATTCGACGCTCGCCTGAGCTAGTCGGTCTTGTTCCTGACCGCCGGGATGCTCTTGAGATACTGTGCGATGGCCCGCAGATCGGCCTGGGTCATGTCCTTGTAGCCGGCCAACGACCCCTGGATGTTCCCGCCCATGAGCCCGCCGGCCACATCGCCATCGGGTCGGTTGCCCGTTCCGAGGTAGGTGGCGATCTGCTCCTCGGTCCACTCGCCGATCCCCGTAGTGGTGTCGGGGGTGATGTTGGGCGCCGCCTGGCCCTCGGGCCCGGTCTTCTTCGAGTTGCCCGCGAGGAAGCGCGCGTTGTCCACGGCCATGGTCAGGGCGGAGCGCGGGGTATGGCACTCACCACAGTGACCGACGGCCCGCACCAGGTACTCGCCGCGCGGCAGACCCGACACGGGCGCGGCCGACGGCGGCGTCTCCCTGGACGCAAAGGTGGCGAGCCAGACCGGCAAGAAGACGCGCTCGAACATGGGCACGGTGATCTTCTTGGGCGGCGTGGCGCGATGCACCGGCGGGACCGTCCGGAGGAACGCCACCAGGGCGTTCAGGTCCTCCTCGGCCATGCCGTTGAATGACGTGAACGGGTGCACGGGCAGGATCCGCTCGCCATTGGGTCGGCGGCCCGATCGGATCGCCGTGATGATCTGCTCGTCGGTCCAGCCGCCGATCCCGGTCTCGCGGTCCGGCGTGATATTCGCCGCATACACCGTCCCGAAGGGGCCCTCGAACTTCTTGCCGCCCGCGTTCGCCGCTCCCTTGGGCTCGGTATGACAGCCGCAGCCGGCGGCGGCGCCGAAGATGTACTTGCCCCGCGCGACATCGGCGGGGCCGGCGGCCCCGGCGACGCCCGCCGAGAAGGCCACGAAACAGGTCACCAGCAGGAGTCGGCGCATGGCACATATGCTAACGCCGCCTCTGGTCGGTGGTTCCTGGTGAAGATGAATTGCAACCAGATCGCAGTGGACTTTGGTCCACTATCGAAACCAGGGAGCGCCCCGTTACCCTTTACCTACACATTCTTTTCAGCACTGGGAGGTGCCTCATGCAAGGGCAACGCGCGTGGCTCAAATCAGGGATCTGGGGCGCTGTGATCGGTAGCATTCTTACCATGATCGTGGGTTTCAATTGGGGAGGCTGGACGACGAGCAGCACGGCGGGTCAGACGGCGATAAAGCAGGCTGATGCCGCGGTCACGGCCGCGCTGGTACCGGTCTGTCTCGCCGGGGAGAAGGCCGATCGCGGCCGCGCCAAGAAGCTCGGCGAACTCACGGCGATGGCGTCGTCCTACGACCAGACAGAATTCGTGATGAAAACCGGATGGGCGACTTTCCCGGGGCAAGCGGACCCCAATCGAGCTGTGGCAGAGGCCTGCGCAGCCGCACTGCTCAAGACCGCTGCTGCTAAGTAGCGCTTCCTTAGGGTAGGGGGGTCTCTCCCCCCTATTTCCTCTTGAGGCGATGAAAGGCGGGGAAGACCCCATGAGCATCGGGCGGACTGCCCCCTTGCCGACCGAATCGCGAGGGACGCCCCAGCGATCACCGGGGCGAGTTTGGTTCTGGGCGGGCGTCACCATGCTGGTGCTGAGCTTTGCCATTTATCCCGCGTATCCCCTGTTGCCTTTCCTGCCGATCTCGGCCTGGCAGAAGGGCGGAGTCGGGATCGCACTGGCGGTCGTAAGCTGGGGGATCTTCTTCGCGGGGTCAGCGCTTGTCGGCAAGGAAGGCGTGGCCTACCTCAAGCACCGCTTGTTCTGGCATCGGGAAAACCCGTCGGGCCGCGACCTGAAGCGGGGCGCCTCGAGAAGATAACGAGTCGGCCGCTTCTCAACCCCAGCCGCGAGATCTCGGTCTCGCCTAGGAGCATCCCATGCAACTCTCGGGACGGACCGCGCTCGTCACCGGAGCCTCCCGCGGCATCGGCCGCGCCATCGCCCTCGCCCTGGCCGAGGAGGGCGCCGACGTCGCCGTGAACTACGTATCGAGCGACCACCTGGCGAAGGACGTCGTCGACCAGATCCAGAAGAAGGGGCGACAGGCCATCCTGGCCCAGGGCGACGTGGCCGACTACGCCGACACGGACCGCATGGCCCAGGACGTGCTCAGGCAATTCGGCCATCTCGATATTCTCGTCAACAATGCGGGCATCACCTCCGACCGAAGCTTCGTGAAGATGGATCAC
>Ga0335085_10005293_pt1 | contig 20810 bp, 13 predicted proteins | sample Lox_Sample_45_FD_206712 | JGI IMG/M metagenome (GOLD analysis project Ga0335085, IMG submission 206712) | Soil microbial communities from Loxahatchee National Wildlife Refuge, Florida, United States - Lox_Sample_4.5 | ecosystem: Environmental > Terrestrial > Soil > Wetlands | place: USA...
CATCGGGCTTGCGCTGACGCGTGCCTGCGGCGCCCTCGGGGCCGGCCTCAGCCAGTCCGCCGGTGCGCTGCTGGTGTGTGCGCTGGTGCTGCTGATCGCCGCGCGCCGCCCGGCGGCCGGAGCGCCGGCATGAGCGCCCGCGAGCCGCACGTGGTGCTGTCGAACTACCCGCTGTCGCGCGGCTTCCGGCAGCAGCTCGAGACGCGCTTCCCCGCCGGGCTGCGCCTGGTCAACATCGCGGAGCTGCGCCAGGTGTCGGTGCTCAACCTGCTGTCGCAGCTGCGGCGCATCCGCGCCGAGCGGCTGTCGGTGGCGACCGAGGACGAGGCCAGCATCGCGCTCTTGCCGGTGCTCGAGCTGCTCGCCTCCATGAGCCGGGCACGGCAGCTGTACACGGTGGATGCAGCACTGCGCGAGCGTGCCTTCAGCCGCGGCCGGGCACTGCTGCATGGCCTGGCGCTCGCCGCCGAGTCGGTCGCCGCGGCCGGCTCCATGCTGCTGGCGCGGGCGGCGCTGCTGCGCCTGCGGCGCAGCGCACGCCGCGGCGTCGTGCCCCCCGGGGTCGACCGGGTCGCCTACCTCAACTGCAATCTGTGGTTTGGGCTCAAGGCCGGCGGCTCCGTCGGGCACATCTCCGGGGTCGCCAACGCGCTCATGGACGCGGGACTGAAGCTCGATCTGTTCACCGCCGGTGACCGGCTGCTGGTCGACGAGCGCGCCAAGCTCGTGGCACTGCCACCGCCGCGCACTCTGGCGCTGCCCCTGGAGACCAGCCCGTACCGCTTCGGGCGGCGCAGCGTCGCCCCGGTGGCCGCGGCGCTGCGCCGCGAGCCGGTGCGCTTCATCTACCAGCGCATGTCGCTCGGCAATTACGCCGGGGTCACCCTGTCGCGCCGTCTCGGCGTGCCGCTGGTGCTCGAGTACAACGGCTCGGAGGCCTGGGTCGCGAAGCACTGGGGCCGGGGCCTGCGTTTCCAGAAGACAGCCGAGCTCGCCGAAGAGATCAACATCCGCCACGCGCACCTGATCGTCACGGTCTCGGACGTGCTGCGCGAGGAGCTGCTCGCCCGCGGTGCCGAGCCGCAGCGCATCGTCACCTACCCGAACTGCATCGACCCGAAGGCCTTCGACCCGCAGCGCTTCAGCGCCGCGGCGCTCGCGGCGACGCGCGCCGAGTTCGGCTTCGGGCCCGAGGAGACCATCGCCACCTTCATCGGCACTTTCGGCCAGTGGCACGGCGTGGATGTGCTGGCACAGGCGATCCGGCGCATGATCCTCGAGCGGCGCGCGCAGCTCGAGGCGCTGCGGCTGCGGTTCCTCCTGATCGGTGACGGGCAGAAGATGCCGATCGTGCGCGAGACGCTGGCGCTGCCGGACGTCGAGCGCTACGTGCGCCTCGCCGGGCTCGTGCCGCAGCGCGAGGCGCCGCGCTACCTCGCCGCCTCCGACCTGCTGCTCTCGCCGCACGTGAGCAACGCCGACGGCAGCCGCTTCTTCGGCTCCCCCACCAAGCTGTTCGAGTACATGGCGATGGGACGCGGCATCGTCGCTTCCGACCTCGACCAGATCGGCGAGGTGCTGCGGCCGGCGATCTGCCTGCCGCTCGTCAACGGGGCGCCGGCGGCGGCCGGCGCCGTGGCGGCGCTGGTGAGGCCCGGGGACGTCGGCTCGCTGATCGAGGGTATCGAGCTGCTGGCGGCCGACGCGACCCTGCGCGCGCGCCTCGGCCAGAACGCGCGCAGCCTCGCCCTCAGCCGCTACACCTGGGGCCACCACGTCGCCGCGATCCTCGAGGGCGTCGAGCGTCTCGGGGCGCTCGAGGGTGTGCCGGCCCCGGTGCCGGGCTAGCCATGCTCGCCGGGGCCATCTGGAGCGTGCTGAGCCTGGCGAGCGTGGTGCTGATCCTGCGCTACGCGCCCGCACCGCTGTGGATCCCGCTGGTCGTGTTCGTGGTTTTCTATGTGCTCACCACCGCGATCGGCGCCAGCGTGCTCGCCGTGCCGCTGATCCGCGACCTGTGGGCGGCGACCTATCCGACCATGGACTCGAAGTGGATCTCGCCCGGGGACTCGGCGGGTTACTGGCTGATGGTGTGGGGGCCGCTGCCGCTCACCGGCGCTGCGGCGCTGCTGCTGTACCCCTACGCCCGCAAGCCCGCCACCGTGGTCGCGCGGCTGCTCGGTCAGCGCGTCGACCTGCTGGCGGCGACGCTCGTAGCCACGGCCATGTGCGTCTACTGCTGGACCAACCTCGGGGTGCACGGCTACCTCGGCGTGAGCCTGCTCAACAGCGACCTGATCGGGCTATACCGCGAGAACATCCTGCTGCGCACCGAGATGTTCACCTCCCTCGGCACGCTGCACTTCGCGGCGGTCTACATGGGAATCCCCGCGATCGCCATCCTCGCCTACTGCAACGCCGTGCGCAGCCGCACGCCGGGCTGGTGGCTGCTGTTCGTGGTGCTGGCCCTCAACCTGTTCCTGCTGTACTCGGCCACCCTGACCAAGGCCAACGTGCTGGTGTTCGGCATCCAGGTCGTGATCGCCGCGCAGATCCTGGGCGTGGTCGGGGCTCGTGGCCTGCTGCTCGCGGCCGTCTCGGGGGTGCTGGTGCTGACGGTGCTGAGCGCGCTGCTCTCGGGCATCGGCGCGCTCGACCTGGCCCTCACCGGCTACAACATCATCTTCCGCGAGGCCTCCGACGTGCCTTTCTATCTGGCGGTGTTTCCCGCGCAGCTGCCGTTCATCGGCATCGACCTGGGTCTCGGGGCCTTTGGCCTCGGACCGACCGTGGCTTCGAACTTCGAGGTGGCCAACTTCATGTATCCGCACGAGACCTGGGTGCAGGGTGCCGCGCCGGCCGCCGCACACGTCATGGCCTACGGCCAGGCGGGTTATCCGTGGGCGTTGGTTACAATGGTGCTCATGGGTCTGTGGATCGCGTTCACCGGGCAGCTGCGCCGCTGGGTAGGAAACCCGGTGGTGTTCTCGGCGTTCATCGGCGCGGTGACCACCTGTTACTACCTGACGCAGGTGGATTTCGTGGGCGCCTTCAACGTCTCCTACGGCTACAAGTGGTGGCTCGCGGCGCTGCTGCTGCTGCTCGCCGTGCAGCGAGTGCTGAGCGTGGCGCTGCGCGCGCCGCAGCCCGCCGCGCAGGGCGGTGCGGCATGACGACCCCGATCGTCAACCTGCGTCGGCTCCTCGTGCTCCTGTGGTCGCGGCGCCGCACGCTCGGGGTGTGCATGCTGCTCGCGATCATCGTGAGCGCCGTCATGGCCCTGCGCGCCCGCATCGAGTACGAATCCAACGCCGTGCTGGCGCAGGTGCGGGATGACAACTCGCAGCTCTCCGGCGCCCTCAGCAGCGTGGTCGGACAGCTCGGGGGCCTGGTGGGCGGGGCCGGCGCTCTCGGGGGCTCGGCTACCAGTGTCGAGGAATCCGTGGCGGTGCTGCGCTCGCGCGACTTCGCGCTGCGTTTCATGGGCGAACACGACGTGCTGCGCTTCCTCTTTCCCGAGGAGTGGGACGCGGTGGCCGGCAAGTGGAAGCGCTCGCCGCCCACGGGCGCGGACTCCTGGGGTAATCGCCTGGCGCATCTGTTGTCCTCCCAGCCCATGCCCCCGCCGCTGGTGCTGCCGCCGGGACCCTCGCCGGACCTGGCCGTGCAGCGCTTCGAGCGCATCCGCATCGTGGACATCGACCGGCGTACCAACTTCGTGAAGCTCGCCGTGCGCGGCCCGAGTCCGCAGGTGGCGCACGACTGGGCCAGCGCCATGATCGAGGAGCTGAATGAGTCGCTGCGCCAGCGGGCGCTCGAGGACTCACGCCGGGCGATCGCGCTGCTGGTGAAGAAAGTCGACGCCGAGGGTACCCAGAGCATGCATACGATCGCCTCGGCGCTGCTGGAACAGCAGCTGCGGCGCGAGGTCGGTGCCGAGAGCCGCCGCGAGTACGCACTGCGCGTGCTCGACCCGCCGAGCCTGCCGGACCAGCGCGCTGCGCCCCGCCGCTCGCGCATGGTGCTGATCGGCGCCGGTCTCGGGCTGCTGCTCGGCGCGGCCTTCGTGATCGCGCAGACCGCCTGGCGACAACGGCGACGCGCCCCGGCGCACCGTCCATGAACAGCGCCGCGGCGGGCGTGCTGCAGGTGGTGCAGCACCTGCGCTCGGGCACCATCGAGCTCCTCGAGCTGCCCGGTGCGCCGCCGGCCGCGGGGGAAGTGCTGGTGCAGACCCGCGCCTCGCTGCTCTCGGCCGGCACCGAGCGCATGCTGCTCGAATTCGGGCGTGCCGGGCTCCTCGGCAAGGCGCGCCAGCAGCCCGAGCGCGTGCGCGAGCTCCTCGAGCGGCTGCGCACCGACGGCGTCGGTCCGGTGCTCGAAGCCGCCTTCAACAAGCTCGACGAACCTCTGCCGCTCGGCTACGCCAATGTCGGTACCGTCGCCGCGGTCGGCGCGGGCGTGCACGGCCTGCGTCCCGGCGAGCGCGTCGTCTCCAACGCCGCGCACGCCAGTTGGGCGCGCGTGCCGTTGAACCTGTGCGCGCGCGTACCCGATGAGGTAAGCGACGAGGCGGCGGCCTTCGTGGTGCCGGCCGCGATCGGGCTGCAGGGCATGCGCCTCGCCGCGCCCACCATGGGCGAGAGCTTCGCGGTGCTCGGTACCGGGCTCATCGGTCTGCTCACGGTGCAGCTGCTCGCGGCCGCCGGCTGCGAGGTCATCGCCGTCGACCGGCGCGCGGACCGCCTGGAGCTGGCGCGCCGCTTCGGCGCGCGCACCGTGCTCGCGGGGGAGGGCGTCGACGTCGCCGCCGCGGTCCTTGAGTTCACCCGTGGCCGGGGGGCCGACGGGGTGCTGATCGCCGCCGCCACCGACAGCGACGCGCCGGTGCGCGAGGCGGCGCACATGAGCCGCAAGCGCGGGCGCGTGGTGCTCATCGGCGTGGCGGGCCTGCGTCTGTCGCGGGCCGACTTCTACGCCAAGGAGCTCAGCCTGCAGGTCTCCTGCAGTTATGGCCCGGGGCGCTACGATCCGCAGTACGAGGCGCGCGGGCACGACTATCCGCTGGCGTACGTGCGCTGGACCGAGCAGCGCAACTTCGAGGCCGTGCTCGAGCAGCTGGCGCGGCGGCGCCTGGAAGTGGGTGCGCTGATCTCGCACCGCTTCGAACTCGCCCGGGCGGCGCAGGCCTACGAGGCGCTGCTCAACGACCCCGCGGCGCTCGGCATCCTGCTCACCTACGGCGCCCCGGCGCGGCCGGCCGCGCCGCCGCCGCCGAACCTGAGCGTGGCGGGCATCCGCGCGGGCGGCGGTGCACCGGTGGTCTCGGTCATCGGTGCCGGCGCCTATGCGCGGCGCTTCCTGTTGCCCGCCCTGCGAGCAAGCGGCGCGCGCCTGGCGACGCTCGCCTCATCGGGCTCGCCCCTCACCGCCTGGGCGGCACGGCGCGCCGGCTTTGCGCAGGTCTCGACGGATGCCGCGGCGACCCTCGAGGCCGCGGGCACCGATGCCGTGGTGATCGCGACCCGGCACGACAGCCACGCGCGCTATGCGGCCGCGGCGCTGGCGGCCGGCAAGCACGTCTTCGTGGAAAAGCCCCTGGCGCTCACCGAGGCGGAGATCGCCGCTGTGGCCGCGGCCCACGCGGCGGCGCAGGCGCGCGGGACGTCGCCCGTGTTCATGGTGGGTTTCAACCGGCGCTTCGCCCCTTTGGTGCTGCGGCTCAAGAGTGAGCTGTCGCGCCTCCCCGGGCCACGCTGCCTCATCTACACGGTGAACGCCGGAGCGCTCGCCTCCGGGCACTGGTCCCAGGAGCCCGCCGTGGGCGGCGGTCGCATCGTCGGTGAGGCGTGCCATTTCATCGACCTGCTGCGCTTTCTGGTCGGCAGCCCGATCGTCAAGGTGCACGCCGCCGCCGTGCCGGCAGCGCCCGGGCGTCTGAGCGAGTCCGCGACCATCACGCTGAGCTTCGCCGACGGCTCCCTCGGCAGCGTGCACTACTTCAGCAATGGTGCGCGAGCCTTCCCCAAGGAGCGTCTCGAGGTGTTCGCCGCCGGGCGTACCCTGCAGCTGAACAACTACCGCTCGCTGGCTACATTTCCCCGGTCGCTCCTGCGGCTGCCGCGGCCGTCTCGGCAGGACAAGGGCAACCAGGCATGCGTGCAGGCCTTCGTCGCGGCGGTGCGCGCCGGGACCGCGAGCCCGATGCCCTTCGCGGAAGTCATCGAAGTCTCGCATGCGACGTTGGAAGCAGCACGGCAGGCGGCACTGTTGGCCGACACCGGCAGCGGCGACAAACTGTGATGCTGTCTCAAGAAGTCTCGGCACAAATTGCCGCCGCCCGCCACCGTTTGATAGCCTGCGGCCTGCGTCCCAGAGAGATGTCTGACACCGCGATGCCCCTATCACGCCTGCTTCGCGTGCGCACCGGATCGCGCCCGATACTCCTCATGGTTCTGGCACTGACGGTGAGCGGCTGCGGCGGCGGCGGCACCGGCACCGGCAGTGGCGGCGGTCCCAGCGGCTTCGACTCCATCAAGACCTCGCAGGCCATCGCCGGCTATACGAGCTTCGTCTACCCCCAGGCCGGGCAGCTGTCCGTCGATGGCACGCGTGCCTTCGAGTGGACCAGCGTCAGCGGCGCCAACTCCTATCAGCTGCAGGTCGGCACTACCCCCGAGGCCAACGACATCTTCGACTCCGGGATCGTCAGCGGCACCTCGGTGACCGTACCGCAGCTGCCCGCCTCGGGCACCGTGTATGCGCGCGTGCGCGCCAATCCGCAGGGTTGGTCGACGGTGCTGCAGCCGGGACACTTCCCGCGCGGCACCTACGCCACGTTCCGCATGGACGCCGACGTGCCGGGCGCGGCCTTCACCTACCCGAGTGCGGGCGGCACGGCCGATGCCGACACGCCCATCGCCTGGCAGAACGAGCCGCTGGCGCTCGGCTACCGCCTGGTGCTGACGAACGCCGCCACTCAGGCCCAACTGCTTGATACCGGCACCATCCGCAGCAACCAGCGCGTGGTCGCGGGACTGCCCGCCGGGGCGAGCGTCAACGCGACCCTGACGACCTACTACGCGCAGAACCTGCAGCGCTCGCAGCAGCTCACCTTCACGGTCGGTACCAACACCGTCAGCGACAACGCCATGCTCGCGCTGGCGCGCTCGCTGGCCGCCTCGGTGCGCCTCATGGCCGACCTCGACAACCAGCCGCACGACGCCACGCCGCTGGCGGTCGCGACGGCGGCGATGGATGACGGTGCCTCCGACTGCGTGGCCTTCGCGACCGCACTGCTGCAGGTACTGGCCGACGTCAACCTGCCCCTGCAGCGGCGCGTGCGCGACGTGTGCTTCAACTATCCGGACTGCCACGAGCTGGTCGAAGTGTACGACCCGGACCTGCACAAATGGGAGACGGTCGATCCTACCTTCGGTCTGTACACCACGCTGCAGAGCACCGGCGCGGGCGCGAGCGTCGATGAGATCTCCGCCGCGGTGCGCAGCCAGGCGATCGGCAGCCTCAGCTTCAGCTTCCTGACTGCCAACGGCGCTGCCTACGCGACGGCCTACTACGTCGACTATCCACTCCTGTTCCTGGACGTCTACAACCTCGGCGGCACTTCCAGCTACGAGCAGGCACCGCCGGCGGTGCTGACGCCGTGGCTCGACCTGATCGGCAGCTCGGTCGACGGCCCGGTGTCGAACTTCTACCTGCTGCAGTGCTCGGCCGGTTCCAGCAGTGCCAGCGCCGACTGGGACGGCACGCAGCGCACTAACAGCTGCACCAACGGCTACACGCAGATCTTCTGGGCCATCAACGTCACGCTCACCGATGGTGCGGCGATCTGGAAGCCGCACACCTTCGTCTTCTAGCTCATCCGGTTGCCGCTCTCGCTGACGTTGTCCCGCGTGACCAGCGCCGCGCCGCTGGCGCTCGCCAGGCAGGGCAGTGAGGTGAGGCTCGAGTGGGCGAAACGGTTGTCGACGATCGTGCCGGCGCCGTTGACGTGCACGGCTGCATCGCCCGCGTTGCGCAGCCCCCAGTCCTCCACGCGGTTGCCGCTGAGGATCGCGTTCGGCACGTTGACGTAGATGCCGCGCCCCTGGGTGGCACGCACGATGTTGCCCGACACGTACAGCCCGCCCGGGGAGTCGCTGCCGACGCCGATGCCGATGCCGCCGCAGCACTCGACGTGGTTACCGATGAGGCGCCCGTCGCGCATATTGTGGCCCTGGACGATCGAGCCGATGTTGAGGGCGATCTGCCCGGTGTAGGGCCCGAGCCCGGCGTTGAAGATCGTGTTGTGGCTGACGTCGTAGCGGAAGCAGGCCTGGACCTTGATCGGGCTCTCGTAGTCGGCGGCGTGGTTGCCGAGGATGCGGATGGCCGCGCAGCCGTAGGCCTTCAGGCCGCGCACCGAGCGCTCCGGCGTGACCCCGCTCGCGCCCTCCCAGGCGCGCCGGCCCTGCAACGAGTTGTTGGCGAACAGCCCGGCGTCGATGCGCGTTAGGTTCACGCCGAAATGTGAGCCCTCGAGCTGATTGTTGACGAAGTGCCCGAAGCGCGCGTCCTGGATGTCGCAGATGTCGAAGCGGCTGGTGCCGCCGCTGAAGCGGCAGTCCGCGAGGAGCACGTCGACGTTGGTGAACAGCTCCACCGCGCAGGTGAGCTCGCCGGCATGGCGGAAGTCGCGGAATTCGCAGCCCTGCACCCGCACGCGCTCGATGCCACCGATGCGCAGCCCCTGCCCGGTGGCCACGTCGTAGGTCGAGGCGGAGCCGTCGAAGATGCCGTTGAGGCACTCGAAGCGCTCGGCCAGTACCCCCGGCTCGTAGGCGAGGATGCTGGGCGCGCCGCCGTAGTTGACCTGCAGCGGGGTGTCCAGCTCGAGCACATCGCCGTGCACGGCGATGACGTGCGCCCAGGCGGGCGGATAGGACGAGGCGTCGTGCGAGGGGAAGTCGTTCACCACCAGGCGGGTCCACTGCCCGGGACGAAAGCCCGCAGTGGAGGCGAGCGTCAGCGCGCGGCTGCCCTGGTTCGCCCCGCGCACGACATTGCCGGTGGCGCTCGGGGGCGGCACCGGGTGCACGAACGCGAGGGTGTTACCGCGCGGTCGCACCGTGGCGCCCTGCAGATCGATGACGGTGGTGCGCAGCAGCGGCAGCTGCTGGTCGAGACAGTAGACGTGCTCCGGGCCGCCGCCGAGCACGCGGTGGCCGGTGGCGAGCGCGGCGCGCCAGGCGGCCGAGTCGTCCGTGCTGCCGTCCCCGAGCGCCCCGTAGCGGCGCACGTCGCCGGGCACGAAGGCCTCGTGCACCACGTTCACCTTGGCGGCGAGTTCTGCTGCCGTGGCGCCGCCGGGGACGGGTGCGGCGCGGGTAGCGGCCTCCCCGGCGCGCGCGCCCTCGGCGGCAACCAGGGTGAGGGCGGCGGTGATGGCGGCGCGGCGGTCCATGGAGGCTCCTTGCGGGGATGCGTAAAGGTGGCGGGCGCGCGACGGGCGCGACTCATCAGTGGGGTGCGGGCTTCTCGGCGAGCGCCGCCGCCGCCGGGCGGGGTGTCACGGACACGCGGCGCTTCAGGCGCAGTGCCGGCCGCTCCACCCAGCGCCACGAGGCGAAGGCCGCCACCGCGGTGATGGCCGCCGCCGCGAGCGCGTACGGCCAGGCGCCGCGCAAGCCGAGCTGCAGGAGCGAGTTGATCACCAGCATGTGGTACACGTAGACGCCGTAGGAGATGTCGTTGCCACGCAGCAGCGCGTGCGCCAGAGCCTCGGCCGAGAAGGCCCCCGAGAGGATCAGGCCGGTGAGCAGCAACCGCTCGCAGAGCATCGCGACGACGTTTTTCTCCAGGTTCCAGCCCGCCAGACCGAAGACGAGGGTCATGAGGGCGATGAAGGCCGCGTAGGCGAGCGCCCAGTAGAGGAAGCGGCCGCGCACCAGGGGCAGCAGCGCCGGCAGCTTGAGGTAGGCAAACATCCCGATCATGAAGCCAAACAGGTGTGTCGGCAGCGAGGTGTAGAGCACCGTGAGCGCCAGGCCGGTGCGCGTGCCGTGATCACGGGTCGGATCGGTCCAGGCCGGCAGCTCGAGCTGATACAGCGCGACCGAGGCGAGCGCCAGAGCCAGCAGCACCCACAGCCGCTGCCGCGGGAAGCGGTTCGCCAACATGAACATCAGCGGCAGGCACACGTAGAACTGCAGCTCGGTCGCGATCGTCCACAGCGCGCCGTTGACCGCGCCGGTGCCCCAGCCACGAAACATGCCGAGCCCGCCGTCGACGATCTGGAAGACGGTGCACTGGCCGAGCACGTAGGCGAGCAGCCGCAGCTTCGGTGTGCCGGCCCCGATCTGCCCGAAGGCCGCCAGCAGCAGCAGCGTGACCGCGGTCATCGCCCACAGCGCCGGGTAGATGCGCAGCACGCGGTTGCGGGCGTACTCCGCGAGCGAGCCGCAGTGCGCCAGCGAGGCGGTCACGAGGAACCCGCTGACGATGAAGAAGATTGGCACGCCGGGAAAGAAGGTGAGGACGCCAGGCATGACGACTTGCAGGTGCTCGCCGCTGTGCATCGCCACGACCTGGTAGGCGGCCAGCAGGCGGATCAGGTCGAAGTTGTTGTGCCGCGAGAGCGCCTGGCGCTGCACCTCAACCAGCATGGCGGGCTCCGCCCATCGCCGCAGGCTCGCGAGGCTGCGAAGTTCGACTCCTGCTAGGCTTCGGCACCGGCTTCGGTCACCCGTATTGCATGCACAGGGCAGGATCATACGTTCAGGCGGGGCACTGGCGCGACGGCGCGCGGTGCGCTCCGTGATGCGCCGCCTCGCGCGGCTGTACCACACGGCCCGTCACCTGCGTCCCGCGCAGCTGCTGGCGCGCGCCCGGCCGTACAGCGCTCAGCGCGCGCCGCCGCACTCGCCCACGCCGCCCCTGCGCACCCCGCGCGCACCATTCATGCCGCCGCCGCGGCCGGCGGCGAGCGTGACCGGCGCGCGAGAGCTGCGCCTGCTCAACGAGACACATCTCCTCGAGGATGCCGGCTCCTGGAGCGACTCGCGCCGCACGCGGCTGTGGCTCTACAACCTGCACTACTTCGACGACCTCGCCGCCGCGGACGCCGCGGCGCGCCGCCCGTGGCACGAGGAGCTGATCGAGCGCTGGATCCGGGACAACCCGCCGGTGGCCGGGTGCGGCTGGGAGCCGTATCCGCTCTCGCGCCGCATCGTCAACTGGGTGAAGTTCGCGCTCGAGGGCGGTGCGCTCACGGAGCGCGCGCGCGACAGTCTCGCTGTGCAGGCGCGGCAGCTGGCGCGGCGCCTGGAGTGGCACCTCGGGGGCAACCACCTGCTGGCGAATGCCGTGGCGCTCATCCATGCCGGTGCCTACTTCGCCGGCGCGGAGGCCGAGGGCTGGCTCGGGCGCGGGCGCGCGCTCCTCGAGCGCGAGCTCGCCGAGCAGCTGCTGCCCGACGGCGCACACTACGAGCGCAGCCCGATGTACCAGGCGATCGTGCTGAAGGACCTGCTCGATGTGCGCAACGTGCTGCTGTGCTATGCGCTCCAGGAGCCCGCCGGCCTCGTCGCGGGCGCCACGCGCATGTGCGGGTGGCTGGCCTGCCTGAGCCACCCGGACGGGGAGATCGCCTTCTTCAACGATGCGGCCGTCGGCGTGGCTCCCGAGCCGCGGGAGCTGTTCGCCTGCGCCGAGCGTCTCGGACTGCCGCGCACCGCGCCGGCGCAGGGCTCGCGGCTGCTCGAGCCGAGCGGCTTCGCGCGCCTCGCGCGCGGGCCGGCGGTGCTGCTCGCCGACTGCGGCGGCGTTGGCCCCGACCATCTGCCGGGGCACGCACACGCCGGCACCCTGAGCTTCGAGCTGAGCCTCGACGGGCAGCGGCTGCTGGTGAACTCCGGCACCTCGCTATACGAACCCGGTCCGGCGCGTGAGTCCGAGCGCTCGACGGCCGCGCACAACACGCTCGTGGTCGATGGCCAGAATTCCTCCGACGTCTGGCACGCATTCCGTGTCGGCGAGCGGGCGCGGGTCCGCGATGCACGCCTGCGCGCAGGCGCGCTGGAGGATGAGCTGTCCGCCAGCCACGATGGTTACCTGCGCCTCGGCAGCGGGGTCGTGCACGCGCGGCGCTGGCGGCTGCACGCAGCGGAGCTCCTCGTGGAAGACCACGTGAGCGGGCGCCCACAGCGGGCGGAGGCCTACTTTCACCTGCATCCACAGGTGTCGGTCGCGCAGGTCGATGCAGCGGCGGCGCGCGTGCGCGCGCTGGCGCCCGACGGCCGCACGCTCAACTTCGCCTTCGCGGGTGCGCGTGAGCTCGAGTGCCTCGAGGGTGACTGGCATCCACAGTTCGGCGTGACGCGCCCGAACCGGGTGCTGCGGGTCTTGCTCGCCGACGGTGAGCTCACGACGCACCTGGAGTGGGGGCTGCCGTGACGAGCCTCACGGTGACCTGCGCGCTAGCCTGTCTCGGCACCGCCCTCATCACCGGCTGGGCGCGGCGGCGCGCGATCCGTCACGCGATTCTCGACATCCCCAACGAGCGCAGCTCACACCGCACGGCGACCCCGCGCGGCGGCGGCATCGCCATCGTGCTCGTGATGACGATCGTGGCGAGCCTCGCCTGGGCTCACGGCGTGCTGCCGGCGCCCGTCTGGCTGGCGCTGCTGGGTGGGCTCCTGGTGGCGGCCGCCGGTTACGCCGACGATCGCCGGCCGCTGCGACCGGCCGTGCGCCTCGCCGCGCACTTCGGCGCCGCCGCCTGGGCGGCGTACTGGCTCGGCGGCCTGCCGCCGCTGCAGATCGGTGCGCATGTCGCCGTGCCCGGCGCCGGCGGCTACGTGCTCCTCATGCTGGCGATCGTGTGGACCCTCAATCTCTTTAACTTCATGGACGGCATCGACGGGCTCGCCGCCTCGGAAGCGCTGTTCGTGGCCGCGCTCGGGGCGCTGCTGTCCGTAGCCGCGAATCCCGGCACGCTCGCGCTCGCCTGGGTGCTCGCGGCCGCCTGCCTGGGCTTTCTCTGGTGGAACTGGCCGACGGCGCGGATCTTCCTCGGCGATGTCGGCAGCGGCTACCTCGGCTATACGGTCGCGGTGCTCGCCGTGAGCGCGGCGCGCGCCACGCCCCAGGGCGCCTGGGTGTGGCTCATTCTCGGTGGGGCGTTCTTCGTCGATGCCACGGTGACACTGGTGCGCCGCCTGCTGCGCGGCGAGCGCCCGTACGAAGCGCACCGCAGCCACGCCTACCAGCACCTCGTGCGCCGCTGCGGGAGCCACGCACCCGTGACACTCCTTTATCTCGGCATCAACGTGCTGTGGCTGGCACCGCTGGCATGGCTCGCGAGTGAGCATCCGGCGCGCTCGCTCGAGCTGCTCGCCCTAGCCCTCGTGCCGCTCGCGCTCGCCGCCATCGCCTGCGGGGCAGGAACTCCCGAGCCGCCCACGCCCCCACCGTGAGCCGAATTCAGACCGGCACGGTGAGCGCGGGCGCGAGCGCCCGCGTGAGTCCCTCGGCGAGCGTCAGCGCTGGCTGCCACGACAGCCGCGCACGCGTCGCCTGATCGTCCACGGTTAGCGAGGCGCACAGCCGCTCGAAGTCGGCCCGGCGGCCGAGCGCCCCGAGCAGCATGCGCAGTGAGGCGGGCGGCACCCGCCACAGCCGCGCCGGCACCCCGAGGGCGGCCGCGCAGGAGCGCACGAGCTGCGGGGTGGACAGGGTGCCGGAGTCGGCGACCAGGAGCGGTGCCCCGGCGGCGGCCGGGTGCTCGAGGGCAGCGACCAGGAAGTCGCAGAGGTTCCACAGGCTCACGAGGCTGCGGCGGTTGTCGATCGCGGCGAGCGGCAGCGGCACGCCGCGACGGATCAGCCGCACCAGCTGCCCGAAGTTGCCCGGCGCCTCGGGCCCGAATACCAGGGGCGGCCGCACGATGCTCACCTCGAACGCCGAGCTGCCCGCGACCGCCCGCGCGGCGTTTTCGGCGGCGAGCTTGCTGCGCGCATAGTCATCCTGGGGGGAGGGGAGGGAGCGCTCATCGAAGCCCCGCGGCCCGGAGCTCGCGCCGAGGACTCCGATCGAGCTCACGAGCACCATGCGCCGCAGTCCCGCAGCCTGCGCCGCGCGCGCGAGCTCGCCGACTGCCTCGACGTTGACGGCGTGCACGCGCGCCGCGGCGGCCGCGTCCCGCGGCCGGCCCTGGTGCGCGATCGCCGCCAGGTGCACCAGAGACTCGCACCCCGGGAGCAGCTCGCCCCAGGGTGCGCGGGTCAGGTCATCGATGGCGCGCAACTCGAGTGAGGCATGCGCGGCGAGCTCGCCGCGCACGCGCCGCGTGATCGCCCGCACCGCGTAGCCGCGGCGCAGCAGCTCGGCGACGAGCGTCCGTCCGATGAAGCCGCCCGCGCCCGTGACGGCCACCAGCCGCGTGCCGCTCATGGCGCGGCGCCGAGCGCGCGCTCGAGGACGGCGAGGGAGTCGGCGGCCTGACGGGTGCGCGAGTAGCGCGGTGCGGCCCGGGCCGCGGCGGCGGCGAGGCGTGCCCGCAGCGGGGCATCACGGGCCAGCTCGAGGCAGGAGCGCGCCAGGGCGGCCGGATCCATCGGCGTCACGACGATGCCGGCCTCGTCAGCCTCGAGGATCTGCGAGCCCTCCCCGCGTGGCGCGGCGTACAGTGTCGGCACGCCCACCGCCATCGCCTCGAAGATCTTCGAGGGAATGACCGTGGCGAACAGCGGCTCATCGCGCAGGTGCACCAGCGAGGCATCGCACACCGACCAGAAGCGCGGCATGGCGGCCTTCTCCTGGCGCGGCGCAAACACCACGTTGTCGAGCCCGCGCTCGCGGGCGAGCGCTTGCAGCTGCGCCTTGGCGGCGCCCACGCCGACGAACAGGAAGGTCACCTCGCTCGAGCGCAGCAGCGTCGCCGCCTCGATCACGTTCTCCAGGCCATGGGCGAGCCCGAGGGTACCCAGATACCCCACCACGAAGCGACCGCCGAGTCCGTACTCGGCCTCGATCTGCGGGTCGCGCGCCATGCCGGGCCGGAACAGCTCGAGGTTGGCACCGTTGATAACGACGTCGATCTTCCCGGCCGGCACACCCCGGCGCACCAGGTCACGCTTGAAGGCCGGGGTGAGCGCGAGGATGCGCGCCGAGCGGCGGTAGAGGGACAGCTCGAGCTTCTCCAGCAGGCGCAGCATGCGTGAGGAGCCCTTCAGCGCCTGGGTGGCGGCGATGCTGGCCGGCCACAGGTCGCGGATCTCGAACACGTGCGGCACGCCGCGGGCGCGCGCATGCCAGACGCCTGCCAGCGGCACGAACAGGTGCGGGGAGCTCGAGATCACCACGTCCGGGCGCGGCTCGCGGAACGCCTGCAGATAAGCCGACAGTGCGTACGAGAGGTAGTCGAGCGTGCGCCGTACCGTGCCCTCGTTCGCCGTGATGTACGTCTTGACGCGCACCACGCGGATGCCCTCGAGCTGCTCGATGCTGCGCCAGGCGTTGCGATAGCCCGGGAACAGCCGCCCCTCGGGAAAGTTCGGGGCACTGCAGAGGACCGTGACCTCGTGCCCCTGGGCCGCCCACAGCCGTGCGCGCTCGTAGACGTGCGCCGCCGGTGCCGAGGGCTCGGGGTAGAAGTGATCGGACAGGAACAGGATCCGCATGCGCGCCGTCGCGGTACCGTCAAAACATCAAACAGCCGTCGAACGCTACCGTGGCCGTGGTGGCACGGCTGTGCCCGGCGGGCGTGCGGCGCTTTTGACGCGCGGAACGCGGCCGCCGGGTTCCGACGTGTTGCCAAGCGAAGACAACAATCGATGTTGCGATGCCGTCAACCGTGGGAGCGATGAGCCGTTGGAAACAGATGGTCTCAGACACACACGAGTATGTTAGCGTGGGTCGATGGAGGCACGTGATTCATTTACAATTCCCATGCTCAAGCGCACACCCCGGTGCTAGGGTGCTGAGGTCAGGGACCGAGTGAGCGCTGCATAAGAACTGGAGAGGGCATGAAGGACCAACGCTCGGCCGGGGGATCTCGATCGATCGCCGTGCGCACCGCCGGGGCCGTGCTGGCCCTGCCGCGCGAGGCCAAGCGCATCATCATGGGCCTCGCGGACGCGATCGCCATCCCGACGGCACTGTGGGCAGCGCTGGCCCTGAAGTTCGACAGCCCCAATCCCTTCATCGAGCGCACGCTGGCGTACTTCCTGGTCGCGGTGGTCTCCTCGCTGTTCTTTTTCGCGGTGCTCGGCCTGTACCGCACCGTCATTCGCTTCGTGGGCCCGAAGGCGATGCTGACGGTGTTCGCGGGCGTGAGTCTTTCGGTGCTGGTGCTCGCCGGCTTCGACCGCTTCTTTGCCGAGCACCACATTCCGCTCTCGGCCTTCGGCATCTACGGCGCGTTCGCCCTGTTATATGTCGGCGGCAGCCGTTTCGTGGCGCGTTACTTCTTCCTGTACACCGGCGCCAACGGCAAGAGCGCGGCGCGGGTGGTGATCTACGGCGCCGGCGATGCCGGCGCGCGCGTGTGCTCGGCGCTGCTCGGCGGCCCGGACTATGAGCCGGTGGCCTTCATCGACGACAAGAAGTCGCTGCAGGGCAGCAGCATCGGCGGCCTGCGTGTCTATGGTTTCGAATCGCTGCCGCGGCTGGTGCGTCAGTACCGCATCGATCGCATCCTGTTGGCGATGCCGGCAGCCTCGCGGCGCCGGCGGCGCGAGATCCTGACACAGCTCGAGCCGCTCGGCGTGCGCGTGCAGTCGCTGCCGAATCTCGCCGACCTGATCTCCGGCAAGGCGCAGATCAGCGAGCTGTGCGACGTCGACGTCGGCGACCTGCTCGGGCGCGACGCGGTGCCGCCCAAGCCGCGGCTGTTCGGCTCCTGCATCCGTGGCAAGTGCGTGCTGGTGACCGGCGCCGGCGGCTCGATCGGCTCGGAGCTGTGCCGGCAGATCATCCGCCTGAACCCGAGCCGCCTGGTGCTGTTTGAGATGTCGGAGCTGGCGCTCTATCACATCGAGCGCGAGCTCGAGGAGATCAGCGCGCACGAGAACCTCGCCGTCGAGGTGGTGCCGCTGCTCGGCAACGCCCATCACCGCCACCGCGTGCGCGAGGTGCTGGCGGCCTTCGGCGTGCAGACGGTCTATCATGCCGCCGCCTACAAGCACGTGCCGATCGTCGAGCACAACGTGGTCGAGGGCATCCACAACAACGTCATCAGCACCTGGTACACGGCCGAGGCGGCTCTCGAGACCGGGGTCGAGACCTTCGTGCTGGTGTCCACCGACAAGGCCGTCAACCCGGCGAACGTCATGGGCGCCACCAAGCGCCTGGCGGAGCTCGTGCTGCAGGCCCTGCAGGAGCGCACCAGCCACACGCGCTTCTGCATGGTGCGCTTCGGCAACGTGCTCGCCTCCTCCGGCTCGGTGGTGCCGCTGTTCCAGGAGCAGATCCGCCGCGGCGGGCCGGTGACCGTGACCCACCCCGACGTGATCCGCTACTTCATGACCATCCCGGAGGCCGCGCAGCTTCTGATGCAGGCCGGCTCGATGGCCAAGGGGGGCGACGTGTTCGTGCTCGACATGGGCCGCCCGGTGCGCATCGATGACCTGGCGCGGCGCATGGTGAACCTCATGGGGCTCACGGTGCGCGATGCGAGCAATCCCGACGGTGACATCGAGATCGAGTACACGGGTCTGCGCACCGCGGAGAAGCTGTTCGAGGAGCTGCTGATCGGCAGCAACGTCACCGGCACCGACCACCCGATGATCCTGCGCGCCATGGAGCACCGCCTCAGCTGGGCCAAGATGGAGCAGATACTCAACGAGCTGCTCGTGGCGCTGGCGAGCTTCGACTGCCACCGCGCGCTGGCGCTGCTCGGGGATGCGGTCGCGGAGTACGAGGCCGAGGTGGACATCCGCGACCACGTCTGGACGCGCAAGGCCGTGCTGCCGAATGCCCCGGCGGCCAAGGTGGCCGACTTTGCCGCCAAGCGTCGCCTGCAGGAAGCCGGCAAGCCGACCCAGGGACAGAACCCCGTCGCCTAAGCCCTTGAGCGGCTCCTAGATTTCGTCTCATCGCTTGAGGCGGCGGGCGCCTTCCTTTAGGCTTTCGCCTTTCATCCTTTCAACTCAAGAACTTAACTCATGCGGGTCACTATTTTCGGCTCCGGCTACGTCGGGCTGGTGACGGGCGCGTGCCTGGCGGATGCCGGTAACCACGTCGTGTGCGTCGATGTCGACCAGGGCAAGATCGAGCGCCTCAAGCGCGGCGAGGTGCCGATCCACGAGCCCGGGCTGGAGGCGCTCATCAAGCGCAACGCCGAAGCCGGGCGTATCGAATTCACCACCGATGCCCTGCGCGGCGTGGAGCACGGCCTGTTCCAGCTGATCGCGGTCGGCACCCCTCCCGGTGAGGACGGCTCGGCGGACCTGCGCTACGTGCTCGCCGTGGCGCGCACCATCGGCACGCACCTGAACCGCTACAGCATCGTCGTCACCAAGTCCACCGTGCCGGTGGGCACGGCCGACAAGGTGCGCGCGGAGCTGGCCCGCACCTTGGAGGAGCGCGGCGTGAAGCTCGAGTTCGACGTGGTGTCGAACCCGGAGTTCCTGAAGGAAGGGGCGGCGATCGCCGACTTCATGAAACCCGACCGCGTGGTGATCGGCAGCGACAACCCGCGCACCACCGAGCTCATGCGCGCGCTCTACGAGCCCTTCACGCGCAACCACGACCGCCTGATCGTCATGGACATCCGCTCCTCCGAGCTCACCAAGTACGCGGCCAACGCGATGCTCGCCACCAAGATCAGCTTCATGAACGAGCTCGCCAACATCGCCGAGCGCGTCGGCGCGGACATCGAGAAGGTGCGCATCGGCATCGGCTCCGACCCGCGCATCGGCTACAGCTTCATCTATCCGGGCACCGGCTACGGCGGCTCCTGCTTCCCGAAGGACGTGCAGGCGCTCATCCGCTCGGCGCACGAGGCCGGGCACGAGCCGGCGATCCTCGATGCGGTCGAGGCCGTCAACGCGCGCCAGAAGACCGTGCTGTTCCACAAGATCGAGCGCCACTTCGGCGGCAGCATCGCCGGGCGCACGCTGGCGCTGTGGGGGCTCGCCTTCAAGCCCAACACCGACGACATGCGCGAAGCGCCCGCCGTGACCCTGATCGAGCTGCTGCTCAGGGCCGGGGCGCAGGTGCGCGCCTACGATCCGGTCGCCGCCGCGGAGGCGCGGCGGCTGTTCGCCGGGCGCAGCGGCTTCGCCCTGACCAAGAGCGCCTACGAGGCCGCCGACGGGGCTGACGCGCTCGCGATCGTCACCGAGTGGCAGGAGTTCCGCAGCCCGGACTTCGAGCGCTTGCGGCAGATCCTCAAGTCGCCGGTGATCTTTGACGGCCGCAACCTCTACGACCCGTCCATGCTCGCGCGCTTCGGGCTCACCTACTACGCCATCGGCCGCGGCAAGCCCCTCAGCGTGGGTGCATGATCACGCCGGTCATCCTCTCGGGCGGGGCGGGCACGCGTCTGTGGCCGCTGTCGCGCGAGCTCTATCCCAAGCAGCTGCTGCCGCTCACCGGCGCCCGTACCATGCTGCAGCAGACGCTGCTGCGCCTCGAGGGACTTGGCGCCGCGAGCCCGGTGGTGGTGTGCAACGAGGCGCACCGCTTCCTGGTCGCCGAGCAGCTGCGCCAGCTGCGCATCGAGCCGCGGGCCACGGTGCTCGAGCCCTTCGGGCGCAACACCGCCCCGGCGATCGCGCTCGCGGCGCACGCCGCCCTCAAGGGCCTGGCCGCGCAGGCGCATGCGGTCGACCCGGTGCTCCTGGTGCTGCCCGCCGACCACGTGATCCGCGACACGGCGGCCTTCCAGGGGGCGGTACGCAGCGCACTCGCGGCCGCCGAGGCCGGTCAGCTGGCCACTTTCGGCATCATCGCGCGCACCCCCGAGACCGGCTACGGCTACATCCAGCGCGGGGCGGCGAGCGGGGCGGCGTTTCGCATCGCGCGCTTCGTCGAGAAGCCCAACGCCGAGCGCGCCCGCGAGTTCATCGCCTCCGGCGACTACTACTGGAACAGCGGCATGTTCGTGTTCCGCGCCCGCCGCTACCTGCAGGAGCTCGAGCGCTTCGCGCCCGAGATGGCGCGCATCTGCGAGGCCGCGTTTCGCGGCGCGAAGGCGGACCTCGACTTCACGCGCATCGACGCGGCGAGCTTCGAACCCTGCCCGGCCGACTCGATCGACTACGCCGTCATGGAGAAGACCCGCGACGCGGTGGTCGTGCCCCTCAGCGCCGGCTGGAGCGACGTCGGCTCCTGGTCCTCGCTGCACGAGGCGAGCGATGCGGATGCGCGCGGCAACGTCACCCACGGCGACGTCATCACCGAGGACACCTCCGGCAGCTACCTGTACGCCGAGAGCCGCCTGCTCGCCGCGGTGGGCGTGCGCGATCACGTCGTGATCGAGACCAAGGACGCGGTGCTCGTCGCGCCCAAGTCCCAGGTGCAGGACGTGAAGAAGCTGGTGCAGCGCCTGAAGGAGGCCGGCCGCTACGAGCACGCCCTCCACCGCGAAGTGTTCCGCCCGTGGGGCAGCTACGACAGCCTGGAGAACGGCCCGCGCTTCCAGGTCAAGCGCCTCAAGGTCAAGCCGGGTGCCACGCTGTCGCTGCAGCTGCACCACCATCGTGCCGAGCACTGGGTGGTGGTCGCCGGCACCGCGCGCATCACCCGCGGCGAGGAGCAGTTCCTGCTCGAGGAGAACCAGTCGACCTACATACCGATCGGGGTCA
>Ga0335085_10005294_pt1 | contig 20809 bp, 18 predicted proteins | sample Lox_Sample_45_FD_206712 | JGI IMG/M metagenome (GOLD analysis project Ga0335085, IMG submission 206712) | Soil microbial communities from Loxahatchee National Wildlife Refuge, Florida, United States - Lox_Sample_4.5 | ecosystem: Environmental > Terrestrial > Soil > Wetlands | place: USA...
GGCTCCTGCAATAGCCGACCATTAACATAAACCTTGCCATTCTTGAGCAAGACCGACTGGCCGGGAATAGCGATGATGCGCTTGACTAAAAGCGTGTTGTCTTGGGGATCTCTGACTGCAACGATGTCATCTTGACGAGGCGTTCCCAAAAGGTAGCTGTATCGGTCCAACCAATAATGTCCCGAATTTATCAGCGTGGGATACATGCTGTCGCCGACTACTTGGACAGATTGAACAACAAACCGGCTGATCAACACATAACTGAGCACCGACATTGCAATTAAAAGCGCAAAATGGCAGCAATGGCGGAAAAACCACGGCCACGACATTCGCAAACGACATATTTTTAAATAAAAGGCCGCACCCTCCGAGAACTTCTTGAAACCAGCCAGATACATCATAGTTTCTGGCCTAAGTGTACCAATTTTATACATTCTTGCAAGCAAAAAATGACAGTAGTTCACACTTGCAAATAAACATTACTTGTTAAGCAACAAAATGCTGTGTTGAATTGCCTTGCAATATTGGCGCTCGCCAAAAACGAATTGTCTCTTGGCGCAAATTAACGACCACCAATAGTCTGGCTAAGATAGCTGGCCAACGAGGCGATTTGCATGTCCGACAAGGGACCGCCATCAACCTTGGAAAAAGCCGGCATCAGCGAACCGGGTTTGCCTTGGGCAATCCATGTGCGCCAGAATTCAAAATTGGTCGGTGTTTTAAGGTTATGCAAGTCCGGCACCATGGTGGCTCGGTGCTCCCCTTCATGGCAGATGGCGCAATCAGCCTCGTAAAGTGTTTCGCCATATTTGCCCTCCCCTTGCTGTACATGGCAGGTGGCGCATTCTCCTTTGAAGACCATTTGCCGGTCGGCTGTGGCAAGCTTTCGGTTCCGCTCACGTTGGGCTTCAGACAACTTGGGCATTTCAAACGGACGAATGGTGATCTTCAGCAGCAATGTTTTGGAACCTTTGTCAGTATAGACGGCGAGTGTTTTGTACAAGGTGCCGCTCTTGCCAGCCAGGTTTACCGTCGCATCCATCTGGCCGTTGGTGCCGGGCGCGAGTGTCCAGGGCAGATGCGGCAATTTAGTGGTGGTGCAGCCGCACGACGGACGCACACTCATGATGACGATGGGGTTGGTGGAAACGTTTGTGAAATTAAAGACGAAATGCGCGAAGGCAGCGTTTGCGATAACGTTGGTTTCCTTGGTCGTTGAATCCCACGCGAGGACGCCATCAGGCAACGGCCCCGACGCGCGAGCCAAATTTGGCACATACACCGGCGGCGTGACCACGGCGGTGTTGGATGATTGGTTCTCTGCGGCCGACAGGCTGGCGCCGGCAAAAAAAACACTTATCACTCCGCAAAGGAAAAGGCGGCTTAATCTCATAACGACCCCGAATGCTAAACAGTTCACGTGCTTTTGACGAGCAGGAAATTATTAAATCTCAAAATAATCAAGACCGGTTCAGCGCACTGAGCACGGCGCGCACGGAGGCAAGCTCAATGTTTGTATCCACGCCGGCGCCCCAGCGGCTCTTGCCGTCGGCATGTTTGATTTGAATATAGGCAATCGCCGCTGCTTCTTCGCCGGAACTCAAGGCGTGCTCGCTGTAATTGGCGATTTCAAAATTTTTAGACATCAATGCTGTGGTTTTAAAATGTGTTCCTGGCAAGTCATGAGAACCATACATCACACCTTTCCAACCACTTGCAAATGCATGAACAAGTGCTGCAAGCGGCCCGTTGCCTTCCCCGTTTAACTCTACAACTTCGCTATATTGGAGTAATTGCGCACGACACTTCACCATTCCATTTTTGCTCTCCGTTTCAAAACGTTTGAGCTGCCACGGCGACGACCGCTCAATGTATTCTTTCCAGAACATCCGTTTCAATTCGGCAGCGGTCACCTCGCGGCCGAGTTTGTCCACTTCGTCGTTGGCGATTGGTCCGAATTCCCGCTGCATGTCCTTGGGCAATTCGATACCGAATTCGCTTTCGAGCAAATACGCCACACCGCCCTTGCCGGATTGGCTGTTAACACGGATGACCTCGCGGTATTCACGGCCGATGTCCGCCGGATCAATCGTGAGATATGGCACGTCCCAGTGGCTGCGTTCGTTCTCCTTCCACTCGTTGAGCCCTTTCCGAATGGCGTCCTGGTGCGAGCCGCTGAACGCAGTGAATACCAATTCACCCGCATAGGGCTGGCGCGGCGGAACGGTCATGCCCGTGCAACGTTCATAGACTTCGATGACGGAATTGAGGTTCGTGAAATCCAGCCTGGGATCGATGCCGTGCTGGTAAAGATTCAATGCCACGGTGACGATGTCGAGGTTGCCGGTGCGTTCGCCATTGCCGAAGAGCGTGCCTTCGACGCGATCCGCGCCGGCGAGCAACCCCAATTCAGTCGCCGCCACTCCGGTGCAGCGGTCATTATGTGTGTGCAAGCTGATGATGAGTGAGTCGCGATGTTTGATGTTCCGGCAAATCCATTCAATCTGGTCGGCATAAACGTTCGGCATCGCCACTTCCACCGTATCCGGCAAATTCAAAATCATCTTCCGTTGCGGCGTCGGCTGCCACACGTCCATGACCGCCTCGGAAATGTCCTTCGCGAATTCCACTTCCGTGGCGCTGAAACTTTCCGGCGAATACTGGAGCATGACCTCTGTACCTTTGAGCCGGGGCAAACGTTCCTTGATCCACTGCGCGCCGCGCACGGCCACTTGGACGATTTGCTCCTTTGACATGCCAAAGACCACACGGCGTTGCGCCGGCGAGGTGGAATTGTAGAGATGAATGATGGCCCTCTTCGCGCCGACGAGCGATTCCACGGTGCGCTCAATCAAATCCTCGCGCGCCTGTACCAAAACCTGGAGCCACACGTCATCCGGCGCGCGGTTTTCCTCGATCAGCCGCCGGTTGAAGGCAAATTCCGTGTTCGACGCAGACGGAAAACCAACTTCGATTTCCTTGAAGCCGATTTTCACCAGCGTCTGAAACAATTCGAGCTTTTGGCTGACGTTCATGGGCACGGCGAGAGCCTGGTTGCCGTCGCGCAAATCCACGCTGCACCAGATCGGCGCGCGCGTGAGGACGCGGTCGGGCCATTGCCGGTCAGGCAAGTTGACCGGCGGAAATGGGCGGTATTTCTTTGACGGATTCTTGTGCATGTTGTCTTTTAGTTGTGGCAGTGGCGTTTCCGTTTGGCAAAACAAAAACCCCACCGCCGTTTTGGCGATGGGGTTTGATAAATCTCGTGAACGAATCAGAACCCAACCGCCACGCGGCGCAGCAGCAGCGCGTTCAGCAACAGGTTCAGATTCAAATTGCGATTCACATGGGCAACTTAACGGTTGAGTTTCGCCGCGTCAAATGTTTTTCCGGCTTGCCTCCCGCCGCCGATTGCGGGGACACTCGCAGATTCCATGCAACTCAACCAAAAACATTCGACCGTGAAGATTTCCTCGTTCAAACAACCATGGTTCAAATCGCTGGCCATCGCCACCGCCGCGGTGGCCATGACGCTTTTGCCGGCTTGCCGCACGACAACGGCAATGTCCAGCGTGCAGAAGCAATCCGACGGCGTAACGCTCACGACGCCGACGGGCGTGACGCGGTTGCAGGTGTGGTCGGACTGCATAATTCGAGTAACGTTCGCGGCAGGAGCGAAACTGCCGGCGAAGAAAAGCCTGTGCGTCATCACCAAGCCCGCGCCGACGAAATGGACGCTGTCTGAGACACCCGCCGCCGTGGTGCTGCAAACGGCCGCATTGCAGGCACGCATGGACCGCAAGACCGGTGCGGTTGGATTTTACGATTTAAACGGCAACCCGATTTTACGGGAGACGCCCAATGGCGCGAAAATTCCGCCGGAGCCGGGCAGCGCGGGCGCGCGGCAGTCGTTTGTGTTGGCACCAGACGAGCATATTTACGGCTTGGGCCAGCACCAATCCGGCATTTGGGATTATCGCGGCACGACGGTCCATTTGCAGCAGAAGAACATGGAGGTGGCCATTCCAGTCCTCGTCTCGTCCAAAGGTTACGGCGTGCTGTGGGACAATCCCGCCATCACCGACGTGGACGTGGGAAAATCGGACGCGCAAGTTTTATCGTGGACTTCGGAAGCCGGGAATGCGGTGGATTTTTACTTCATGTTCGGCCCGGCGGCGGGCGGCGTGATTCAGGATTATCGCACTCTGACGGGCGCAGCGCCGATGATGGGCCGATGGATTTGGGGTTTCTGGCAGTGCAAGGAGCATTACGCCAGCCAGGAGGAATTGACCAACGTCGTCGCGGAATACCGCAAGCTCCAGGTGCCCTTGGACGGCATCATTCAGGACTGGCAATACTGGCCGAAGGACGGCTGGGGTTCGCATCAGTTCGATCCGGCGCGTTACCCGCATCCGGCGGAAATGATCCGCTATTTGCACGCGATGCACGCGCACGTGATGATTTCGGTCTGGCCAAAATTCGATTTGGGCACTTCGAACTACGATGAATTGCAACGCGCCGGTGTCCTGTATGCTCCGACGTTTGCCGGTTATTCCTGGTTAAATCCGGCAGAATCGAATAAATGGTATGATCCATTCAATCCCGTCGGCCGTCGGATTTATTGGCGGCAGATTTCCGACGACCTGTTCAAGCTGGGCATTGACGCCTGGTGGCTGGACGCGTCGGAACCGGAATTGGGCGAGCACTGGGGCGAGTTTCGCACGATTCAAACGGCGATGGGTCCCGGTGCCGGTGTGTTTAACGCCTATCCTCTCCTGCATACGACGGCGGTTTATCAGGGCCAGCGTGCGGAGACGGACCAGAAGCGGGTTTGCATCCTCACGCGCTCGGCATGGGCCGGCCAGCAACGGAACGCAGCGATAACCTGGTCGGGTGACATTCATGGGAATTGGGACGTATTTGCCAGACAAATTCCGGCCGGATTGAATTTTTCCATCAGTGGAATTCCCTATTGGAACACGGACATCGGCGGATTTTTTGGCATGGGGGCGACGGGGTATCCAGGCGCCAATCCCAAAAACAAGGCATATCAGGAAGAATTCACGCGATGGTTTGAATTTGGCGCGTTTTGTCCAATGTTTCGCGTGCATGGCACCGGCAGCGGCAAGGAATTGTGGCAATGGGACAAGCCTACCCAAACAATCCTGGAGAAATTCATAGACCTACGCTATCGGCTGCTGCCATACATTTATTCCGTGTCGTGGCAGGTCACGAGCGGCGGCGGCACGATGATGCGTCCGTTGATGATGGATTTTCCGAGCGACCCACAGGCGCTCGGCATTGGCAGCCAGTATCTTTTCGGCCCGGCGCTGATGGTTTGCCCGGTGACAAAACCGGCCGTGACAAACTGGAGCGTTTATTTGCCGGGTCAAAACGCGTGGTATGATTTCTGGACCGGCAAACGCATTGCCGGCGGTCAGCGTGTGGATGCGGCGGCGCCGATTGATTCGATGCCGCTGTTTGTGCGCGCCGGCGCGATCATGCCGATGGGACCAGTCGTGCAATACGCCGCCGAACAAACGGGCAAGCCGCTCGAGATCCGCGTTTATCGTGGTGCGGACGGCACGTTCACGTTGTATGACGACGAAGGCGACAATGACGACTATGAAACAGGAGAATGCTCGACAATTCCTCTCACGTGGAATGATTCAACGGGCACGCTGACCATCGGCCCGCGCCAAGGCGAATATCCTGGCATGGCGAAGGAACGGACGTTCCGCATTGTGTTCGTGGGCGAAGGGCATGGCAACGGCGTTGCCGAAGCCGAATCGCCGGACGCGGTCGTGAAATTCACCGGCGAGATGATGACGGTGAAAACAGGAAAATAAAACGGGGTTCGCCAATTAATTGATGAACGCCGCGTGGACGGCCTTCATCGCTTGTTCGCCCTTTGCCAGGTCAACAATGACGGAAATTTTGATCTCACTGGTGGAAATCATGTCAATGTTCACGCCCTCGTTGGCAAGGGTTTCGAACAATTTTCCCGCCACGCCGGTGTGGCTTTTCATGCCGACGCCGACGATGGAAAGCTTGCCGATGTTTTCGGTGGCAATCACGTTGCGGAAGCCGAGTTCATTTTTCAAACCGTCAATGACCTTTTGTGCCTTGAGCAAGTCCGGCTTGTCCATGGTGAATGAAAGGTCGGTGGCGCGTGGCTGCGACGCCCCCGTCGCAAAGTTTGGCGACGAGGCGTCGCCGCCACTGCCGTGGCTGATGTTTTGAACGATCATGTCCACGTTCACGGCCGCGTCGCCAAGCACTTTAAAAATGCGGGCGGCCACGCCGGGTTTGTCGGGCACGCCGACGAGCGTGACCTTGGCCTGATTTTTGTCGAGCGAGACGCCGCGCACCACGACGCCTTCCATGTTTTTGGTTTCTTCTTTCACAATGGTTCCGGGGTTGTCATTCAAGCTGGAACGGACTTCAAAAACGACTTCAAATTTTTTCGCAAACTCCACCGAGCGCGATTGCATCACCTTCGCCCCCAGACTGGCCAGTTCGAGCATTTCGTCATAGGAAATTTCCTCGAGCTTTTTTGCATCTTTCACGATGCGGGGATCGGCGGTATAAACACCGTCCACGTCGGTGTAAATCTGGCACAAATCAGCCTTGAGCGCGGCGGCCAGCGCAATGGCCGTCAAATCCGAACCGCCGCGGCCCAGCGTGGTAATCTGGCCTTCAGGTGTTTCGCCCTGAAAACCGGCAACGATGACGACATTACCTTGTTTCAAAAGGTCGTGGACTTTCTTCGGCGTAATGTTGTGAATTTTGGCCTTGGTATGAACACCGTCGGTCACGATGCCCGCTTGCGCGCCAGTGAGCGAGACAGCGGGCACATTGAGCGCGTGCAGCGCGATGCTCGTGAGCGCAATCGTCTGTTGTTCGCCGGTCGCCAGAAGCACATCCATCTCACGCTCGTTTGGCAACGGCATGATTTCCTTGGCGAGCTTGATGAGATTGTCCGTCACGCCGCTCATCGCGGAGACGACCACAACGACTTGATCGCCTTGCGCGCGATATTGGGCCACGCGCGCGGCGACGTTTTTGATGCGGTCGGGATTGCCCACCGAAGTGCCGCCGTACTTTTGAACGATCAAAGCCATGTTTTAATTCACCGCACTGTATCTGATTTTCCCGCCGGTTATTCTGTGTTTGATAAAGGATGGAGGATAGCGATTTTGCCGCGATTTGCAAGACGTTGGAAATCGCGCACAAGCAGCGGGAAAGAGATTTTCCCAAAGCGGCTCATACATCAGCACATTCCCGGGAACGCCGGCATCCCGCTGCCTGGTTCGGAGTTCCGGCAAAAATATTCTTATTTGTGCAAAAAATCCGGGCATGCGCGCCGGAAGTGGACTATCTTGACATAACAAAGGCGCTTGCATCAAAGTAAGTTTGCCATACGACAAAAACCAAAACGGGAAAGGACACATTATGACCAAAGAAGCCAACATGGAGAGATTGGGAGCGGACTTGAAGGAGTTGTCGAACGACGCACAGGAGATGTTGCAGGCCACCGCCGGACAGACCGGCGAAAAAATGAGCGAACTGCGCCGGCGTTTGTCCTCGGCCCTCGACTCGGCCAAAACCACCTATCACCGGCTGGAAGAAAAGACCGTCGCCGGCGCGAAGGTTGCGGATAAAACGATTCGCGAACATCCGTATGAATCCATCGGCATCGCGGCAGGCGTGGCATTTGGCCTGGGGCTGTTGATTGGGGTGCTGGCCGGCCGCAAATAAGGACATGGACCAATCTCCTCACGCCGAGGGTGGCCTGTTGTCCACCCTCACGCGGATGCTCAAGACGCTGCGCAACGTAGTGGACAACCGCGTCGAACTATTCCTCGTCGAGTGGCGGGAGGAACGGCTGCGGTTGATGGAGTTGCTGTTGTTGTTGTTGACAGGGACGATTTGCGCGTTGATGGCGCTGCTTATGATCACGCTCGCGGTCGTGGTATTTTTCTGGGACACGCACCGCCTGCTGGTCCTGACGCTTATCATTGTCGCCTACGCCGGTTCCGCGGCAGTGGCGTTTGGGATGGTCCGCTCCCGGCTGCGGCGTTGGCGGGCGTTTGCCGCCACACTGGAACAAATCAAGAAGGACCAGGCATGTTTCAAAGAAAAGAGTTAGAGCAACTGCGCTTGCAGAAGGAGCAACTCATTTTGCAAAGCGACGCCAATCGTCAGCGGTTAATGTCCGACTGGCGAAGACTTCAGTCATCGGAAATCTGGCTGGACGAAATCCTGGGCCTTGCACGCCGTCATCCCCTGTGGGTTGCGGGGCTGGCCGCGACAGCCGGGACGTTGGTGGCCAAAACCCTGCGCCAGCCCCGCAAAATCATGACCAGAATTGGTCAGGTCGGAAAGTTTGCTTCCATGGCGTTCTCAGTCTGGAGATTGCTCCGGAGGAAAAGACGGCCAACATAATCTTCTGTTTTCAAAGTCAGGAAATCAAGCCGCGTGTTTCTGAATCAAATACGCCTTGAACTTGTCATAATCCGCGTCCATACGGTCAAAGTCCTCCGGCAATTTCAAGGCGGCCTCCATTTTGGGAGGAATGTCCGGCGACCAAGTCATCATTTTGTGAATTTCCTCCGGGAACTTGGCTGGATTGGCCGTCTCGATGATCACCGCAGGCGCGTCGCCGAGTGGTTCAACCGCCTGCCAATCAAGAAAACCCTGCCATGCGACCGCGCCGTGCGGTTCCAGCAACATTTGATATTTGTCCCAGAAATTTTTGAGGGCTGCGCGGGTGCGATCGTCGGAAACCGAACTGGAAAACAAATCGCGCCGCATTGCAACGAGGTCGGGCTGCTGGTGAATCCGTCCGGTTTCGTCCATGCGTCCACCGTACACCGCAACGAGCCGCGCCAGGTTGCTCGGATGACCGACGTTCATGGCGTTGGAAACCGAGTTGCGCGATGGCACGACTTTTTCATAAACGCCGCTGGCGAGGAAACGCGGGAAGGCATCATTGTCATTCACCGGCACAATCAGTTTCTTAACGGACAAACCCATTTCCCGCGCAACGACTGCGCCCATGGCATCGCCAAAATTGCCGCTGGGAATGGAAAAGACCATGGGCTCGCCGCGCTTGGCCAGACGCGACGCGGCATAAAAATAATAAACGCTCTGCGGCAGCAGCCGGCCGATGTTGATGGAATTGGCCGACGACAGGGGAATGTGTTTCAACGCCGGGTCCGCAAAGGCGCGTTTGACCATCGCCTGGCAATCGTCGAATTTTCCGTCAATCGCAATGGTGCGGATGTTGTCGCGCAGCGTGGTCATTAGCTTGCGCTGGCTTTCGCTGATTTCGGCAATGGGAAACAACACAATCACCCGGACTCCCGGCACTCCATGAAAGGCGTGCGCAACAGCCGAGCCGGTGTCGCCGCTTGTGGCGGTTAGGATCGTGACTTTCCGCCCATCATCGCGCAGAAAATGTCCGAACATCCGCGCCATCATTTGGGCGGCGAAATCCTTGAATGACGCTGTCGGTCCTTGGTCCAGCCGCATCAGGAACACACGGTCATGAATCTTTTCCAGCGGAACGGGAAAATTATAAGCGCTGCGGCACATGGCAGCCAAATCAGCATCGGGAATGACTTCCTCGGCAAATTTTGAGAGGATGCGAAAGGCGATTTCGGGATACGGCCATTGGGCAAACGCGGCGATTTCATCCGGCGCGAGCATTGGAAATTTTTCCGGCAAATAGAGTCCGCGATCCGGGGCAAGTCCGGCATAAAACGCCTCGCGTAAATTGACCGCGGGCGATTGCCCATTGGTGCTGCGAAAAAGAAGCGGAGGCATTTTACGCAAAATGTTCCACCCGAATCATAACCGGTTTGCTTTTGACCACGGACAGTTTTCCGATTTTGGCGAGCGCCTTCATCACCGCGCCATTTTTTGCGTCGTGAATCATAAAAATCAAAGGCACGCTTTTTCCTTCGTGGCCTTCCGGCTGGATGACCGAGGAAATGCCGATGTGTGACGCGCCAAAAATGGCCGCGATTTTCGCCAGCACGCCCGGACGGTCCGCCACATTCAGGCGGACGAAATATTGTGCAACGACGTCTTCGATCGGCACGACGGTCCCGGAACATTCGTGCGGCACAAAGGGCGGGACGCGGTGTTTTGTGCCGAATTTCAAGTCGAGCGCCGCGTCCGCCAGATCGCTCAACACCGCGCTGGCCGTGGCGTCCTTCCCCGCGCCGCGCCCGTAGAAGAGCGTGTCGCCCACGATGTCGCCGCGGACGAACACAGCATTAAAAACGTCGTTGACGCCCGCCAAAACGTGCGAATCAGGGACCAGCGTCGGATACACGGAAACTTGCACCCGGCAACCACCTTCCAGTTTTTTGATGATGCCGAGCAGCTTGATGGTGTAACCGAGTTGGGCGGCAAATTTGATGTCGAGCGCGCTGATGTGCCGAATACCTTCAACGTGAATCTTGCTCGGAATTACCCAAAAGCCGTGCGCGAGCGAAGCAAGAATGCCAATCTTGTGTTGAGCATCCCACCCGTCAATGTCGAGGTCCGGCGGAGTTTCGGCGTAACCTTGCTTCTGCGCCTCGGCCAGGACCGTCTTGAAGTCCGCGCCTTCGTGCTTCATCCGGGTGAGGATGTAATTGCAGGTGCCATTGACAATGCCGTAAAGCGCCGTGATGCGGTTGCCCACAAACCCCTCGCGCAACGATTTGATGATCGGAATCCCGCCGCAAACACTGGCTTCGTAGTAAAGATTCGCCCCGTGTTTCTGGGCCGCCGCAAAAAGCTCCTCACCACAGGCCGAGAGCAGCGCCTTGTTCGCTGTGACCACCGGCTTGCCCAGTCTGAGCACGGTCAAAATAATTTCGCGGGCAAGTGTGGTGCCGCCGACGAGTTCGGAAACAATGTGGATGTTCGGATCGTTAACGACCTCTTTCCAATCCGTTGTCATCAACGAGCGGGAAATGGGATACGGCCGCGGCTCGTCAAACGCCTTCGCCGCAACTTTGCGGACAGCAACCTTGATACCGATGCGCGAAGCCATCAGGCCGCCGTTGAGCTGGAGCGCGTGAAACACGCCGCTGCCCACGGTGCCGCCGCCAATCATTCCCAGGTTCACCTGCTGCATAGGAGCACACAGCTTGCCGCGAAATAACACGGGGAACAATTCATTTTTTGACAACGATGAGCGGGCACGGAAGATATTGCGGAAAGGCGGGGAGCCAAGGCTCTAAATCGCGTAATCGTCTTTGCCGCCGCCGGAATCGCCACCCTGCGGACGTTCATAAAACAGCCGGACCTCGGCCTTTTGCGGCAGGAGTTCCCGGGCGCGCGCCAGCGCCCGCTTGGTCGCAATCGTTGGATTGATTTCAGCCGGGAAGATGTTTTCCTCGCCGATTTGTTTCAACAGACCGCTGTTGCGGAGAACGCGGGTGACATCGGGGCTGCTGCCACTGATCAGGAGATAACGGTCCGTCTTGCGCAAATAATCATGAAGCGATTCCAGCGCCATGACCGTGGTGGCATCCAGGTGCCGCGCATTTTTCATGCGGAGAATGAAAACCCGGATGTTTTCATCCTCGGCTTGGCGCCGGACCTGGTCCTGAAACAAATCCGCCGCGCCGAAAAACAGCTCGCCTTCGACGTGGATGATGGAAATCTGGGGATTGGGCCTTTTGTTCCGGTCACGCAATTCAGCCAGTTGGCCGCTTTCATTAAAAGTGTATTCCGCGAGGGACGGCGTGCTGGTTTTCTGCAAAAACAGCGCCAGCGCCACGCCGATGCCCACGTAAATAGCAGTGTCGAGTTTTAGAAAAAGCGCGGCGCCGAGCGTCGCAAAAAACACGACGGCATCCGACCGGGTGGAACGGGTGGAGACGCGAATCTGCGCACGGTTGATCAACCGGTAGCCGACCCGCATCAGGTGGGCGGCCAGCGCGGGGATGGGGATGTAATTGAAGACCGGCGTCAGGAACAGCAGGATGAGCAGCACGGCAACGCTGCTCAACATGGATGAGAGCTGCGAAACAGCGCCGCTCTGGTAATTGACCGCCGAACGGGTGAAGGAGGAGGAGCCGGGCGTCACCCCGAACAGCCCCGCGGCAATATTGCCCGCACCCATGCCCATGAGTTCCTGGTTGGGATCCAGATGCTGGCCGCTGCGGGCGGCGAGCGTCTTGGTAATAGCGGTGGCTTCCAGCATCCCGATGATGGCAATGGCGATGGCGCTGCCGGCCAACTGGCGAATGATCGGCAATTGATCCTGCAAGGCGGGAAGATGTTTGAGAGTGGGCAGCGCCGCCATCAAGGCGCCTTCGTCCTTGACCATATGAAACGGCACTGCCGGATGGAAATAAGCGAAAACGCGTGCGGCCAAGCCGAGAAAAGCCAACCCCAACAGCGCCTCCGGCCAAGCTGGCCGCCAGCGTTTGACGCCTTCAAAGATCGCCAACGTCAGCAGGGCAATGCCGATGGCCCACCACGAAAAATTGCCCACCCCAATGGCAACGCCGATTTCCTCGAACGTCGTTAGAAAGCTTTCGCCCGCCGGACTCTGGAAACCCATTCCATTATGCAACTGGCTGAAAATCAGCAGCACACCAATCGCTGCGGTGTAGCCCACCACGACCGAACGCGAGATGAATTTCGTCACCTCGCCGAAATTGAACAGCCCGGCGATAAACTGGACAATCCCAATCATGAACGCCAAATAGGCAGCCAGTTGCAACGGGTGAAGGCCCAGATCGGTATTGGTGGCCAGCGTCGCCGCCGTGATGAGACAAACGGAAGTCGTCGGTCCAAACACGTGATGATGCGAGGAAAAAAACAGCGCGCTGACAAAACCGCCGACTACCACGGAAAGGATCACCGGCATGGGTGGCAACCCCAGAATCAGTGCGAACCCAATCGCCTGGGGAATGGAAACCAGCGTCAGCGTGGCGCCGGCAACCGCGTCATGCCGCAATTTGTCCCACGAATAGCGCCGCAATTCCTGTACGAATGGGAAATGAACTTTTGGCGGAGACAATTGCCAGCCGCCAACGCCGATTGCCGCCTTGGAAAAAAGATTCATCGGGGACAGCCTCTGGGAGACAGGCAAAATCCACACGCCCGCGCCGTGGCGAAGCAGATTTGAAACCGTTGCTTAAGCACGCCGCTAGATTAAATCGTGCGTCTGCGAATGCAACGGGAACTTGAAGCCACGGCCGGATTACCAATTGACGGGCACCGTCATTTTCTTGCCGAAACGGTTGTGGTAATGCAATTGCCGGTGCTGCCGGCCGTACTCATGGACGAGTTTCGTCAGTTTTACATCGTAGCAGCAGTACTCGGCGATTTCCGCAAGTTTGCCATCCTTGAACCAGCGGATGGCCTGCATGCCTTCCGCGGTTTTTTCCACGCCGAATGTCGCCGTCGCAATCGAGTCGAGCGACAGCCGGTGCTGCAATTTGTTCTGCAACTCCACCATCATGTCCAGCGTCGGCAACTGGCGCAGGTCAAACGTGGTGTAACCGTGCAATACCTCGTAATCAAACCGCAGAATGTTGAATCCCACCACCAAATCGGCGCGTTGCAAATCCGCGAGCAGGTCATTCACCTGGTTTTCGCCATAAATCTTGTAATCGCCGCGCCCGGTGCTGAAGGTCACGCCAATACTCATGCCCATTTTGGCGATGTGGTTCCAACCGCCGACCTCCTCGGCGGATTTCTGCGTTTCCAGATCGAAATAAACAATGTTCTTGGCCATGACGCCCGGATTTTAGACAGAATTGGCAAAATTCACAGAATTGAAAAAACAATTCTGTAAATTTTGTCTCAAAAAAACTTTGAACTTCAAACTTTGGACTTATATTCCGCTCATGTCATTGACACCTTCAACCATGCTGCCGCTCGGCACGACCGCGCCCGATTTCAAATTGCCGGACACTCAAGGGAAAGTCGTCTCGCTGGCTGATTTCAAAGACAGATCGGCGCTGTTGGTCCTGTTCATTTGCAATCATTGTCCCTACGTAAAGCACATCCGTACCGGCTTGGCGCAACTCGCGCGCGATTATCAGCCAACGCAGGTGGGGATTGTTGCCATCAACTCCAACGACGTGGCCAACTATCCCGATGACAGCCCGGCAAAGATGAAAACAGAGGTGAAATCCGCCGGCTATTCGTTTCCGTATCTTTACGACGAAACCCAGGCCGTCGCGAAGGCCTACCGTGCCGCCTGCACGCCGGATATTTATCTCTTCGACAAAAACCAGAAGCTTGTCTATCGCGGCCAATTTGACGACAGCCGTCCGGGAAACGGAGTCCCGGTGACGGGAAAGGATTTGCGCGACGCGCTGGACGCCGTGCTGGCCGGCAAGGCCGTTCCGCCGAATCAAAAGGCGAGCATGGGATGCAACATCAAATGGAAGGCCGGAAACGAACCGGACTATTTTTGACACAGATTGCACGGATTTTCACGGAAAGGCAGGGCGCAATTGAATCGTGCCAATCGGTGAAATCCGTGTCTCATTTCTTCGGTAATTTTTCCTCCACGATTTCGCAGAGAACGTGCATGAGCAATTTTTGCCCTTCCTGAATCCGCGTTGTTTTGTCACCCGGCACCAGCAGATCCAGCGTAGCCACACTTTTCGTGAAGCCGCCGTCACGGCCCAAAAAACAGATGCTTTCAACGCCTTTCCGTTTGGCTTCTTCAAGTGCGCGCAGCACGTTTTTGGATTTGCCGCTGGTGGTGAGTGCAATAAGAACGTCCCCTTTTTCGGCCAGGCCCCAGACTTGGCGCGCAAAAATCTCGTCGGCATGATAATCATTGCAAACGGCCGTCATAAACTCGCCACCGGCGGTCAGCGAAATGGCCGGATACGGCCGCCGGTCGTCGCGAAATCGGCAGAGAAATTCCGAGGCCAGATGCGTGGCGTCCGATGCGCTGCCGCCATTGCCGCAAGTGAACAATTTGTGGCCTGAAGTCAGACAACGCAGAACCATCTGCGCGGCGCGGTTCAGCGGCTCTTCCAAAGCCACCAGCCCCCGGAAGGTGGTGACTGAATCTTCAATCGCCCGTTGCAAGAGAGTCATGCGCGCAGCTTAGAGATTGGCCGTTGAAAGAAAAGGCGAAATGAAGTATGGCTTGGACGTGACCAGTCAGCGCAAAATTTCAGCGTTCACTTTGACTGAACTTCTGGTCGTTGTTGCCATCATCGGAATTTCGTCCGCTCTTTTGTTGACCGCAGTTTCTGGAGCCAAAGAAAGGGCACTACAAATTCAATGTGTGAGTAACTTGAGACAGCTTGGAATCGGGTTGCAGGCATTCGTTGCGGACAACGGTACTTATCCTTTGTATTCCAATCCCAATTATTATCACGGAGCTTATCCTGAGTACAAGGTGATGTGGGTGACTGCCTTGCAATACACTGAACTTTCGGCGCCGGGAAATTCCACAAACCATGTTCCCTTTCGTAAATGGTCGGGTGATGGCGTTTGGAAATGCCCCGTTGCAAGCAAGCCATCTGCTTGGCCCCAAAATCAGGGATATGAAAGTTATGGCTACAATGCTTATGGCATGAGTGCTCGCACTGATACCAACTCACTTGGGCTTGGTGGACATTACGTTTGGAATCCTCCACGCGTGCCAGCACCACCTGTCAATGAATCAGAGGTAGTCAATCCAAGCGAGATGATGGCGATTGGGGACGGCTTTATAGGAGGCAATGGTGTTATTAAGGATGGAGTCTGGATTCTCGAGCGGACTTATGACGTGACAAATTTTCTCAGCAGCACCCAAAGGTCGTATGCCCGACACCAAGGTCATGCCAACGTCGTCTTTTGCGACGGCCACGTTGAATCGCCGACGCTGCAATTTTTGTTTGAAAATACCAGCAACAACGCCTTGGCCCGCTGGAACCGCGACCATCAGCCGCATCGTGAAGAATTGTCGCCTTGAAATTCTCTCGCGCCGGGATAATTTGTTGTCATGCCGATTTACGAATTTCATTGCGAGAAATGCGAGCGCGACAGCGAAATTCTCGTTCGCTCCAGCGATTGGAAGGGAACCGAGTGCCCCCATTGCGGCTCGACCAGGCTGACCAAAAAACTGTCCGTCTTCGCTTCCGCCAGTGGTGACGGCCATTCCGCATCGGAATCCAGTGGCGGAGGCCACAGTGGCGGGCATTGCTGTGGCGGCGGGTGTAGTTGCCATTGAAACCCGTGGGTAGCACCTGCCTCTGGCGGGTTTAATTCGGCATCCTGCCGAATTGTGAACGGCGAGTAATGTGAAATAACAAGAGCCCGTAACAAGAAGAAGTCGTTTTCCTATCGTGTGAGTTTCGGGCGCGACGCCCGAAACGACCCGCGGGACGCGGGTGCTACCCGCAAATTTCCCCCGCGCTGACTCGCGTCAAATCTTCCACAGCCCAATCGGGCTGATGTTTCTTCAGTTCGTCCAGCTTCGCGCCGCCGGTGGCAACGGCCAGCACTTTTGCGCCAATGAACCGCCCACAGCGAATGTCATGCGGCGTATCTCCGACCACGACAACTTCCTCACCACGCAGTCGGCGGCTCATTACGCGGCTGCCACGTTCGAGCGCGGCGACGGCAATTTGATTACGATCTTCGCTGTCGTCGGCAAACGCTCCGGTTTGAAAAACATCCCAAAGATCATAACGGCGCAGTTTGATCTCCGCGCCCAGGCGGATGTTGCCGGTGAGCAAACCCAGCTTTGGGGGACTGGGCAAAGCCGACAAATCATCAATGAATTTCAACACCCCGTGGCAGGCACCGCCGTTGTTTTGCGCAACGGTTTGGTCCAGCCAGAACACGTACCTATCGAAGAAGCGCCGGAAATTTTCCGGCGTCGCGGCGATCTGGTGAAGGCCGAAGAACTCGCGCACCAGATTCACGTCCGTCCGTCCGGCAAAATTGATTTTTTCAACACCATTCAGGGCGTTGAACTCCGTGGCGAATGTCTTGGCAAACGCCTTGATGCCCGCGCCGCCGGTGTGGACGAGCGTGCCGTCAATGTCGAACAATACAAGTTGCACCATGTACAGAAAGATTAATCATTGTTGCACTGGCAAGCAACGCGGCATTCAATTGTGAATAAGTTTTTCTGGACTTGCTTTCATTATCCGCTCTACACAATTAATCAATCCAGAAGTGTTGGATGATGGGAATTATGGCACGAATCCGGGCGTTGGCATTCACACTTATCGAACTGCTGGTGGCAATCACGATTATCGCCATCCTGGCCGCTCTTTTGTTATCCGCCATCGGCCACGCTAAAGCGCGGGCACAAGCAGTTGCATGCCGGAACAATCTCCGGCAGTGGGGAATCGCAACACAACTTTATGCTGCCGCCAATGGGGATCATCTGCCGAGGAATGGTTCCTCTGGAGGCGCTTGGTGGACTAATGGTGGCTGGTATGTTGATTTGCCCAAAGAACTAGGTTTAACGCCATATCGTGACATGCCATGGCGCACAAATCCAAGCGCCCCACTCGGACATTCCATTTGGATTTGCCCAGCCAATCCCCATCGTTGCGATATCAGCAGCAGCACCAACAATCTTTTCCACTATTGCCTTAATGAAAATGTGAACGGCACAGGCACAGGCTCAGGCAATCAAGTCAGACTTGTCTCCATTCCGCATCCTTCCCGCACAGTCTGGCTCTTTGACAATGGGAAACGTGGTCCTATCGCGGGATGGGATAACGTTCATTCCAATCTGCATAATCACGGCGCGCAATTTGTCTTTCTCGATGGCCACGTCGCGTGGTTCAAGAACACAGAGTATTGGGATTTCAAACATAAGAAAGGCCTCACCAATAATCCGAAACTGCTTTGGATTCCCTGCAACTGAATTCACGGAGCGCGATAGACGCGGAAGAATCGGGACGCACCAGCCATATTGGTTTGGAAAGTGCAATCAACTCCGGTGGCAACGAGGTTTGTAGCCAACGGCGTCCAGGTAACCAGATTCGACGACACTTCGATGTTGTATGCGCGGTTGCTCTGCGTTTCCCACGTCAATGAAACGCTTTGATTTGTCATCCCCACGGAGAGCAGCCGGAACGGTACATTGTACGGATTGGCGAAGACCATAAATACCGGCAGATGGTCGGAGGCAATTTGGTCGTCGTTGCTGTAGAGATTGGCGGGGGGCGGATTCAACAAATCCGTGCGGAACACCTGGCTGCTGACGATATTTGAGAACAACGCTGCGCACGGCAGGATGTAATCGTAGCGCACGGTGGGACCGTTGTTGGCGTCTTGAATGGACCAGGTCAGTTCGCTGTCCGTAAATGGATTGACCGGCGTAGCCAGTTGCAGTCCGGTCGGGACACCAGCCAGACGTTGGAGGGATTGCGGATTGCCCACGGGTGGCTGAAGGATGTCTTCGTTGAGATCACCGCTCAATATGTAAGGCTCCTGACCGTGGGCCGAAGGATAGGCCGTGGCAAAGAAATTGGAAACAGCACCCGCTTCCGCCGCGCGTTTGGCCGCTGAGTAGGCGTCCTGACCGGCCTTTAAATGGACCGTGAACACGTGCAACGGCTGCGGAAAGCCGGGCACGGAAATCTCCGCTTCGAACAAATCCCGCGTAAAATAAGGGGCGGGGCTGGCGTTGGTGTAGCCGAATGGCACGAGGTCGGTGCCGTGCAGCCAACTGCGCGACGCGATAATAGGATACCGGCTGAGAATGACGCTGTGGATGTAACCGTCGTCCAGGGAATTGGTGACCAGATAATAACCTGGCCGGAAGGCCGTGACGAAATCCGCCATCTGCGCCGTACAGTTGTTGGTGACCGGGATTTCCTGAAACGCGATGATGTCCGGGTCGAGGTATTGCATCTGGCGGCCGATGGCCTGTACGTGCCACATATTCGTGCTCCAGTTGGTCAGACCGTTGCCATGCACGTTGTAAGTCAGCAGCGAAAACGCCGGGGACGAGGCGCGCCAGACGTTCAGAGCCGCCGGGCGGCTGCTGACCGAACCAAGCACATTGGTGATTACGACGGAATAAAAACCAGCTTGAGCGAATGTGACACCCGTCAAAGTGAGATTGGAACCCACTGCCCCCGGCAGGCTCGCAGGGTAAGCACCCATGTCGGATGCCGGGGTGAATTGCCACTGAAAGGCCAGCGGCGGCGCCCCGCCGACACTCACACTGAAAGTGGCGTTGGCGTCGTTGGTCACGGTCTGATTCCATGGCTCGGAAACGATGGTGGGGCGTTCCAGCGGCGGCGCGTTGGTAACCACATCGAAAAAGGTCGTGCCGACCCGCAAATCATCCACAAAAAGATTTCCGATTGTTCCCGCGGAACCATCCTCCCGGAAGCCATAAGAGGTGATGGTCAACGCCGAGGTCTCGTCGGTTGCCGTCACGCCTGCGTTGGTTTCCGTCGCCGGATTGACCCAGAGGGTGCTCACGGTGTTGCTCACGATCAGACGCGCCACGATGGTGTAATCGGTGTTGGTCTGCAAGTCGGCGTCGAAAACAGCGGCAGGCGAACTGCCGGCGTTCGCAATACCGACGCGGAAGGTGCCGGCCGCTGCGCCCGAAGTCTGCGCAAAAATCCGGGCGCGAAAACCCAAGCCACCGTCCTTGAACTCGGCAAAATAACTGCCTCCGCTGGATGGCAGGCTGGAGTAATTGATCTTGAAGCTCACGTACAGCCTCGCATCTGAGGCGGAGGGGTAGGGTTGTCCCGCCAGCGTCGCGTGTACATCCTCGGTATTTGTCCGGCTCAAAAAAATCCGGCCCAAGAGGACGTTCACCTGCCCGCTGCTTCCGCTGTAAGTCGTCCATGGGCTGTTCGTCGCGGTCACCAGCGGGCCATCAGGATAATCGAAGGCGTCATTCAACAGGAGCGCCGCGCCCACTGAAGAAGCGGATACCATTAATGCCGCAATCCCAAAAACGGCTCTTTTCACGATGACCACCGGACAGCATCTCAGGTCATTAAAGAATGTAAAGAGTCAGCGTTTTTTTATAAATTCCGATTGTGAATATTTCATGGCGGTTAATGAAGCCGTCCGCACCTGCAACAGCGCATCCGGCGCAAAGTCCGACCAGGCAATCCCGAAGGTTTCTCTCCCCGCCTCACGCATGGCCTGCTCCCAATTCGCCTGCGCCAGTGAAATTGGCGGCGGCTGAACCGAACCCTGAATAAGCAAACCCAGTTTATTCCGCCGTTGCGCCGCGCCGGCGATTTTGCGCCCCTCCCAAAGCAAATCAAACTTCTCGTAACCGGCAAAGCACTGGCCCGGGGCGGATTTTTTACCGCATGGGGCGAGTTCGGTTTTTGTTTTCAATTCGGTAAACGCGCTTTGAATCCACTCGTGAACGCGCCGGTAACTCTCCTCAGCCCTGAGCGAATGCCATTCGTGACCCGGCGGAAACACGAGGCTGTAAGTCCAATCGGCGTCATGCGGCACAATCCCACCGCCGGTGGGACGGCGAATCAGCGGACGCAGCGTCGTCGCACGCTCAACTTCAGCATATTTTTGGAAATAGCCGAAGGTAGCCGCCGGTTTCGTCCAGCCATAAAACCGCAGGACCGGTTTTTGCAAACGCGACGCTGCTTCCAGCAACATTTCGTCCAGCGCCATGTTGGACGCCGGATCGCACCTGCCGGAATTGAGAATCAGCCAATTCATTTTTCCACCACGGATGGATAAACGCGCACGCGTCTTGGAGTGCGGCAGTCCTCTGCCGCTTTCCGACGGTGGGCGCGAATCAAAAGCGCCAGAGGGCTGGCGCAGTCCAAAACCCGAGGGTCAAATCCGTGTTCATCCGTGTTCATTC
>Ga0335085_10005295_pt1 | contig 20806 bp, 11 predicted proteins | sample Lox_Sample_45_FD_206712 | JGI IMG/M metagenome (GOLD analysis project Ga0335085, IMG submission 206712) | Soil microbial communities from Loxahatchee National Wildlife Refuge, Florida, United States - Lox_Sample_4.5 | ecosystem: Environmental > Terrestrial > Soil > Wetlands | place: USA...
CAAAGCCAGCACGCCTCCAACGACAACAGCACCAGCCAGTCGGCCGACAGCCAGGCCTCGACCGAACAGGCGAACGTCTACGCCCCGGTGTATGACGGCGCCGGGCGACACCGCGGTCACTGCGGCAAGTCCGGCAAGTCCGGCAAGCCCTACGGCAACACCGGGAGCGCCGGCGGCAGCGTGGAGCAGTCCAACGGGGCTGAAACCACAGCCGTCTCGAGCAACGGCAACGCGACCGAACAGGGCAACGGGCAGAGCCAGGTCGGCTCGGGCTCCGGCTCGGGCGGATACGGGCAGGGCAAGGACGGCCAGGAGGCCGGCCAAAGCCAGCACGCCTCCAACGACAACAGCACCAGCCAGTCGGCCGACAGCCAGGCCTCGACCGAACAGGCGAACGTCTACGCCCCGGTGTATGACGGCGCCGGGCGACACCGCGGTCACTGCGGCAAGTCCGACGCCGGCGACGCCGGGGACAATCGCGGCGGCGTGCAGCAGGCGAACGAAGCCGCGACCACCGCGGCGGCGCTGAACGAAAACGAGACCGCCCAGGCCAACGGGCAGAGCCAGGTGGGCTCCTCCTAGCGAACGGTCTCCCAAACAGGCGACGGGGCGCCCCGAGCTCGCGCGGGGCGCCCCTCGCCCCCTCCCCCTCCCCCTCCCGGCCAACCGGCGCGGTCCGCGGCGGCGGGTAAGCTCGCCGCCATGCCAACTCGAATCGTGTTCTCCACCGCCGGGGGCGACGCAACGGTCCTCGACGTCGAGGAGGAGCCGGACGCCGTGCATCACGCCCTGATCGAGGCCAAGGGAGCGGCCGTCATCCTGACCAAGCGCGGCACGGACAGGACCGACGTCTACGTCAACCCGGCCACGATCGCCTACTGGGGCCAGGGGCGCTAGCGCGATCGAAGCCCGGGCCTGGCTGACCAGGCTGCGCTCGAGCACGCCTGGCTTGTGGAGCCTTGGTCGGCCTGTCCCGGCCGCGGGGCGAGGGCCCGGGGAATGTTTCGGACGTTACGCTTGCGGTACCCGAGCGGGAGATACCTGCGAGGAGCATCGTGACCCAGGAAGGCGTGGGACCCCTCTCCCGAGGCCAGTGCCAGCGGCCACCGCCGAGCCGGGCTGCGCCGGGGCGGATCCGCTGCAGCTACTGTCCCGTGACGGCCCAGGACCCGTGGGCCGCGATGTGCGGGAAGGCGTTCGCCCGTTCTTCTTCTTCGGTGCGGATGTCCGGCACGCCGAAGGCCACGCGGGCGCCGGTGCGATCCACGCGTTCGGTGTCGCGGTGGTTGATGATCGCCACGTATTCGCCGTCCTTGAACGGCACGATGGCGCCGTGCACGTTGTGCGTGGGGACGCCCCCGGAGGGGGTGCGGTCGGTGAAGTCTTCCTGCGCGGAGTACACGCACAGGTGTCCCGGCTTGGCGGTCGGCGCGGCGACCGTACCGGATTCCCCGCAGGCCGCCTTGATCGCCGCGCTGCGGCTGCTGCCCGGCTTCTTCGCTTCGGTTTCGTTGACGTAGACGGCCTGGCCTTCGTAGAGCACTTCGGGAAGCGGGATCGGGAACACGATCGTGGCGGTCGTGAGGGTGGGCTCCAGTTCGGTCGGCAGCTTGCTGGTGGCCGACCAGATGCCGGTCTCGCTCTGCCCGCTGGCGAGCACCACCGCTCCCGCGGTCTGATGGCTCGCATTGGGCGTCCCGGCGCCGTCGCTGGCTCCGGGCGCTCCCGACCCGCCGGCCGCGGTGCCGGAGCCCGCGGCTCCGCCCGCAGCGGTACCGCCGTTGCCGTTCGCCTGACCGCCGCCCGAGCCGCTTCCGCCGGCCGCGCTGCCGGCGTCGGCCGCCGCAGCCGAGCTGCCGGCGACACCGCGCGCCGCGTGCGAGCCGTCCGTACCGGTGGCGCCGCTCGCGCCCCTGCCTTCGGGCGCCCCGATCGTCCCGCCGCTGCCGCTGCCCTGGTCGGCGACGGCGGTGTCCCCGTGCTTGCAGTGTTCGGAGGCTTGGGCCGAGGAGGTCCCGGCACCTTCCCCGGGGCAGTTGCTCGACTTGGAGCCGCTGTTGGAGATGATGACGCCGGCCACCACGCCGCCTATCAGCAGCACGACGAGCACTGGCGCAGCTACTCGAATGGCACGCAACCCCGAAATCTCTCCTTAGTCCCGCCTGCCGCGATCCTCAGATGGCGGCCGCCTCTTGAATCCTGGCCAAGCGTCGAGTCTAGCGCTCGCTGCCGCCCACGGAGCCGGTCAGAATGAGGCGGCAAGGACGCCCCCGGCACCCCGTCTCCGGCGCCAGCCGCGCCAGCGCCTCGGGCGGAGCGCGAGGCGCTGCCTGGGGACGTGCAGCACCCCAGGGCCCGCGCCTGGCAATATGCCCACGTGTCCGATCGTGGTTGCCGTCGGGCCGGAGCCGGGGCCCTCGCTGTGGCGCTGCTCGGCCTGGCCCCCGTCCTCTTCGCCGCCCCCTCGGCAGATGCCGGCCCCGGCGCCGCCGCCTCCCACGGCAAGGCCGGCCGGACGGCCCGTCACCCGCTCCGGGGCAGGCGCGTGCCTCCGCGCAAGGCGGGCGCAGCGAGCGGTTTCACGGTGCTCCACGCCGTCCCGAGCGGAGCCAGCTTCCGGGTCACCGAGCCCCCCGTCGGGCTGTCGATCGAGTACCCGACGATGGCCGCCGACCTCGGTTCCGGCCCCTGCCCACCGCCGTCGCTGGTCTCGGCGCTACGCCAGCTGGGCTCGCCGCCGCTCAGCCTCGGTGGCGACAGCCAGGACCTGACCATCCCGAGCGGGGCGCGTCCGACCGGGCCGCCGTCGTGGCAGAGCGAGACCCTGTACACGCTTCCCAGCGCCTTCTGGAGCCAGCTCCACTGCCTGCTCGCCGCCACCTCCGAGCCGCTCGACGCCGGGCTCAACGCCAAGCTCGGCAACCTCGCCTGGACCGAGCAGATGGCGGCCGGGGCGGCGAGCGCGGCCACCAACGGCCTCGAACTCTCGCTGGGCAACGAGCCGGACCTCTACTACCTGCCCAACTACGTCTCCCTCGCCGCACCGCAGATCAACGACGAAGCGCAGGCCGCCACGCTCTACCTGCACGTGGCCCAGTACCTGGAGCAGGGCGTGACCGGCCAATCGCTGATCGGGCCGGAACTGGCCAGCGCGCAGGACTGGCGGCGCCAGCTGCCCCGCATCGTCGGCGGCCTACACCTGCAATCGCTGGGCGTGCACCTCTACCCGACCACCGCCTGCGGCGGGAAGCTGACCACCGAAGAGCTGCTCTCGCCGACCGTCGGCGCGGCCCCGAGCGCGCTCTCCTGGGTCGTCACCGACGCAAACGGCCAGCACATCCCGGCGATCATCTCGGAGGCCAACTCGGCCTCCTGCGGCGGCGAGCCCGGCGTCTCCGACAGCCCGGCGGCGGCGGTCTGGGCGGTGCGCTTCGTGCTCTCCGCCCTGAAGACCGGGTTCCGCGAGGTCCGCTTCCACTTCAGCAACGGCGCCTATGACCCCTTCGTGATGGAGGGATCCACGCTCGTGACACGGCCGCTGGAGAGCGCGCTGGCGTCGCTCAACCACTGGCTGCCGGCGGGGACCTCGGTGCGCGCGCTGACCGGCCTGTCGGGTGTGCTCGCCACGGCGGTCAGCGGCTCCCCGGCCGGGGTGCAGCTGATCCTGGACAACGAGCAGCCCTGGGCCTGCATCGTGTCGATGGGCGGCGCGCTGAGCGCCCACGTGGAAGAGTTCACCGCGACCCACTCCGGGCCGCAGGGCGTGTCGCTGCGCACCGAAGCCGGCGTGATGAAGCTGGTGATCCCAGGGAACACGGTCGCCGCGGTCGCGCCCTCGACGGCGCCCGCGCAGGCGGCTGGATCGGGCAGGCGCTAGGACCGGCTCCGCGCGCCGGGGGCCCCGGCTCCGCTGGCGTGGCCGGCAGCGTTGGACCGCCGGCGGCCGTTGCCGTTGCCCGCCTCGGCGCCGCCGACCACGAGCGGCTGCATGGTCCCGGCGGCGGTGCCGTGGACTCCGAAGAGCCAGGCGGTCAGCTCCGCGGCGGGGAGGGGCCGCGCGATGCCGAAGCCCTGTCCCATCTCGCAGTGCAGCCTGGCCAGGCGCTCGAGGTCCGGCTCGCTCTCGATCCCCTCGGCCACCACGCTCAGGCCGAGGTGGCCGGCGAGGTCGATGGTGGAGCGCACGATCGCCTCGCTGCGCTCGTCGGTGCCGATGTGCGTGACGAAGGAGCGGTCGATCTTGATCTCGCTTGCCGGCAGCTTCGCGAGGTAGGAGATCGAGGCGTTGCCCGTGCCGAAGTCGTCGATCGAGATGCCCATGCCACGTTTGCGAAGCGCCTCCAGGGCTGCCTGGGCGGCCTCCGGATCGGTCATGGCGGCGCTCTCGGTGACCTCGAGGATGAGCTGCTCCGGGGCGACCCCGTGTCGCTCCAGCAGCCGATCCACGTGCTGCGGCAGCTCCCGGTCGAGCAGGTTGCGGGCGGAGAGGTTGACGGCCATCTTCAGCGTCAGCCCCTGGGCGCGCCAGGCGGCGAGCTGGCGGAGCGCCACGTCTATCACGTGGAGGGTCAGCGGGCCCACCAGTGCCGTCTGCTCGACGAGCGGGATGAACTCCATCGGCGGCACCAGTCCGCGCTCCGGGTGCTCCCAGCGCAGGAGCGCCTCCACGCCCACCACGCGCCGGCTGCTCAGGTCCACCTTGGGCTGGTAGTGCAGGACGAACTCCTCGCGTTCGAGCGCCGGCCTGACCTCGCCGAGCAGCCGTAGGCGCGCGGCGTCCGCGCGGTCGCGCTCGGGCGAGTAGAGCGCAACCGTGCTGTGGTGGGACTTGGCGCGCGACAGGGCAACGTCGGCGCGCTGGAGCAGGAGCTCGGCGTCGTCGTCCTCTTCTCCGGCAAGCGCCACGCCGATGCTCGCCTCCAGGTTCAGCGCCACGCCGTCGACGGTGATCGGCCTGCTCAGCGCCGACTGGATGGCCGAGGCGCTGGCGAGCGCCTGCGAGGCGTCCTCGGCCCGGCGGCGGAGGACCGCGTACTCGTCACCGCCGAGCCGCGCCACCACGAGCGCCTCGCCCAGCTCGGCGCACAGGCGCCGGGCAACCTCGCGCAACACGTGGTCACCGGTGGCGTGGCCGAGCGTATCGTTGATCTCTCTGAAGCCCTCCAGGTCGGCGAGCATCACGGCCACGCCGCCGCGTCGCTCGTGGCGCTCGGCGAAGGCCTCCTCGAGCAGCGAGATGAACATCGTGCGGTTGGGCAGCCCCGTGAGCGGGTCGTAGCGCGCCAGCCGGTAGTTGTCTGCGGCCTGCCTGCGCAGGCGGCTCGAGGCACGAGCCACGATCGGGAAGAGCACGGCCCACAGGAGCGCCAGGCCGATCGACACCACGAGCTCGATCGTCCTGTCGTCCGAGGCGATGGTGCGAGCCAGGGGCCGGTAGCTCAGGTAGATCTCGAAGGCGCCGGCCGGCCGGCCGTGGGGCACGAAGCGCAGCGGCACGTAGATCTCCACGAGACGGCCGAGGCCGACCTCGCTGGCGGTCTCGTTGCGCGGGCTCGGCGTCACGACCTCGGCGTCGTCCGCATGCCCGGACAGCGCGCTCGCGAGCTCGTCGTCTTCACCGGACAGGTACGTGCGCCCGATCAGCGTGTGGTCGTCGGAGTAGATGATCTGGTCACGGCTGTTCCAGATCTTGATCCGCGCCAGGTCCTTCGTGACAGACCGCCCTTGCAGCTGTTCGTCGAGTCCGCGGATGCCCTGGGGCGTCAGCCCGTCTTCGAGGTCGCGCGGCGTGAGACGGGGTTGGATGCCGATGCGCGCCACGAGGCGGGCCGACTGGCTCGCGTTCTCGAGCGCGCGCGACACGGTTCGCGCCTGCAGGACATCCGCCAGGACGAAACCGAGCGCCGCCATCGGGATGAGGCTGAGCAGCGCGATCTGAAGCGTCAGGCTGTGACGCTTCAGCCCAGCCCTGAGCCTCCGCACAAGGTGCATGACTGAAGCTTCGTGTCGCCGGGCCCGTTGCTATAGCCGGGCCGGCCTGTGCGGACCATCTGCCGACCCGAGGCCTGTTAAGAACCCTTTGGGCACCGCAACTAGCGGGCAAATCCCCTGTTCGGGCAATGACGACGGGGGTTGCCGGACCACGGCGCGGGGGCGTCGAAAGCGGTGCAGCACTCTCGCCGATTGCCAGCCGCTTGGCTTAAGATTGACGGTTCCGAAACCGAGAAAGGAGCTATGCGGCCACTCGCGCTGATCGGCCTGGTCGTCTCGCTGGTGCTTGGGGCGGTCGCGGTCTTGGTCACGAATGACAACGTGGCCACGAAGCGCAACGCTCAGAACAGGCTGCTGCAGGCCGCGGTCAGCGCCGAGCTCGCACTCGTGGAAAGCGGTCAGCGCCAGGCCAGCACCTCCTCCGACGTGATGCTCGCCAACCCGCTCATCCGCAGCCTGGTGCGAGGGGGCGAGCTCTCACCGCGAGAGCGCGTCGAAGGCACCGACGACGCCGCCGACGCGCTCGCGGAAATCCAGCGCACCTCGTCGGTGATCGTGACCTCCGCCTGCCTCGTCGGCCTCGCCGGCCAACAGATCGCGTGCGCGCCGAACCCGAGTGGCAAGGCGTACCCGCCCGCCGCCGGCCTTCACTTCATCCAGCTGGTGCGCGGGTCGAACGTCGAGACCATCAGCGACCCGCTCATCTCTCCCCTGACAGGGCGTCTCACCGTGGCACTGCTGGTCCCGGTCGTGGTGGACGGGCGCCTCTCCGGCGTGGTCCACCTCGACGTGGAAAGCCCGGCCACCCACGGCTCGAGCGTGGTGATCCCGGCGCAGCCCGGAGCCAAGGTGGAACTCGCCACATACGAAGGCGGCCGCCTGCAGCTCAACAACGCCGCCACCCGCCTCACCGCAGGCGGCATCACCGCCGGGGGCACGCTGCACGTGCGCACGGTCGCGATCGGGCATCACCCGTCGCTGACGCTCTACGGCGGCCACCGCGTGATGGTCTCCGCGCTGCCGCTCAGCTTCGGCGCCGCCCATCAGGGGCTCGCCACCGTGGCCACCGCCACGGCCCCGTATCCGACCTTCCTCAACACCTGGGAAACCGGCACGCTCGCCGTCGCCTTCCTCGCGATCGCGATGCTGATCGCCTCGATCGCGGCCCTGCTCGGCAACTACCGGCGCATGGCGCGCGACCTCGCCACAGACCCGCTCACCGGCCTGCGCAACCGGCGCACCCTGATGGTCGACCTCGACCACGCCTGCCGCACCGCCACCGAACAGGCGCCGGCGCGGCTCTGGCTGCTCGACCTGAACGGCTTCAAGCGCTACAACGACGCCTTCGGCCGGGTCACCGGTGACACCATGCTCGAACGCCTGGCCGAGCGCCTCCACGACCTCGTGGCCGACTACGGCAGCGCCTACCGGGTCGGTGGAGACGAGTTCTGCGTGCTGGTGCGGGCGCCCCTCAAGCAACCGCAGGCCACGCTGGAAGGCGTCTGCGAGACCCTCTCCGAGCGGGGCGGGGCCTTCGACATCACCTGCTCGGCCGGCGCCGTGGCGATCCCGCGCGACACGGCCGAACCCACGCAGGCGCTGCTGCTCGCCGACCAGCGCATGTACCACGACAAGGCCAGCAACGGCGTCCACACCACCGAGCTGGTCACCGCCGTGCTCAGCGCCGCCCTCGCGCAGCGCCATCCCGACCTCGGCGACCACGCCCACGACGTGGCCGAGGAGGTCGACCTCCTCTCGCGCGCCGTCGGCCTCGACGACGACGCGCTCGGCCTGGTGCGCGCCGCTGCCAGCCTGCACGACATCGGCAAGCTGGGCGTCCCGGACAAGATCATCACGAAGCCCGGGCCCCTCGACGACCAGGAGTGGGAGTTCATCAAGCAGCACACGCTCATCGGCGAGCGCATCATCGCGGCCGCCGGGCTGCCGATGGAGGGGATCGGCCCGCTCGTCCGCTCCAGCCACGAGCGCTGGGACGGCACCGGCTATCCCGACGGCCTCGCCGGCGAGGAGATCCCGCTGGGCTCGCGCATCATCACCCTCTGCGACGCCTTCGGCGCGATGATCGACGAACGCGTCTACAAGCCGCCGATGTCCGTCCGGGAAGCGCTCGACGAGCTGGGCCGCTGCGCGGGCACCCAGTTCGACCCGCACCTGGTGGAGATCTTCTGCCGCCTGATCGGCGAGCGCATGCATCCACCGGAGCGCGTGCGCGGCGCCGTCGGCTAGGCTCCCGCGAGCCGGTGTCGAGCACCGGGCGAGCCCACCTCGCCCGCCCCTCTCGCGCCGGCTGGCCGCCGGCCCCCAGGACTGTCCCGGCTCGCGGCCTCGCCGGCGAGCGGAGCCCCACCGGGCCGCCGCGAGATCCCCAACCTTTCTTTGTGTTTACGCCGTTGTCGTTCTGTAGTCGAGTCGTCATGATGCCGCTGGCGCGGGCCTGCCGCGCGGCATGCCACGCGGACACTTGGGACGGACTCTGGGAGCCAATACGGACATGAGCATCGACGGCGATGGGAGCAGGCTCGAGATCGAGGCCCAGGTGCGCGGCTTCGGCGAACGGCTGCGCAGCTACCGCCGCCAGGCCGGCCTCTCCCAGCTCGCGCTCGCCGACCGGGCCGGCGTGGACCTCGCCGCGGTGAGCTTCCTCGAGCGGGCCAAGCGGGCGCCCAACCTCGCCACGCTCGTGCGCGTGGCGCGCGCCGCCGGGGTGAGCCCGGCCGCGCTCATCGCCGAGGGCTCCGTGCCCACCACGGCCGCGCCTGAGCGCCGCCGCCGCCAGCGCGCGCCGGATGACCCGCTCGAGCGCTTCGGCGCCAACCTGCGCGCGGCGCGCAAGTCGGCGGGCATGTCCCAGGAAATGCTCGCCCAGACCGCCCGGCTGGACCGCGCCGCCATCTCGATCATCGAGCGGGGCGGGCGCTCGGCCAACCTGCGCACGATCCTCAAGCTCGGGCGCGCGCTGAAGGTCGCTCCCGAGGAGCTGCTCGCCGGCGTCGAGTGAGCGCCCGGCGAGCCCGTCCGGCGCTTGCGCCGCGGGCGGACGGCCTTCTCCCCGATCCGCAACCACCGAGCCCGCCGGCGACCCGAGCTCATCCTCGGCGCATGCCCGCGACGAGGTGAGCTCGGGTCGATGCTCGATTTAACGAGCAAGCGGGGCCGCATTGCAGCGGCCCCGCTTTGCGATCGGTCGCGTCTCCGCACCCGTATCCCTACGGGACCGTCCTCCCGGGAGCTCTTTGCCTGTGAACGTCTGCCGCTGAGGCGGCGACAATAGGCTCCTCGTGAAACCTTCCTTGGTGGCCTTAGACCACTGACCCGAAGGCCTCTCCTCGCGCCTGCCCCTACAGCAGAAGTCCTCCACTTTTATAACGGAACACGCGGTTTTTGTCAAGCAGTTCGCGAGCCCGCGCCACCGCGGTTTCCGAGGGCCATGCGGCAAGGCCGCCGGGAGGCTTCCGAGCACGCCCGGCCGGGCTCCTGGGCGCGGCCTTCGGGCGTCTGCCGCACAGCCCTCGCGCCGGTTCTCGAATCACATTCGGCTTTTGCCGGCCGGGGCGCATGGACAATTTGGTCCGACAGTGTTACACTCTCCGCGCACATACGCTGTGTTCTGCCTCGCGATGGGTCGATTTGTTCGGGTCTGACGTGGGGCCGAGGAGGGTCTTCTGGGCGCCGAGGGTCAGCCCTCACTAGGGAGAGAGCCGGCTGGACGCCAGGTGGACGCGATAAATGACCAAGAGGAGGGTCGCAACGATGTTGCACCGCAAAGGACTGGCGCGCGCCGCACTGGCGCTCGCGCTGTTAATCCCCCTCACGATGGCGGCGAGCGCTTCCGCGGCGCCCGTGGAAGGACCATCCGGGGAAGCCTTCTATACGCCGCCCAGCACCCTGCCCGAAGGTCCCAACGGGACCCTCATCTGGTACCGGCCGACCACCGTCAACCTGAACGTGGAACTGCCTCCGGTCAAGGCCTGGGACGTGCTCTACAAGTCCTCGGGCGTGACCGGTGAAGAGGTTCCCACCACCGGCACCCTGATCGTGCCGACCGAAGCCTGGAAGGGCTCCGGCCCGCGGCCCGTCGTCAGCGTGGCCCCGGCCACACAGGGCCTCGGCCACCAGTGCGCGCCCTCCCTGCAGATGACAGCGGGAACCGAGTACGACGGCGCCAGCACCATCGCGGCGCTGAAGAAGGGGTACGCCGTGGCGGTCACCGACTACCAGGGCTACACCAACGGCTCGGTGCCCTCCTACATCGCGGGCAAGGCCGAAGGCCATGCGGTGCTCGACGCGACCAAGGCGGCACGCGAAGTGCCCGGCTCTGGAGTGACCACGAGCAACCCGGTCGTGATCTGGGGCTACTCGCAGGGCGGCCATGCCGCCGCCTGGGCGGGCCAGCTGCTCCACTCCTACGCGCCCGAACTGAACGTGGTGGGCGTCGCCGCCGGTGGCGTACCGGCCAACCTGAACGCGATCGCCAACTTCAGCGAAGGCTCGCCGGGCTCGGCGCTCGGCATCGACTCGCTGATCGGGCTGGCATACGCCTTCAAGGCCGTCGAGAACCCCGAAGTCACGCTGCACGAACTGCTCAACGAAAAGGGCGACGAAGTCGTCGAAAAGCTCAAGAGCGAGTGCGCGGTCCAGTCGATCGAGGAACTCCACAACCTCTCGTTCACGGAACTCACCAAGAAGCACGAATCGTTCTCGGAAATCGAGAAGAACAACATGGTGATCGAATCGCTCACCAACCAGCAGAACGTCGGCGGCACGGCGATCCCGGCCCCGACCTACCACTACCACGGCCTGGTGGACGAGTTCGTGCCGGTGCAGCAGGACGAGGAACTGCACCAGAACTGGTGCTCATTGGGCATGAAGGACGACTTCCAGCTCTTCCCGGGCGAGCATCTGCTCACCGACCCGACGGCCGTCCCGTACGTGATGAAGTGGGTCGAAGAACGCTTCGCCGGCAAGGAAGCGCCGTCGACCTGCGGCCAGCACTCAGGCAGCGAACTGCCTGCGAGCGCCCGCCTCACACCGGAGGTCGGGGATCTGATCATCCCGCTGCCCAACTGGCGCATCAGCGGCTCGGTCACCGATGCCAAGCTCGGCATCGCGCTGAAGATCCCGGCCGGGGCGACGCTGAACTCCGAAGGCGACGTCACCACTGGCACCCTCACGGGCAGCCTCACGGTGCCGCCGATCAACGAAACGATCAACCTGTTCGGGCTGCTCCCGGTGACCATCTCCGGCGCGCTCGAAGCGGTCGGGCCGATCACGGGCAAGGTCGGGCTCGCCAACAACGGCAATCTCCTGATCGATGCCACTGGTGCCTCGAACCTGGTCACGAAGTCGATCACGATCTCGTTCTTCAGGATCAACCTCGGCTGCAAGACCTCCAAGCCGATCCAGCTGCCGCTCGAAATCAACGAGGCGGCGAACGCGCTCTACACGGGCAGCATCACGCTCAATGACACGGTCACGATCCCGTCGTTCACGGGTTGCGGTCCCATCAACGGCCCGCTCGTGACCAGCCTGCTGTCGGGCTCGGGCAACAAGATCAGCATCACCTCCGAACCGCCTCCGCCGATCCCCTGGTGAGACCCGCCGGTCCGGCCTGAGCGCCGGACCCGACGCCCCGAAGGGGCGGCCGCCGCAGCGCGGCCGCCCCTTCGCCGGGCACGCCGCCGAGGGCGGCGAGCCAGGCAAAATCCCGCATCCAGCGCCGGAAGGCTCCCCCGCGGAGCACTGGACCTGCGCGTCAAGGATCCGTATACTGGGCTTCCAGGAAGGGACCGAGCAGCAGGGATCGCGGGTAAGGCAAGCCTTCCCGCTTAGGGGAGGTAGAGATGTCTAGTGGAGGAGAGCAGGGTGGGCGCAGCCACCGCAAGTGGCGCCCGATCGCCGGTGCCGTCGCCACCGCAGCCATCGCCGGCGTCCTGGGAATAGCCGCCACGGGAGTCGTTCCGGCGGACCGTCCCTTCGGCGAAGGGTCCTCCGGGGCCGCTGCGCGCGGGCGGAGCTTCGAGCATGGCCACCGCGGCGGGCACGGCCACGGCGCGGCCTCCGGGCACCATTCACACACCGTCACGCTGACGGCCGGCGGCTCCGCCGCGAACGGCCCGGCCCATACAGGCGGCCCCTCGCGCGGGCCGGGCGGCGGCTCCGGCGGCTCCGCCGCGGGCGCGAGCGGTGCGAACCCGCAGGCGGCGTTCTCCGCGCCGGGGCTCCCAGCAGCGCCCGGCACCACGCCCACCGAGGTACCTCGCACCGGCGTGCGCTACTCGCCGACCCCCCTCGCCACCGAAGGCTCCACCCCGTGCCCCCCGGACAAGGGGGCGGTCGAATGCGAACTCATCTCCGCGCCCCTCGTCGACCCCGAACTCGAAGGCACCGGCCACCTCGGCGGGCTCACCCCGCAGGAACTGCGCTCCGCCTACAAGCTGCCCGAACACGGCGGCGCAGGGACCACGATCGCGGTGGTGGACGGGCCGGCCGACCCCAACGCCGAAGCGGACCTCAACGTGTACCGCCGCGAATACGGATTGCCGGAATGCACCGAAGCCAACCACTGCTTCAAGCAGATGAACGAGTTCGGCGAAGTCAAGAAGCCGACCGAACGCGGGCAGGCCTGGGACGAGGAGATCTCGCTCGACCTCGACATGGTCTCGGCGGCATGCCAGGAATGCCACATCACCCTGGTCGAAGCCACCGAAGAAGGACCGTCCGCCCTGCTCGCAGCCGAGGAAGAGGCCGTGCGCCTCAACCCGACCGCCATCACGAACAGCTGGAACATCGGCTTCGAGCGCAACAACCCGGCCAACGGGACGATCTGCGAAGAAAAGGCGTGCGTGACGCTCGAAGAAGAGGAAGCCGACGACCACGTCTTCAACCACCCCGGACTGCCCATTTTCTTCGCCGCCGGCGACTACGGCTATGCCGTGCGCTACCCGGCCAACTCGCAGTACGTGATCGCGGTGGGGGGAACCACGCTCAAGCACGAAAGCGGCAACTCGAGGGGTTGGAACGAGGAACCGTGGTACAACCCCAACGTCGACCCCGACCTCAAGGGACGCGGCGGCGGCAGCGGCTGCAGCCTCGCCGAGCCGAAGCCCAAGTGGCAGCCGGACAAGGCTTGCACGAAGCGCCTCGTATCCGACGTCGCCGCCAACGCCAATTGGGAAAAGTCCCCGGACTCGCTCTATGACTCATACGTGAGCGGCGGGTGGGTCAACACCGCGGGCACCAGCGCCGCAAGCCCCCTGGTGGCGGGCATCTGGGCGCTCTCGCAGAGCTACTCCAAGAACATCGACGCGCTCGGCGCCCAGGCTTTCTACAAGGATCCGAGCGCGCTCTTCGACATCACCTCGGGCATCAACGGCCAGTGCACGCCCCCCTCCGAAGACGAATACTGGTGCACCGCCGAGCCCGGCTTCGACGGGCCCACCGGGAACGGCACGCCGGACGGCACGCTGAACCTCAACACCGCGGCCACAACCAAGGCCGCCACCGGCGTGGCCGCCGCCGGCGCCACCCTGAACGGCTCTGTCACGCCGGCCGGGATCGAAACCACCTACCAGTTCCAATACGGGACGACCACCTCCTACGGCTCGGTCACGCCGGTCACGAGCGCCGGCTCGGGGATCACGGCCCAGGAAGTGAGCAACGTGATCAGCGGCCTCAAGCCGGAAACGACCTATCACTACCGCGTGGTGGCCACCAACAGCGTCGGCACCACCGACGGGGCGGATGAAACCTTCAAGACGCTGTCGCTTCCGATCGTCACGAACGTCCAGAGCGACATCGGGCCGATCAACGGCGGTACGAGCGTGAGCATCTCGGGCACCGGCCTCGCCGGCGCCACCAAGGTGCAGTTCGGGTCCTCGAACGCCTCCAGCTTCACCGTCGACTCCTCGACCCTGATCACGGCGGTCGCTCCGGCCAGCGCCTCGGGAACGATCGATGTCACGGTGACCACGCCCAGCGGCACCAGCGCCACCGGCTCCGGCGACCACTACACCTACAGGAGCGGCGCGGTGGCCTCCAGCTGGGGACTCAACAAGGACGGGGAGCTCGGTAACGGCACGAACGAAAACTCACCGCTGCCCACCGCCGTGACCGGTGGGGCGACCGAACTCTCGCTGATCGCGGCCGGCGGCTTCCACAACATGGCGGTGAAGAGCGGCGGCGTCCTCGCGGTCGGCGACGACGAACAGGGTCAGCTGGGCAACGCCAAGAACGAAAACAAGAGCACGGCCGTGCAGGTGTGCGCGGTGGGCGAAGAAGTGGCCTGCCTCCTGCACCTCTCGGAAATCACGGCCATCGCCGGCGGAAAGCTCCACAGCCTCGCCCTGAAGGGCAACGCGGTGCTGGCCTGGGGCTTCAACGGCTGCGGCCAGCTCGGCAACGGCACCACGGCCAACAGCAACGTCCCCCTCAAGGTCACCACCCTGGTGAGCGAAACCGCCGCGATCGCCGCCGGCTCGTGCTTCAGCATGGCGCGCCAGAGCCGCGGCATCGTCGAGGCCTGGGGCGAAGACAAGTCCGGGCAGCTGGGCAACGACAGGACCGAAAACAGCAACGTGCCCGTCCCGGTCTGCGCCGTGGCCGAATCGCCCTGCAAGGCGGCGAACGACCTCAATGAAGTCATCGCGATCGCCGCCGGTGGGTCACACTCCCTGGCTCTGCTCAAGAACGGCACCGTCGACGCCTGGGGCGAAGGCAAGTACGGCGAGCTCGGCAACGGCAAGAGCGAAAACAGCAGCGTTCCCGTGAAGGTGTCCAACCTGAGCGAAGTCACCGCGATCGCGGCCGGCGAACTCACCAGCTACGCGCTGCTCAGCAACGGCACCGTGATGGCCTGGGGCAACGACGAAGCCGGCGAGCTCGGCAACGGCAAGAGCGAAAACAGCAGCGTTCCCGTGAAGGTAGGGGGACTCAGCGAAGTCACCGCGATCGCCGCCGGCGCCAATCACGGGCTCGCCCTCACGCGCAACGGCACGGTCGAGGCCTGGGGCGACAACGAATCCGGTCAGCTCGGCGACAACTCGACCAGCGGTCCGGAAAGCTGCACGATCCACCTCCCGGAAACGAAGACCGTCCCTTGCGACACCTCGCCGGCCGCCGTGATGAACGTGGGCGGTGCCTCCGCGATCGCGGCCGGACAGGAAGACTCCATCGTCCTGGCCAACTCCACGGCGCCGTCGATCTCCCGCCTGGAACCGGCGGAAGGCCTCGAAACCGGTGGCACCTCCGTGGTCATCACCGGCACGAAGCTCGCAGGCGTCACCGCGGTCAAGTTCGGCACCACGCCGGCCAAGAGCTTCGACGTGCTGTCGCCCACCACCATGGCCGCGGTCGCCCCCGAAGGCGACGGCGCCGTGCCGGTCACCCTCACGGGTCCCGGCGGCACGAGCACCCCCGGTCCGGCGAGCCTCTACAGCTATCTCGTCTCCGGCCTTCTGCAGGGTCTCTCGTTCAGCACCCCGCTCGTCGAAGACAAGGAACCCACCCTCACCCTGCCCAACACCGGCCACGGGATCTCGATAGGCCCGATGACCGTTGTCGGGAGCATCGGCGAAGCGGCGAAGGTGCAGGTCGAAAGCAAGCCGGCCGACGAAGAGATCGAACTCGGCGAATTCACGCCGACCGGGCTCGGCATAGTCGCCAACGTGGAAGCCTTCACCGCCAAGGGCGGGCACGTCCTCGGGCCGATCCCGGTGACCTGCACGGCCCCGGGCACCGTGACCATGGCCGAAATGCCCATCGCCGCCACGGGCGAAGGGACCAAGCACTACTCCACCAGCTTCAACGCCGAATGCATCATCTTCCCCGGCGGCTACAACAAGGCCGGTACGGCCAAGGTCACGTTGACCTCGACCGGGCCGGAATCGGTGTCGCCGGGCGAGAAGGTCACGATGAGCGAAGTCGCCTTTACGCTGACGCTGCCGGTCGCCTGGAACCAGTGGCTCTACGTCCTCGGCGCACGTGAAGCCCGCGGCAGCGCGACCAGCAAGGCCTCGATCGGCATCGTTCGCTAGGACGAGACCTCCAGGCGAACGTTGCCGTCGAGCGGCGGCGGCGGGCATCGCGTCCCGCCGCCGCCGGGGTGTGCCCGGATCCGCCTGACCCGCGCGTCCCCTGACGGCGACCTGGGAGGATGGTCAGGGATGTGCCGCTACCTCGTGCTCGATGTCTTCACCGACAGGCCGCTGGAGGGCAACCAGCTCGCGGTCTTCCCGGAGGCGGGGACGTTCGGCGCGGAGCTGATGCAGCGCCTCGCACGCGAGATGTCCTTCTCCGAGAGCATCTTCGTCCTCCCTCCCACGGCGGACGGCGACGCGTGCGTGCGCATCTTCACGCCCGTCCGCGAGCTGCCCTTTGCCGGGCACCCGGTGCTGGGCTGCGCGGTCGCGCTCGGGGAGCGGCTTCGCTGCGATGTGGTCAGGCTCGAGACCCAGCTGGCGACGATCGCCGTGCAGCTCGAGCACCACGGCGGGCGCGCCGTGCGCGGGCGCATGCGCCAGCCGGTCCCCCCGTGGCGGGCCTATGAGCGCGTGCCCGAGCTTCTCGCGGCCCTCGGCGTGGAGCGCTCCGGGCTGCCCGTCGAGCTGTATGAGCACGGGCCGTCGCACGTCTACGTCGAGCTGGCGAGCCCGGAGGCCGTGGCGGCGCTGCGTCCAGACCTCGCGGCGCTCGCCGCCCTGGGCGACATCGCGGTCAACTGCTTCGCCGGCGCCGGGCACAGCTGGAAGACGCGCATGTTCGCCCCCGCTGCCGGGGTCATCGAGGATGCAGCCACCGGCTCGGCCGCCGGTCCCCTCGCGCTCCACCTGGTGCGCCATGGGCGCCTCCCGATCGGCGAGGAGATCGTGATCAGCCAGGGGGCCGAGATCGGTCGGCCCTCCACCCTCCTGGCCCGGGTGGCGGGATCGGGCGGCGACGTCGGCCACCTCGAGGTGGCCGGCTCGGCGGTCCTGGTGGCCGAGGGCCGCTTCAGCCTGCCAGGGCTGCGCCGGCGCGCGGGTGACGCCCCGGCCGGCCCCTGCGCAGGCGATGAGCCCTCCCCGGAGGCCGGGCGACCCCGAGACGCCGGCGGCTGAATCGCAGCGGCGCCGGGCGAGCGCCGCCGGCCCCTGTCAGCCGGTCGTGCCCATCTGGAACACGTTCCCGGTGACCGAGCACTCCGGCTGGGCGAGGTTCGAGCTGGGCGTGATCGTGAGCACGGCGTCGAGGTCGAGGACCTGGCTCGCGTTCATGATCGTCCCGTGTATGAAGCCGTGGTTCGAGGACGGCGCGCTCGGGTTGGCGCCTATGATGGCAAGCTGTTCCGCGGGCACCTTGCCCGTTTCGGCTTCAGGCACGCCAAGCTCCTTTTCGCTGGCGAGTTCCGTGTAGACTTCCGGCGCTTCGCCCCTTTCGTTCGCCACGATGTTCCCGAAGTCGGCGGTGGTTCCCTCCGGACCGGTGGCCACCAGCGCACCGGCGACGATGTCCACGAGCGGCACTTCCTCGCAGATCAGCGAGATCGTCACTTCCCCGGCGCGCACCAGCGTGAACTGGATCGCTTCGCCCTTCGAGTTCGATGCGATCCTGACCGCCTGGTGGAACCGCTGAGCCTTGAGGGCTTCCCCGCCGCCTTCTCCGCTGCCGCCGGCCGAGCCGGCGGCGCCGATCGGGCCGGGCCTGCCGCGGCCGCCCTGCGGCCCGCGTTCGCCTTCGACGCCCTGCGGCCCGCGCTCGCCCTTCGGCCCGCGATGCCCGCGCAGCTGCCTGATCACCTTCGGGCTGAGCTGCGAGGTCGACGTGATGAGGTAGTGCGTCGCCGCGAACGCCCCGCCCGTCAGGGAGAACACTAGGGCGAGTGTCGCCGCGACGTTCGCGTACGAAAGATGCTTGCCCACTGATCTGAACATCGTCGCCCGGGATGCGCGTCGGCCTCGCCTGCGCTGGACCCCGTAGTCCTCCTCTGCGTCTCCTCGTGTCCCTGCTACAGGTCAGTCACGATACCACAGCCCCGTGGCCCGATCCGCCGGTTGGAGCTCGCCCCGCGGGCCCCTCCGGCTCGGCGTCGCAGGCCAGCGCAGCCGCCACGCCCCGTGCCGGCACAGCGGCACGCCTTTCGATACCCACCCCCGGGACAGGCTGCCCCACAGAAGCAGAAAGGCCCGCCGCGAGAGACTCGCGGCGGGCCTTCTGTCGCGGCCCTTGGCTGGACCGCTCAACTACTTACTCTTGGTTTACGACGGCGGTGCGATCGTGAACGAGAACGGGTTGTTCGGGCCGGAAAGCACCAGGGAGATGACTCCGCCGATGGCCGAGCCGAGGATGCCGCCGTGGCAGCTCACGTTCGGGAGGGTGACTGTACCCGTGAACGTGGCGCCGGTGGTGAGCTCCGTAGCCGGACCTTCGGTTTCCAGCGGGAACGTGATCGCGCCAGTCGAGCAGCTGACCGGGACCGTGAGGCCCAGGAGGCTGAGAGACGTGATCCCGATGCTCTGCTTCGTCGTGGCCTTGAACAGCAGGTCGCCCGCTGTGTGACCGGCCGAGATAGTGCCCTTCACCGCTTCAGTCTGGGTCAGGGTCAGACCGATCTGCGTCGGCAGCAGCCCGAGGATCTTGACCTTCGCCTTGAACGCCGGGCACTTGGTGTTGCCTTCGACGGCACCCGGGATAGTTGCCTTCCCGTTGAAGGTGCAGCCGGCGGGCAGGTTGATCGTTTCACCGAGCTTCTTATCCGTCAGCGAGCCAGTGAGCGTCCAGTTTTCGAAGTGAACTTCGGCACCGGACGAGGTCGACGTGGTCGTCTTGCTCGTGCTCGTGGTCGTGGTGGTCGTCTTGCTCGTGGTGGTCGTCGTGCTGCTGGTCGTGCTGCTCGTCGTCGACGAGGAGGTGTGTTCCACTTCGACGATCGGAATTTCAGCAACGGTGACGCCGGACGGAGCCGTGCAGGACACTTCGAGCGGCCCGAGGGAGTGTTCGCCCTTTTCGTTGAACCCTTCGATTTCGGACTGGATGCCCTTGTGCGTCGACATGAACCCTGCTTCGGCCTGTTCTTCGAAGCCGGCAGAGGGGTCAATCGTCTGCGTGGCCTTCTGACCAACGCCTCCGGTGACCGTCAGCGGCCCGTAGGAGTACGTGCGGCCCACTTCACCGAGGTGCAGAGCCGGTGCCGCGAACTGGACAGCCTTTTCCTTTTCGACCGGCGCGAAGAACGGCAGGCCTTCAGGGTATTCGGCGGGCTTGGCCACGTTCAGCGAGGCCGGTGTGACGTTCGAGCCGTCAAGCACGAAGTTGGTGATGTGACCACGCACTTCGTGGATCCCCAAGATCACGAAAGATTCGGTCAGGGACGCCGGCGAGGTGATCGCCGAGGTCGCATCAACCGCTTCGAAAACCTGGCCCGGGTTGACACTTTCAGGGGCCTCAGCACGCAGGCTTGCACGAAGCTTCGACTGAATGTTGAAGATGCCAGGGGCGATGACGCAGTTCGGTTCGAACGTCGCCGCATATTCCTTGAGCGGCGCAGATGCACCGCTGGGTGCGGCAACAACCATCGTCGCCGCCATGGCCGCAAGGGTGCCGAAACCAACTAGCCAACCCAAAGGCCTAAATCGCAAACGTCTGAGCATGAGTCTCCTCCGTTCTCGTTTCGTCAGATCGCGACCACATAGCTTCCCTTGGTCGCCCCGTAGCTATCCCTACTACAGGTTCCCGCCATCTTTGCAGAAGTGGGTGCTCGTGTCAAGAGGCGCCGTTCGGCGCGATCCGAGGCCAGGCGCCGAGTTTCCGAGGTGGTCGGCCTGCGACGGGCCTCCTGAGGCCCACCGGGACACTCGTCTGGGGCGCCAGAGCCTGCGAGCGGGCCTTCTCGCAGGCTTCGAGAAGAGGCAGCCCGAGCGGCCGGACTCTGCCACCCGCCCAGCGCCCGGCGATACGGCCCCACCCTGCGCGGCCGCCAGGCGGCCGCGCAGCGCACCGGGGCTCACTTGGAGGTGATCAGTTCCAGCCCGGCCTCGCCGGCCAGACGCATGATGCCGGAGACGTCCGTTTCGCGCGCTTCGCTGCGGCTGGAGACAAGTTCGCCGGATGTTTCCGGTTCGAATTCCAGGCGCGAGGAGGTGAGCCCGTTCTTGACGCCCTCGAGCAGGGTCGGTTCGAGCCTGCCGTAGAAGACCACTTCAGCCGGGATCTGCGGGCAGATTATGTCGATCTTGACGCAGCCCGCCGGAACCTGTTCCCAGCTGGCGTTGTGTTCGCCTTCGACCGGGTAGCAGCTCTTGCCTTCAGCGCCCTGGCCGATCTGAACTGTGACGACGTTTTCGCCCTGTCGTTCGGCGCGCGCGAGCTTGAACTTCCACGGGAAGCTCGTGGCGCGCCGCCTGACCGCCGAGTTGAAGATCTGGGGTTCGCGTTCGATGTATTCGCCGCCGCTCTTCATGGCGCATTCCGAGAGGTTCGTCTTCTGCGGTTCGATGCAGGCCGAGCCTTCGCGGAATTCCTGCTTCGCCGGCAGTTCGGAACTTGCGAAGACGCTGATCGGCGACTTGATCTTGCCTTCTTCGATCGGCGTGTGGTAGGTGATCTCGAGAAGTTCTTCGAGCGTCGGCGCCTTGCAGGCGTTGGTTCCCCACCCTTCGAACTGGCCGACGCCCTTCCCGCCTTCGTTCCAGACGGAGAGGTTCATCACGTTCTGGCAGGAGATGATTCCCGCTTCCTTGCTTTCGAGCTGGACTTCGTTCCACGCGATCGCATTGGTCGGCGTGGACTTGGCCAGCTGCTTGTTGATGTACCACTCCGGTTC
>Ga0335085_10005296_pt1 | contig 20801 bp, 16 predicted proteins | sample Lox_Sample_45_FD_206712 | JGI IMG/M metagenome (GOLD analysis project Ga0335085, IMG submission 206712) | Soil microbial communities from Loxahatchee National Wildlife Refuge, Florida, United States - Lox_Sample_4.5 | ecosystem: Environmental > Terrestrial > Soil > Wetlands | place: USA...
AGCGCCGGCGAGGGCGGTACAGGCGCAAGCGCCGCAAACCGGCATGGCCAAGCCGCCATTGGCGCCGCCGATGCTGGAGCCTGAGGTGCCGGAGGGCACCGAAATGGTCACCATGACCATGCGCGAAGCACTGCGCGACGCCATGGCCGAGGAGATGCGCCGCGACGCCGATGTGTTCGTGATCGGCGAGGAAGTCGCCGAGTATCAGGGCGCCTACAAGGTCACGCAGGGGCTGCTCCAGGAGTTTGGCGCGCGCCGGGTCATCGACACGCCGATCACCGAGTATGGTTTCGCCGGTCTCGGCGTCGGCGCCGCGCTCGCAGGCTTGAAGCCCATCGTCGAATTCATGACCTTCAACTTCGCCATGCAGGCGATCGATCACATCATCAATTCGGCAGCAAAGACACGCTACATGTCCGGCGGCCAGATCGACGTGGCGATCGTGTTTCGCGGCCCGAACGGCCCGGCCGCCCGCGTCGGCGCCCAGCACAGCCAGGACTATACGTCGTGGTATGCGCATGTTCCCGGTCTGAAGGTGATCGCGCCGTCGAACGCAGCCGACGCCAAGGGCCTGCTCAAGGCGGCGATCCGCGACGCCAATCCGGTCGTCTTTCTCGAGAACGAACTGCTTTACGGCGTGTCCTCGCCGGTGCCGAAGCTCGACGATTACGTGCTGCCTATCGGCCGCGCGCGCGTGGTGCGCTCGGGCGACGACGTGACGCTGGTCGCGTGGTCGATGGGCATGACTTATGCGCTCAAGGCCGCCGACGAACTGGCGAACGACAACATCTCCGCCGAAGTGATCGACCTGCGCACGCTCAGACCCATGGATATCGAGACCGTGGTCGAGTCGGTGAAGAAGACCGGGCGGGTGGTCAGCGTCGAGGAAGGCTGGAAGCAATCCGGAATCGGCGCCGAGGTTGCCGCGCGCCTCATGGAAGAGGCGTTCGACTATCTTGACGCGCCGGTCGTGCGCATTGCCGGCAAGGAGGTGCCGATGCCGTACGCCGCCAATCTGGAAAAGCTCGCGCTGCCGTCAGTGGCCGAAGTGGTCGAGGCGGCAAAGTCGGTATGCTATCGCTGACGCTACGAGTGCATTTGCCGCGCCATGCCCATCAACATCCTCATGCCGGCTTTGTCGCCCACGATGGAGAAGGGCAACCTCGCCAAATGGCTGAAGAAGGAGGGCGACACGGTCAAGACCGGCGACGTCATTGCCGAGATCGAGACCGACAAGGCGACCATGGAATACGAAGCCGTCGATGACGGCGTCATGGCAAAGATCGTGGTGCCGGAAGGCACCCAAGACGTGCCGGTCAACCAGCTCATTGCCGTGCTGGCGCAAGAAGGCGAGGATGTGAAGGCAGCCGCCGCGGCCGCGGCCGGGAAGGCAGCGCCGGCAGCAAAGGCGCCCGGCGCGCCTATCCGTCAGCCCGCTCCTGCCAGGGCAGAGGGAATCCCGCAGCGGCCTGCTTCCGCCTTGACGCCGGCGGGAGCCGCCGCCGCACCAAGCGCGGCGAGCGCGCCGGCGCGGCCCGACGGTCACGGCGCCAACCGTGTGTTCTCGTCGCCGCTGGCGCGGCGGCTGGCGAGAGAAGCCGGAATCGACGTCAGCCGCATTACCGGCTCCGGCCCGCATGGTCGCGTAATCGCGCGCGACGTGGCGGCGGCGAAAACGGGTAAAGCGCTACGCGCGCCGAGTGCTGTGCCGGCGGCCGCCGGGGCTCCCGCAATCGCACCGTCAATGTCCGACCAGCAAATCCGCGCGCTCTACGCCGACGGCAGTTACGAGCTCGTTCCGCACGACGCCATGCGCCGCACCATCGCGCAGCGGCTCACGGCGTCGGCACAGACCATTCCGCATTTCTATCTCACCGTCGACTGCGATATCGGCAAGCTTCTCGCGGCGCGCGAACAGATGAACGCCGCGGCGCCGAAGGACACGGATGGCAATGCCAGCTACAAGCTCTCGGTCAACGATTTCGTCATCAAGGCCCTGGCGCTCGCGCTGCAACGCGTGCCGGACGCCAATGTGAGCTGGAGCGAAGCGGGTCTCCTCAAGCACAAGCATTCCGACATCGGCGTCGCCGTGGCGCTGCCGGCCGGCCTGATCACGCCGATCATCCGCAACGCGGAGACAAAATCGCTGTCGGCGATCTCCAACGAGATGAAGGATCTGGCGGCACGCGCGCGGGAGAGAAAACTCAAACCTCAGGAATTTCAGGGCGGCACGTCGTCGGTCTCCAACCTCGGCATGTACGGCATCAAGGACTTCACCGCCGTGATCAACCCGCCGCAATCGACCATCCTCGCGGTCGGCACCGGCGAGGAACGCGCGGTCGCGCGCAACGGCAGGATCGAGGCGGCGCAGATCATGAGCGTCACCATGTCGTGCGATCACCGCTCGGTCGACGGCGCGCTCGGCGCTCAACTGATTGGGGCGTTCAAGGCGCTGATCGAGAACCCGGTGATGATGCTGGTCTAGCGCTTCGTCGGGTCGGCGCCAGTCGACGCTCAGTCAGTCGACGCTCAGTCAGTCGGCGTTCGGTCAGTCGGTGTTCGGTCAGTCGGTGTCAAAACCGTGGGCGCGCAGAACCTTGGCCGTTTCCGGCGTTTGCAGGAACTTGAGGAAGGCTTGCGCCCCCTTGGTTTTCGCGCTGGCGGCCGTGATGCCGGCGGCGAACACCGTCACCTTGTTCAAGTCGCCGGGCAAGAGGCCGGCAATGTCGACGCCGGCGACATCCAACAGTTCCGGCTTTTGCTGAACGGCAAGCTCGGCCTCGCCCGCAGCGACGAGGCTTGCGGAATTGCCGCCCGCCGGCGGATATTTGGTTTTGACCTTCATCTGATGGGCAATGCCCAGGCGGTCGAGGAGCTTGGCGAAATAGACGCCGCTGGCACCGCCCGAAGCCGGATTGCTGTAGGCAATGGATTTGGCCTGCAGCAGCGTCTGCTTGAGCGCGTCGGGCGTGGACAAGTCAGGCTTCGCCGCACCGGACTTGACCGCGACCGCGATACTGGACCGCGCCAGCGTCGCCTCGGCGCCGGAAGCGATCTTGCCGTCCTTGATCAAAGTATCGATGTTCGGGCGCGTGAGGATCGCCACATCGACCGGTTCGCCCGCTTCGATGCGCTTGGTCAGCACTGCAGCCGTGCCCCATGAGATGGCGAGCGTCTGCCCGCTTTCCTTCTCGAACTGCGGAACGACATCTTCCAGGACGCCGCGCATCGCGACTGTGCTGTAGACGTTGATTTCAGGGGCGTCCGCAGCCGCGGCCTGCCCGAGGAACAACACGGCAATGGCGGCAATGCGCCCATAGACCCCGGTCACGACTTTCCTCCATGTAGGTGCGCCGACTACATACGGCGTTCGCGGCTTCGTCCCATCCGAATTCGCCTTAGCACGTGCGACGGCAGGCGTTGATTGCGGTATGGTGCCGCCCCGGCGCAACCGGGCGCTAAGTCCCGAGAGGTTGGAATGGCTGATACCAATTTCGACATTATCATCATCGGTTCCGGTCCGGGCGGCTATGTGTGCGCGATCCGCGCCGCACAACTAGGTTTCAAAACCGCCATCGTGGAGCGCGAATATCTCGGCGGCATCTGCCTCAACTGGGGGTGCATTCCGACCAAGGCGCTGCTGCGCTCGGCGGAGATTTTGCACTATCTGCAGCATGCCAAGGATTACGGCCTATCGGCCGGTGCCGTCACTTACGACCCGGCCGCCGTGGTGAAACGCTCGCGCGCCGTCGCCAAGCGGCTCAACGACGGCGTCGGCTTTCTGATGAGAAAGAACAAGGTCGCCGTGATCTGGGGTGAAGCGACGATCGACGCCCCCGGCAAGGTCACCGTGAAGCCAGGCAAGAGCGAAGCGCCGAAGGGTGCGCTCGGTCCGGGCGCCTACCAAGCCAAGCATATCATCGTCGCCACCGGCGCCCGGCCGCGCGTGCTGCCCGGGCTCGAGCCGGACAAGAAACTGATCTGGACTTATTTCGAAGCCATGGTGCCGGAACGGGTGCCGAAATCGCTGCTGGTCGTCGGCTCGGGCGCGATCGGCATCGAGTTCGCTTCGTTCTACCGCACGCTCGGCGCCGAGGTGACCGTGGTCGAGGTGTTGCCGCAAATCCTGCCGGCAGAGGACGCCGAGATCGCCGCTTTCGCGCGCAAGAGCTTCGACAAGCAGGGCATCAAGATCTTCACCGGCGCCAAGGTGACAAAGCTCGACAAGAAGGCCGACGGTGTCACCGCTACCATCGACGACGGCAAGGGCGGCACGCCGACGCTCTCGGTCGAGCGCGTCATCTCCGCGGTCGGGGTTGTCGGCAATATCGAAAATCTCGGCCTGGAAAAGCTCGGCGTGAAGACCGAACGCGGCGCCATCGTCGTCGACGGTGCGTGCAGGACCAATGTGCCGGGCCTCTATGCCATCGGCGACGTGGCCGGCCCGCCGCTTCTCGCCCACAAGGCCGAGCATGAAGGCGTCATCTGCGTCGAAGCGATCAAGGGGCTCAATCCGCATCCGATGGACAAGCGGCTCATCCCGGGCTGCACCTATTGTTCGCCGCAAATCGCCTCGGTGGGTCTGACCGAGCAGGCCGCCAAGGAAAAAAAGCTCGACATCCGCGTTGGCCGCTTTCCGTTCGTCGGCAACGGCAAGGCCATCGCGCTCGGCGAGGACCAGGGCTTGGTCAAGGTGATCTTCGACAACAAGACCGGGCAGCTCCTCGGCGCCCATATGGTCGGCGCCGAGGTGACCGAGCTGATCCAGGGCTATGTGATCGCGATGAATCTGGAGACCACGGAAGAGGAACTGATGCACACCGTGTTCCCGCATCCGACGCTGTCGGAGATGATGAAGGAAGCGGTGCTCGATGCTTACGGTCGGGTGTTGAATATCTGATCTCGTGCCATGCGAAGTGCACCGGGGCCGGGGCGGGATCGAGAGCGCCGCCTTGCGGATGCCCCCTGCGACTCGTAAGTAACGAGTGACGCATTGGAGCCTTTATGACGGTCGTGATCGACACGGTCGGTGCCGCTCCGCCGCCGCGCCATCCGGAAAAGGCGCACCGGCCCGACCAGCCGATGCTGCGCAAGCCGGACTGGATTCGCGTCAAAGCACCGGTTTCGCCGGGCTATGTCGCGACGCGCGACATCGTGCGGGCGCACGGCCTGCACACGGTCTGCGAGGAGGCCGGTTGCCCGAACATCGGCGAGTGCTGGGAAAAGAAGCACGCCACCTTCATGATCATGGGCGACATCTGCACGCGCGCCTGCGCCTTTTGCAACGTCAAGACCGGCCTGCCCGATGCTCTCGATCCAGCCGAACCGGCGCACGTGGCCGATGCCACAGCCAAGCTCGGCCTTGCCCATGTGGTCATCACCTCGGTCGATCGGGACGATCTCCAGGACGGGGGTGCGGCGCATTTCGCCGCTGTGATCGGCGCCATTCGCGCCCGCTGTCCGCAGACCACGATCGAGGTGCTCACCCCCGACTTCCTGCGCAAGCCGGGGGCTGTCGAGACGGTGGTTGCGGCGCAACCCGACGTGTTCAACCACAATCTCGAAACCGTCCCGTCGAAATACCTCACCGTGCGTCCCGGCGCGCGCTATTTCGCCTCCGTCCATCTGCTGCAGCGAGTGAAAGAGCTCGACCCGAGGATCTTCACCAAATCGGGAATCATGGTCGGGCTCGGCGAGGAGCGCAACGAAGTGCTGCAGGTCATGGACGACCTGCGCTCGGCCGACGTGGATTTTCTCACCATCGGGCAGTACCTGCAGCCGTCGCGCAAGCATCATCCGGTCGTGCGCTTCGTACCGCCGGACGAGTTTCGGACGCTGGCGACGGTCGCCCAGGCCAAGGGTTTCGCTGTGGTCTCGGCAAGTCCGCTGACGCGCTCTTCGCATCACGCCGGCGAGGATTTCGCCAAGCTGAAGGGGCAGCGAGGCCCGCGCTGAACCATGCCGGAAATGTCCGCCACACGCCGCGTGCGCCACAGCGCTGCCGAGATGTTCGATCTCGTTGCCGACGTTGAGCACTATCCCGAATTCGTTCCGCTGTGCCGATCGCTGAAGGTGCGCAAGCGCTTCCAGGAAGGCGGCAAGGAGGTCATCGTCGCCGATATGACGGTTGCCTACAAACTCATCCGCGAGACCTTCACCAGCCGGGTTACGCTCGACCGTCCGAACCTGAAAATCCTGGTCGAGTACCTCGAAGGTCCGTTCCGTCGCATGAACAACACGTGGAGCTTCCGCACGGTCGCCGATTGCGTCTGCGATGTGGACTTCTTCCTTGCCTATGAATTCCGCAGCCGCGCGCTCGGGCTGCTGATGGGGACGATGTTCGACGCCGCCTTCCGCCGCTTCGCTGCGGCGTTCGAGCGCCGCGCCGATCAGGTCTACGGCACCCGGGCGGCCTGAGCCGATGCTGATGTGTCAACCCTGCGCCAGCCGCCGCAGCAGCGTCAGCGCTTCGGCGACCGAGCGGGCGCGCACGCGGCTGCGCCCGAGCTTGCCGTAGCGGCGGACCCGCGCGAGCTTGCGGCCGTCGCGGCTTGCCGCCGCAAAGTAGACAAGGCCGACGGGCTTTTGCTTCGATCCGCCGCCCGGTCCGGCGATCCCGGTGATCGCCACCGCCAGATCGGCCAGGGAATTCTTCAGCGCGCCGGCCGCCATGGCAGAAGCGGTTTCGGCGCTGACCGCGCCGTGACGCTTCAACGTTGCGTTGCGTACGCCGAGCACCGCCGCCTTCGCCTCGTTCGAATAGGTGACAAAGCCGCGATCGAAGACGTCGGAGGAACCGGCGATTTCGGTCAGGGCTCCGGCGACGAGGCCGCCGGTGCAGGATTCTGCGGTGGCGATTTTGAGGCCGCGGCGGCGGCATAGCGCGAGCACGCGCGTCGCTGCGGCACGCAGCCCTTTGTCGATCATGCTGCACCCCACGGCAGCCGCACCGTGGCGGTTGCCAAAGCGACGATGCCTTCGCCGCGGCCGGTAAAACCGAGCTTTTCACTCGTGGTCGCCTTCACGGCGACGCGCTCGACCGCAACGCCGGCAATGGCGGCAATGCGCGCACGCATGGCGTCGCGATGCGGCGAGACCCGCGGCGCCTCGCAGACCAGCGTGGCGTCAAGATGCGCGATCATGCCATTGCGGGCACGCACGCGCTCGCAGGCGAAAGCCAGGAACCGGTCGGACGAGGCGCCGCGCCATTGCGGATCGCTCGGCGGGAAGTGCGTGCCGATGTCGCCCTCAGCCAGCGCGCCGAGAATGGCGTCGACCAGCGCGTGCAGCACCACGTCGGCGTCGGAATGCCCGGAAAGTCCGCGCGAATGCGCAATGCGCACACCGCCGAGCGTGACATGGTCGCCGTCGCCGAAGGCGTGCACGTCGAAGCCGTTCCCGGTGCGCACGTCGGCGAGGGAGGCGAGCTGCAAGGCTTCGGCGCGGGCAAAGTCTTCATTGGTCGTCAGCTTCACGTTGGCGCTCTCGCCGGCAAAAATCGTGACGCGATGGCCGGCCCATTCGGCGAGCGCTGCATCGTCGGTGAAATCGTCGCGGCCGGCCGCGGCGGCGCGGCGGTGCGCGTCGACGATGAGATCGAACCCGAACGCCTGCGGTGTCTGAACGAGACGGAGTCGGCTGCGATCGAGGGTATCGGTCACGATATCGCGCTCGTCGACGATCTTCACCGTGTCGGCGACGGGAATCGCCGGCACCGCGGCGCCGTGCTCGGCTGCGGCGTCGATGGCGCGCCCGATCAGCGCTCCGGTCAGGAACGGCCGCGCCGCGTCGTGAATGAGGACGATGGCGGGCGCGGTGTCGTGCAGTGCTTCAAGACCGGCGCGCACCGAGGCCTGCCGCGTCGCCCCGCCGCAAACTGGACGTAAGGTCGCAAGGCCGTCGGTCGCTGCGCGGAACACTGCTTCATCATCCGCATGAATCACCGGCTGCACGGCGTCGATCTGCGGGTGCTTGAGAAAGGCCAGAAGCGCGGCACGAACCACCGGTTCGCCGGCAATGTGGCGGTATTGCTTGGGAATATCGCTGCCGGCGCGCTGGCCTCGCCCGGCTGCGACAATGACAACTGCAACGCCGCCCGCCATCTCGTCACTCCGTTTGGACTGCTGGCACTCGCTTTAGCGCATGTTCGGGACCGCTGCGAAGCGGCGTCCTCCCGGCCGCAAGCAGCCAGTTGTGCCGGATTCTCGTCCACAGGCCCTTTAGCCTCAATGGTGCCATGGTCAGTATATTGCACTGCAGCACTTGCGAGCCATAATGATTTGGCTAAACTATATGCAACGATCGGTAATCGCCTATTTCATGTGCATATGCCCTTACCCCTGGCTGAAGCATCATACTCATTGGCAATCGGTCGGCTCTTGGCCCCGAATGCCGTGTTTTTGGCCCCGATGTCCGGGGTGACCGACGCGCCATTTCGGCGCTTGGTCGCTGAGCATGGCGCCGGTGTCGTGGTCTCCGAAATGACCGCCTGCGCGGCGCTGGCCGACGGCAAAACTGATGCCCGGCGGCGCGCCCAGGATCAGGGCGCGGGGCTGCACGTCGTCCAGCTTGCCGGATGCGAGGCGCGTTGGATGAGCGAGGGCGCCCGAATCGCTGAAAGCCTCGGCGCCGCGATCATCGACATCAACATGGGATGTCCGGCCAAGCACGTCACAAACGGCCAGTCGGGATCAGCCTTGATGCGCGACCTCGATCACGCGCTGACGCTGATCGAGGCGGTGGTGCGCGCGGTCGCGGTGCCGGTGACGCTGAAAATGCGGCTTGGCTGGGACGAGCGCTCGCGCAATGCGCCGCTGCTCGCGCAACGCGCCGAACAGGCCGGAGTGGTCCTTGCGACAGTGCACGGGCGTACCCGCTGCCAATTCTACAATGGGCGCGCGGACTGGGCGGCGGTGCGCGCCGTAAAGCGGAGCGTGTCGATCCCCGTCGTCGTCAACGGCGACATCGAAAGCTTCGACGCTGCCGATGCGGCCTTGGCCAGCTCAGGTGCCGATGCGGTGATGATCGGCCGCGGTGCCCAGGGCAGGCCGTGGTTTCCCGGCCAAGTCGCGCGCTATCTCGCCACCGGCAAGCGGGAGGCGCCGCCGCCCCTGCACGACCAGCTCGGCATCATCAGCGCGCTTTACGACACGCTGCTCATCCATCACGGTTCCGCTATCGGCCTTCGCCATGCGCGCAAACATCTCGGCTGGGCGCTCGATGCGGCGGCGGCCGTTGCGGGCGCGCCCTCGCATCTTGTTAGGATGCATCGTCACCGCGTGCTTACCGGCACCGATCCGGCAATCGTGCAACGGCGTCTTGCCGAAGCCTTCGATGCGATTGCCGCAGGTCCGGCAGCGCAGAGGGAAGCGGCATGACGGCCGCCGAACCCTTGTTGACGGCAACGCCTGCCGAGGCGGTGCTCAATGCGCTGCCGCATCCGGTCATTGTCGTGTCCGCGGACGGCAAGGTGGCCGATGCCAACGTGGCGGCCGAAGCCTTTTTCGAGGTTTCGGTGCCGGTTTTGCGCCGCCATCTGCTGCACGACCTGGTGCCGTTCGGCAGTCCGTTGCTCACGCTTGTGGAACAGGTCCGCGGCACCGGCGCCGCGGTCAACGAGTACAAGGTCGACCTCGGCACGCCGCGCAATCCCGGCGATCGCCTCGTCGATCTGCATGTTGCGCCGCTGACCGAGCGGCCGGACTTCGTGGTGGTGATGCTGCAGGAGCGGACCATCGCCGACAAGATGGACCGCCAGCTCACCCACCGCGGCGCGGCGCGCTCGGTCATCGCGCTCGCGGCCATGCTTGCCCACGAGATCAAAAATCCGCTGTCCGGCATCCGCGGCGCGGCGCAATTGCTGGAGCAATCGGTCGGTGACGAGGACCGCACGTTGACGCGGCTGATCTGCGACGAGGCCGACCGCATCGTCAAGCTGGTCGATCGCATGGAGGTGTTCGCCGACGAGCGGCCGATCGAGCGCGAGGCGATCAACATCCATGTCGTGCTCGATCACGTGCGCCGTCTGGCGCAGTCCGGCGTCGCCCGCCACATCAAGTTCGTCGAGGAATACGATCCGTCGCTGCCGCCGGTCTTGGCCAACCGCGACCAATTGGTCCAGGTCTTTCTCAATCTGGTCAAGAACGCCGCCGAGGCCATCGGCGACAATGCCGCCGGCGAGATCGTGGTGTCGACGGCGTTTCGTCCCGGCGTGCGGCTGTCGATACCGGGCGCCAAGACGCGCATCTCGCTGCCGCTCGAATTTTGCGTCAAGGACAACGGGCCTGGCGTGCCCGAAGAACTGATGCCGCATCTCTTCGATCCGTTCGTCACGACCAAGCCGACCGGATCGGGCCTTGGCCTGGCGCTGGTCGCCAAGATCGTCGGCGATCACGGCGGCATCATCGAGTGCGAGTCGCAGCCGCGCCGCACCATCTTTCGCGTGCTCATGCCGATGTACACCGGGGAGGGCGGCGAGGCCCCCGCCGCCTCACGAGGGGATCACTAATGCCGGCGGGAAACATTCTCGTTGCCGATGATGATGCGGCGATCCGCACCGTGCTTAATCAAGCGCTGTCGCGCGCCGGTTATGAGGTCCGCTCGACCGGCAATGCCGCCACCATGTGGCGCTGGATCAGCCAGGGCGACGGCGATCTGATCATCAGCGACGTGGTATTGCCGGACGAAAACGCTTTCGACCTGTTGTTGCGCATCAAGAAGACCCGGCCGGACCTGCCGGTCATCATCATGAGCGCGCAGAACACGTTCATGACCGCGATCCGTGCCTCGGAGCGCGGCGCCTACGAGTACCTGCCCAAGCCGTTTGATCTGAACGAATTGATCGCCATCGTCGGCCGCGCTTTGTCGGAGCCGAAGGAGCGCACGCGGGCGCCGGTCAAGGCGGATGATTTCGAATCCATACCGCTGGTCGGCCGCTCGCCGGCGATGCAGGAAATCTATCGCGTGCTGGCCCGGCTGATGCAGACCGACCTCACGGTGATGATTTCCGGCGAGTCCGGCACCGGCAAGGAATTGGTGGCGCGTGCGCTGCACGATTACGGCAAGCGCCGCACCGGGCCGTTCGTCGCCATCAATATGGCGGCGATCCCGCGCGACCTCATCGAATCCGAATTGTTCGGCCACGAGAAGGGCGCCTTCACCGGCGCCAACGCGCGCAGCGCCGGCCGCTTCGAGCAGGCCGAAGGCGGCACGCTGTTTCTCGACGAGATCGGCGACATGCCGATGGAAGCGCAGACCCGGCTACTGCGCGTGCTGCAGCAGGGCGAATACACGACCGTCGGCGGCCGCACGCCGATCAAGACCGACGTGCGCATCATTGCCGCGACCAACAAGGACCTGCGCCAGCTCATCCAGCAGGGCCTGTTCCGCGAGGACCTGTTCTTTCGGCTGAACGTGGTGCCGCTGCGCTTGCCGCCGCTGCGCGAACGCACCGAGGACATTGCCGACCTGATCCGGCATTTCTTCACCCAGGTCGAACGCGAGGGCTTGCCGGCCAAGCAGATTGATCAGGCCGCACTCGACCGGCTGCGCCGGCACCGCTGGCCCGGTAACGTACGCGAACTGGAGAATCTCGCCCGCCGTCTCGCTGCCCTCTATCCGCAGGAAACCATCACCGCCGCGGTGGTCGATGCCGAACTGTCGCAGCCGGCGCTGACGGCGCCCGGCGACAATTATCGCGGCGACGAAAATCTCGCCAACGCGGTCGAACGCTACCTCGCGCGGTATTTCTCTGGTTTCGACGAAGGTCTGCCGCCGCCCGGCCTTTACCACCGCATCGTGCGCGAGGTGGAAGGACCGCTCCTGTCGGCGGCACTCGCCGCGACCCGTGGCAACCAGATTCGCGCCGCAGACCTTCTGGGTGTCAATCGCAATACGTTACGCAAGAAAATCCGCGACCTGGAGATTCAGGTCTACCGCTCCGGCACCGGCTAGCGAAATCTTGCGGCCTGAGCGCGCCAAGCTGACGCACCGGGCAGTGATGCCCCAATAAGAAGACGCCGCGGATTTGTCGCAATCGGGCAACATTGTTGTATAAAAGCATCACCCATAATGTGATATAAAAGCCACTGGGTGGTGCGAATGGATGGCCCGGGGCTCCATTCGTTCAGCGCCGTCGAAGTCCCTGCTGCAAGGCGTATATGACGACTGCCGATCAGGTCGCCCCGCTGGAGCCAACGGCCGCGGTGCCGATGCGCCTTGCCCCACGGCTGATCGGCGCGATCGCGGTCGGCGTCGCCCTTCTGTCCGCCAGCGCCACGTTCCTCGTGCTCTCCGGCATGACCCCGATCTCGCCGGTGCACGACGTCGTGGTGAAGCTTCTGCTCAGCAATGCCGCGACCGGCCTGTTGCTGCTCGCGATCATCGGCCGCGAAGTCTGGCTGGTGGTGCGAGCGCGCCGGCGCGGCATCGCCGGCTCGCGCCTGCATGTGCAAATCGTCGGTCTGTTCGCGGTCATTGCCGCGGTGCCGACCATCCTGGTCGCCGTCGTGGCATCGACAACGCTTGATCGGGCGCTTGACCGTTTCTTCTCCACGCGCACGCGGGCGATGATCGAGCAGTCGCTGATCGTGGCCGATGCCTATGTCAGCGAGCACGCCCAAGCGATCCGCGGCGAGATCATGGCCATGGCCTTCGACCTCAGCCGGGCCAAACCGATGTTCGATTCCGACCGCGAGCGCTTCCAGAAATTTTTCACGGCGCAGGCGAATGCGCGCGGGCTTTCCGCCGCCATGATGATCCGTGCCGACGGCTCCACGGTCGAACGCGCCGAGCTGAAGATGGACAAGGCGATCGTGCTGCCGTCGAAGGAGCTTCTTGCCAAGATTACCGAAACCGAGCCGCAGGTCGCGCTCATTCCCGAAGGCGACCACGTCGCCGCCGCCGTCAAGCTGCACGGCTATGACGACTACTATCTCTACGTGGCGCGGCTGCTCGATCCGCGTGTGGTCGAGCAATTGCGCGCCACGCAGGAAAGCGTCGGCGAATACGCCAATCTTGAAGCCCGGCGCCTCGGCATCCAGATCGCCTTCTGGCTGATGTTTGCCGTCATCGCGCTGATCGTGCTGCTTTCCGCGGCCTGGATTGGCCTCGATTTCGCCAATCGCCTCGTTGCCCCGATCCGCCGCCTGATCGGCGCCGCGAACGAGGTCTCCACCGGCAACCTCCACGTCCGGGTGCCGATCCGCCGCTCCGAAGGCGATCTCGCCCAGCTCGGCGAGACGTTCAACAACATGACGCAGGAATTGCGCACCCAGCACGACGACATCGTGCGCGCGCGCGACACCATCGACAGCCGGCGGCGCTTCACCGAAGCGGTGCTGGCGGGTGCCAGCGCCGGCGTCATCGGCGTCAATGCCGAGGGCAGGATCACCATCCTCAACCGTTCCGCCGAGCGGCTCCTGGCACGAACCGAAAGCCAGGCGCTCGGGCATTCGCTCGCCGCGGTCGCGCCCGAACTCGCCGAGATTTTCGCTGCCGCGCGCAGCGGCAACCAGCGTCTGGTGCAGCGTCAAGTCACCGTCAGCCGCAATGGTCAGGAGCGAAACTTCTCGATTCGGGTGACGAGCGAGCAGGCGACCGAATCCGAGCACGGCTACGTCATCACCATCGACGACGTGACCGAACTGGTCCTGGCGCAGCGGTCCTCGGCCTGGGCGGACATCGCGCGCCGCATCGCCCACGAGATCAAAAATCCGCTCACCCCGATCCAATTATCGGCCGAGCGGCTGCGCCGCAAATACGGCAAGGTCATCGTCGAGGACGCCGCCGTCTTCGAGCAGTGCACCGAAACCATCGTGCGCCAGGTCGACGACATCAAGCGCATGGTCGACGAATTCTCCCGCTTCGCGCGCATGCCGAAACCGGTCATTGCCGCCGAGGACGTGGCCGACACCGTGCGGCAAGCAGTGTTCCTGATGCGCGTCGGCCATCCCGACATCGATTTCGAGGTCGACTTGCCGGCGGAGACCATGCCGGCGCGTTTTGATCGGCGGCTGATTTCGCAGGCGCTCACCAACATCATCAAAAACGCGACGGAAGCCATTGGGGCGGTGCCGCCGGACGCGCTGGGACGCGGGCGGATCGCCGTGAGTGCGCGGCGGGACGGCAAGGATGTAATCATCGACGTGATCGATAACGGCATCGGCTTGCCGAAGGAGAACCGCGCCCGGCTTCTCGAGCCTTACGTGACGACGCGCGAGAAGGGCACCGGGCTTGGGCTCGCCATCGTCGGCCGCATTCTCGAAGAACATGGCGGCCACATCGAATTGCGCGATGCGTCCGAGAAAGTGCCCGGCGCGCGCGGGGCCTGGATGCAGTTGCGCTTTACCGCCGAACCGATCGAGCATCCCGCAGCGCCGTCGGAATCGCGTAAAGCAACGGTGTGATCATGGCATCCGATATCCTCATCGTGGACGACGAGGCGGATATTCGCGAACTGGTCGCGGGTATCCTGCAGGATGAAGGCCACGGCACCCGCACGGCCGCCAACAGCGACGAGGCCCTCGCAGCGGTTATCGCCCGGCGGCCGAGCCTCGCCTTCCTCGACATCTGGCTGCAGGGAAGCCGCCTCGACGGCCTGCAATTGCTCGACGTGCTCAAGCAGGACCACCCCGACCTGCCGGTGGTGATGATTTCGGGGCACGGCAATATCGAAACCGCGGTTTCGGCCATCAAGCGCGGCGCCTACGACTTCATCGAAAAACCGTTCAAGGCCGACCGGCTGCTGCTGGTCGCCGAACGGGCGCTGGAAAACTCGCGCCTCAAGCGCGAGGTGCGACAACTCAAGCAGCTCGGCCCGCCGGCGACGACGCTGGTCGGACACTCGCCGGCCATCAACCAATTGCGGCTGACCATCGAGAAAGTGGGTCCGACCAACAGCCGCGTCCTCATCGTCGGCCCCCCCGGCAGCGGCAAAGAACTGGCGGCGCGCACCATTCACGCGCTGTCTTCGCGCGCCAACGGACCGTTCGTCGTGATCAATGCGGCGGCCATCATGCCCGACCAGATGGAGGTCGAGCTGTTCGGCGTCGAGGCCGGGAACGGCACGCACAGCCGCAAAGTCGGCGCGCTCGAAGAGGCGCACGGCGGCACTTTGTTCATCGACGAAATCGCCGACATGCCGCGCGAAACCCAGAACAAGATCCTGCGCGTGCTCGTCGACCAGACCTTCCAGCGGGTCGGCGGCAGCACCAAGGTCACGGTCGACGTTCGCGTCATCTCCTCCACGAGCCGCAACATCGAGGCCGATATCGCCGCCGGAAAATTCCGCGAGGACCTTTACCACCGGCTCTCGGTGGTGCCGATCCGGGTCCCGCCGCTCGCCGAGCGGCGCGAGGACGTGGCCGAACTGGTCGACTATTTCATGACCCAGATCTCGCAGATGACCGGCCTGCCCAAGCGCACCGTCGGCACCGACGCCTTGGCCGTGCTGCAATCGCACGACTGGCCCGGCAACGTGCGGCAGCTGCGCAACAATGTCGAGCGGCTGATGATCCTCGCCGGCGGCGACGCCGACGCCACGATTACGGCAGCAATGCTGCCGCAGGATGTGGGCTCGATGATCCCGTCAATGCCGAACGGCAACGGCGGCGAGCATCTCATGAGCCTGGCGCTGCGCGAAGCGCGTGAGGTGTTCGAGCGCGAATATCTGGTGGCGCAGATCAACCGTTTCGGCGGCAATATTTCGCGGACCGCCGAATTCGTCGGCATGGAGCGCTCGGCGCTGCATCGAAAGCTCAAGGCGCTGGGAATCGACTAGTGGTGCAATTCTAACATTCGCATCCCGGTTCGGTAGGCTATCATGCGAATGTGACAATCAAAGGACCACTAGAAAAATATGAGTGCTGGTGGAGCTTTGGATTTGACATTCGCTTTGCGAGCTCGCGGCTGGGTGGGTAGCGAATGTCAAATCCGCTCCCCTAGGTGTCAGGCATGGGCGAATTCAGCTATCAGTCTGCCCGGTGTTTGTGTTGATCCCTGATTGCGTTTCTGACTTTTGACTCACTGATCGCTGATAACCGATGTCCAGAATCGCCTACGTCAATGGCCGCTACCTGCCGATGCGCGACGCCAAAGTCCACATCGAAGACCGCGGTTATCAGTTCGGCGACGGCGTCTACGAAGTGTGCGAGGTGCGGGAAGGGCGGATTGTCGACGAACGCCGGCATATGGCGCGGCTCGTTCGCTCGCTCGGCGAGTTGCGCATCCGCACGCCCATGTCGCTTGCCGCGCTCGGCATCGTGCTGCGCGAGGTGCTCGCGCGCAACCGCATCGGCTACGGCATCGTCTACCTGCAGATCACCCGCGGCGTGGCGCGGCGCGATCACGCCTTTCCGCCGCCGCAGGTCGCACCGAGCATTGTGGTGACGGCGCGCGGCCTCAACCAGGCGCGCAACGCGGCGCTGGCCGGAAACGGCATCGCCGTCATCAGTGTGCCGGACAACCGCTGGGGCCGCGTCGACATCAAGACCATCGGGTTGTTGCCCAACGTCCTGGCGCGGCAGACGGCGATCGACCGCGGCGCCCGCGACGCCTGGTTCGTCGATCGGGACGGCACCGTCACCGAGGGCGCTTCGAGCAACGCCTGGATCATTACGCAAGCCGGTACGGTGGTGACGCATCCGGCCGATCACGCCATCCTGCGCGGCATTACGCGGGCGGTTCTGTTCGACGCCATCAAGGCGCGGGGGCTTGCGGTCGAGGAACGGGCATTCACGCTCGAGGAGGCCTATGCGGCACGGGAGGCGTTCGTGACCGCGGCGACGCAGATCGTGCTGCCGGTGGTCAGCATCGATGGCCGCCGCATCGGCGATGGCAAGCCCGGCCCCATTGCGACCGCCTTACGCGCCGAGTTTCACCGCTATGCCGAGGTCGGCTGAAGATACCCCGCGGACCGGCCAAACTCTTGATGATGCGGTTGGGACGCTGCTGAAGTCGCGATCGGCAGACCGTCACTGCCACGTTCTACTGCCACAGAACTGCCGGCAGAGCGCGGCGGCCCCGGCGTCGTGGATGTGCGGCGTCGGTCCTCAAGACGGATGTCGTGCCCCCACAGGCCGGCAAAACTTGTGCTTGCATCCATTGGCGACCTAGCCTCTAATAATGGGCTCGGCTCCGCCGGTCCGGGATAGGCGGGCCGCGAAAGCCTGTAGGATGGGTTGAGCAAAGCGAAACCCATCGTGTGCGGGAGCATGTTGCGGCGGGTTTCGCTTCGCTCAATCCGCCCTATTTTAAGGAAGCGCAAGAAAAGACCCGCGGGGCAGGGGCCCGCGGTACAAGAACGGAAACAACGGCCATGGCAGCCGACCGCTCACAAAACCTGCAAGACACCTTCCTCAATCACGTCCGCAAGGCCAAAATTCCGCTCACCATTTTCCTGGTGAACGGCGTGAAGCTGCAAGGCGTGGTGACCTGGTTCGATAATTTTTGCGTGCTCTTGCGTCGCGACGGACATTCGCAGCTCGTCTACAAGCACGCCATTTCGACCATCATGCCGGGTCATCCCGTGCAGCTTTTTGAGGGTGCCGAAGAGGCGCCGGCCGGGGAAAAGGTCTGATTGGAGCCGCGCCGTCGCGACAGGCGGGTTGCCGCCTTATCCTCCGCCACGGGCGAGGGTGGAAAGGACGAAAGTCCTGCGGACTCAAGGACCGGCCTTGCGTTCGTCATCGAGCCGGTAGTGCGGCGTCGCGCTGCGCGAACGGCGCCGTCCGATCGCGCGCCGGCGGCGCGGCTTGACGAGGCGGTCGGGCTTGCCCGCGCCATCGATCTAGACGTCGAGCAATCCGGCATTGTGATGCTCGAAGCGGTGCGGCCGGCCACCTATCTCGGCAGCGGCAAGGTCGAGGAAATCGCCGGACTGATCAAGTCGCATCACACCGGCATCGTGATCATGGACTGTGCGCTCTCGGCGGTGCAGCAGCGCAATCTGGAAAAGGCATGGCAGGCCAAGGTGCTCGACCGCACCGGCCTCATTCTCGAGATTTTCGGCCGCCGCGCCCGCACGCGGGAAGGCGCGTTGCAGGTCGAGCACGCCCATCTGACTTATCAAAAGAGCCGGCTGGTGCGCTCATGGACCCACCTCGAGCGCCAGCGCGGCGGTTTCGGTTTCCTCGGCGGCCCGGGCGAGACCCAGCTCGAAGCCGACCGGCGCATGATCGAGGAGCGCCTCGCCAAGATCGAGGCCGAGCTGGCCAAGGTCAGGCGCACCCGCGAACTGCACCGGGAAAGCCGCCGCCGCGTGCCATATCCGATCGTGGCCTTGGTCGGTTACACCAATGCGGGCAAATCGACCCTGTTCAACAGCATGACCAAGGCGCGCGTCCTGTCGGCCGACATGCTGTTCTCGACACTCGATCCGACGCTGCGCGCCGTCGACTTGCCGCACGGCGCCCGCGTTATCCTTTCAGACACCGTGGGCTTTATCTCCGATTTGCCGACCATGCTGATCGCCGCGTTCCGCGCGACCCTTGAAGAGGTGATCGAGGCTGACGTGATCCTGCACGTGCGCGACGTCGCGCACGGAGATTCCGAGGCGCAATTGCAGGACGTGGAGAACATCTTGCGCCAGCTCGGCATTGATCCGCGCAACGACGCCGGCGGCAAGCCGGCGCTGCTCGAAGTCTGGAACAAGATCGACCTTCTGGCTGCCGACGCACGCGCGCGGGTGCAAAATCTCGCGGCACGCTGCCCGGCCGACGAGCAACCGGTGCTGGTTTCGGCAATTACCGGGGAGGGGCTCGACACGCTCGCTGCGGCCATCGAGGCGCGGATCGCTGCCGGCCGCGTCCTTATCGAGTTGTCGATCGACGCCGCCGACGGCGCCGGGATGAGCTGGCTCCATCGCCATACCGAGGTGATCCGCAAGGCCGTCGACGAAGAGAGCGGGCGGATCGCCGTGACGGTGCGGGCGGAAGCGGCGAAAGCCAACGCGATAAAGCAGCGGTTTTCGGGACAATCGGGCAGTGTCCTACGGGCATCCCAAGGCGGCTAGGGCCTATGCCTGGTCCTCGCCGATCGAGGGAAACGATAAGCGGCAGTTCGTTGCGGTGCTGCATCAACCGCCGGTTACGGCGCCAGTAGAGGCCGTCCGAGCGGCCATTGTGGCGGAGCAAAAGACTGCTAATGGATGACGATGGGGAATCTGAGATAATTCGGCGTCTGGCACTGCTAGACCGCAAACTAAACTACCTCATTGGACTTGTCCTTGGCGCAATCGGCATTGGGATAGCGACGGGCGTCTACTTTGTTGTTCGATCAATTGGAGGCGAGTTGGCAGCGATTGTGGTGGCCGTTGCGGCCGGGGTAATTATCCCCAAGGCGCTAGAAGTGCACTTTCGACGGGCCGACCCTTAACACCTCAAATTAGAACAATACCGACAATCGTCATCGCCGGCATAGCCCAAAACCGCCGCACCAGGACACGGTTACTCCCGTGCCTTCGCCTCCTCCCAAAGCGCTTCCATTTCGGCGAGCGTCGCGTCCGGCGGTGCCTTGCCTTGGGCGGCAAGCGCGCCTTCAATCGAAGCAAAGCGATTTTCGAATTTACGGTTGGTCTGCCGCAGCAACGCTTCCGGATCGGCTCGCAGGTGGCGGGCGAGGTTGACGGCGGCGAAAAGGAGATCGCCGATCTCGGCTGCTGCCTTGTCTGCATCGCTGTCCAGCGCGGCTTCGATCTCGTCGGTCTCCTCGCGAATCTTGCGCAGCACGGCGCGCGGATCGTGCCAGTCGAAGCCGACCCTGCTGGCCTTTTCCTGCAGCTTCAAGGCCCGCGTCAGCGCTGGCAGCGCCATTGGCACGCCGGCCAGGGCGCCGGCCTCGCGCGGCCGGCCCATGGTCGCCCTGGCGGCTTTCTCTTGCGCTTTAATTTCTTCCCACAAGCCTTTGACAACTTGGGAAGTTCCGGCCTTTTCATCGCCAAAGACATGGGGATGGCGGCGGATCAGCTTGGTGGTGATGGCCTCGACCACGTCGCCGAAGTCGAAAGCGCCCCGTTCCTGCGCCATGCGGGCGTGAAAAACGACCTGCAGCAGCAGATCGCCCAGCTCGTCCTTCAGGTCCGCCAGATCGTCGCGCGCGATGGCATCGGCGACCTCGTAAGCTTCCTCCAGCGTATAGGGTGCGATGGTCGCGAAATTCTGCTCGAGATCCCAGGGGCAACCGGTCTTCGGCGTGCGCAGCGCCGCCATGATGTCGATCAGCCGGTCGATGTCGCGGGAAGGAGTCATGATGGGGTCTCTCGCTGCAAGGCGCAGACCCTATCAGACCTTGTCAGCGCCAGCGAAGCGCAGGAGGCCGTTGCGGGCGCCGGATGCCGACGGCTTCCCGCGACGTCCTGATCGTCAGTGTCCGGAATCGTCAGCCTTGCGGCTGGCCTCGAACAGGAACCAGGTGCGCCGCTCGGCCTGGTCGATGAAATTCTCCAGCAAGCTTGCGGTCGCCACGTCCTGATGGTCGTCGCAGAGCTCGTGGCACGCGCGCATGGCCTGCACGACCGACTTATTGTCGGCCATCAACTCGCGCAGCATTTGGCCCGGCGACACATATGGCGCGTCATTGTCGTCGATAGCCTGCAACTTCGCAATGTGGCCAATCGAGCGCAATGTAGTGCCGCCGATCTTGCGCACCCGCTCGGCGATATCGTCGGTCGAGACAAAGATCTGTTCTGCTTGCTCGTCGAGCAGGAGATGGTAGTCGCGGAAGTGCGGGCCGCTCACGTGCCAATGGAAGTTCTTGGTCTTGAGGTAGAGCGCAAAGGTCGTGGCCAGGATTTCATTGAGCTTGGC
>Ga0335085_10005297_pt1 | contig 20799 bp, 21 predicted proteins | sample Lox_Sample_45_FD_206712 | JGI IMG/M metagenome (GOLD analysis project Ga0335085, IMG submission 206712) | Soil microbial communities from Loxahatchee National Wildlife Refuge, Florida, United States - Lox_Sample_4.5 | ecosystem: Environmental > Terrestrial > Soil > Wetlands | place: USA...
TCGACTTGCCCGCGCCCGAAGGGCCTGTCAGGAAGACGAATTCCCCGCGCTCGATGTTGCAAGACACATCGATCAAGGCGTGCCGGAAACGGCCATACTCCTTCGAGACGCGGAAGAGCTGGATCATGGCGCCTTCGCGTGCTCTCTCTTGCGGAGCTCTTCGTCGAGGACTTCGCGCACCGCGGCCGGATCGGCGCTGCCGCCGGTCGTTCTCATGACCTGACCCACGAACCATCCAAAGGTCTTCTTGTTGCCGGCGAGGTACTGACGGACCTGCTCGGCATTGCTTTCGAGCGTGTCGGCGACCGCCCGGTGGACGGCCTGGCGATCCTGGATTACTCCCAGGCCCAGCCGCTCGACGAGCGTGGCCGCATCGTCACCCGACTTCAGCATCTCGGGCAGCACGAGCTCCTTGGCTTGGGCGGGGAGGATCTTCCTTCCCTCGAGCAGCTGGAGAAGCCCCGCTAGGCGCGCGGGCGAAATCGCGAAGGAGAGCGCGTCTTCCGGCGAGACCTTCTTCTCCTTCATCCAGCGCAGCACCTCGCCGGTCACCCAGTTGGACGCGAGCTTCGGCGGGGCGCCCGCGGCGACGACGCCCTCGAAGTAATCCGCCAACTCCCGCGCCGACACGAGGGTCTCGGCATCCGCGACCGAGATTCCGTAGCGCTCCAAGAAACGGGCGCGGCGAGCCCGGGGCCGCTCCGGCGTCCCTTCGACGGCCTCGGCGATCCAGGCGTCGTCGACCACGAGGGCGCCCAGATCCGGCTCCGGAAAGTAGCGGTAATCGTGAGCCTCCTCTTTGCCGCGCATCGGGACCGTGCGTCCCGCCGCGGCGTCCCAAAGGCGCGTCTCCAGGGTGATCCGCTCGCCCCGAGCCACCGCCGCCGCCTGGCGCTCGATCTCGTGCTCGAGCGCCTTGGCGACGAATCGAATGGAGTTCAAGTTCTTGATCTCCACTCGCGTGCCCAGGGGAGCGGTCTCCGACGGGCGAATCGAGACGTTCGCGTCACAACGCAGGTTCCCCTTCTCCATGTCCCCATCGGACACACCCGTGTACCGCAGGAGCCGGCGAAGCTCGGTCAAGTAGGCAGCGGCCTCCTCGGGCGAGCGGACGTCGGGTTCACTCACGATCTCGACCAAGGGGACGCCCGCGCGGTTCCAGTCCACCAGCGTTTCGGTGGGAGGCACCTCGGCGTAGGGAGTGTCGTGCAACGACTTGCCGGCGTCTTCCTCGAGGTGAATCCGGACGAGCCGGATCGTGCGCGGGCCCGAGGGGGTGTCGATCTCGATTCCGCCGCCGGTCGAGAAGGGGCGGTCGTACTGGGTGATCTGGTACCCCTTGGGGAGATCGGGATAGAAGTAGTGCTTGCGCGCGAAGCGCGACTCCCGATGAATCTCGGCCCCCACGGCCGAGGCCAGACGCAACGCGAGCGTCACCGCCTGGCGGTTCAAGACAGGAAGCGTGCCGGGGAACCCGAGGCAGACAGGACAGGTCGCCGAGTTGGCGGGAGCCCCGACGGCGACGGGGCAGGGGCAAAAGATCTTCGACCGGGTCTGGAGCTGGGCGTGGACCTCCAGGCCGATGACAGCGAAAACCCGCGTCTTTTCAGACGTTTCGACCGGCGACACTGTAGAATTTTAGCACGGAGATCCGAAGCGAGACGGCGCATGAGCTCCCATCGAGCCTCCACCATTCGGTTGCGCCGCCTCAAACGACGGTTTCCCCCGGGGCGCACGGCGAGGTGATGGGAGACGCTGCTCCCCTACAATGCTCCCCATCGTGTCGTCCTGGCTCGAAGAGAAACTGGGCGGCCTGCCGGTCTTTCACCCTGCCGACACGCCTCCGGGTGTTCTCGTCGCCTTCTCCGGCCGCTGGGTCGCGCCTCCCGCCGAATCGGCTCCGACTTCGGTGCTCGCCCAGCTTCTCGCGCGAGCGCTCTCGCTCGACGGAACCCCCATCGTGCGCGGATCACAAGTCCACGGGAGCCGTGCCGTCACGATCCGCCGGACACCGCCTCCCGGCGAAGTCCTCGACGCGGGGCAATGCGACATTCTCGCCACTTCCCTCCCGGGGGTCGCCTTGGTCGTCCAGACCGCCGATTGCGTCCCGGTCGTGCTCGCTGCACCCGACGCGGTCGCGACCGCGCACGCGGGCTGGCGCGGCACCGCGAGCAACGCCGCCGGGGCGGCCGTACACGCCCTGGCACGGATCGGTTGCGACCCCGCCGCGCTTCGCGCATGGCTCGGGCCTTCGATCGGCCCCTGCTGCTACGAGGTCGGCGGCGAGGTGGCCGCGCGGTTTGCCGGACAGTTTCTGCGCGCCACCTGCCAGGGGCGCTTCCATCTGAACCTGGCGGGCGTCAACCGGGCTCAGCTCGAGGAGGCGGGAGTCCGCGCGGACAATATCTCGGTCCATCCCTCGTGCACGCGCTGCGGCGGCGAGAAGTACGCTTCCTACCGCCGCGACGGCAGCGCCGCCGGCCGCATGGTCGGTCTCGTGATTCGGACGGAGAGTTCTTGGGACGGCCGGCCGAGGCGAGGTGCGAGTTCGGGTTAGGCGTTAGGGGTTAGGGAAATATGTCCGCTGCCTTCTTGTTTCCCTCGCCCCTCGCCCCTCGCCCCTCGCCCCTCCTACGCCGGCGTCAGGTCGGCATACCGCGCCATGAACTTCTTCTTGCCGGCGCGGTCGAAGAAGACAGTCAGACGCGTGTCGTCGCCGGAGCCCTCCTGCGCGAGGATCACGCCGTAACCGTACCGCGGGTGGCGCACGCGCCGCCCGCGGCGCAGCGGCCCCGGATCCGGTTCGGCCTCGAACTCGTCCTCGTCTCGTCCGAGACCGCGGTCGAACAATGTCGGCCGGAGCGAGCGCGACGACGAGATCCCCCGCTCCTCGAGCGCCTCGCGCGGGAGCTCCTCGACGAACCGGGACGGGGACCGAAACTGGACCCGGCCGTAGACGAGTCGCCGATCCGCGAGAGTCAGGGTCAGCTCGTCTCTGGCCCGGGTCATGCCCACGTAGAGCAGACGCCTTTCCTCTTCGAGCTCGTCCGGGTCCTCGGCGGAGTTGCCGTGCGGGAGGTACCCTTCCTCGAGGCCGACGACGAACACCGCGGGGAACTCGAGCCCCTTGGCCGCGTGGAGGGTCGAGAGCGTCACCGCGCCGCCGCGCGCGTCGGTGTCGAGCTCGGTGGCGAGCGAGACGGCATCCAGATAGTCGGCGATCGTCGCCCCCTCCTCGTTGGACCTTTCGAATTCGCGGGCCGACGAGAGCAGCTCTTCCAGATTCTCACGGCGCGTCACGTCCTCGGGCTCCTCGGAGCCCTCGTAGAGGGCGGCGTAGCCGGTCGCCGCGAGCAGGTGCTCGAGCAGCGCCGAAGGCGTGTAGCTCGCCGCCTTCGCGCCGAGATCGGAAATGACGGCGCGGAAGCGGGAGAGCGCCATCCGGGCACGTTCCGAGAGGCCCGGCAGCGCCTCCCCCGAGACCGCCCACCAGGACCGACCCGTGTCCCGGACCCGCTCCGCGATGCGCTCGAGAGTCGCCGATCCGATGCCCCGCGCCGGGACGTTCACGACGCGGCGAAACGCGAGGTCGTCCTCGGGACGGACCGCGAGTCGAAGGTAGGCGAGCGCGTCCTTGACCTCGGCGCGCTCGTAGAACTTCATCCCTCCCACGACGACGTAGGGAATCCGGCGGCGAAGCAGCTCCTCTTCGAAGGCGCGCGACTGGGCGTTCGTGCGATAGAGAACGGCGATCTCGGAAGGAGCTCTTCCCGCCTCCGCCACGGTCCGGGCTACCTCCTCGGCCTCCTGGCGATCCTCCTCGAAGCGCCACAGTCGGACACGGGCGCCGGGACCGCGGTCCGAGGACAGAGCCTTCGGGCGGCGACGGCGGTTGTGCGACACCAGCGCCGAGGCCGCCTCCAGGATTCCCGTCGTCGAGCGGTAGTTGCGCTCGAGCGCTACGATGCGTGCGCCCGGAAAGTCGCTGTCGAAGCCGAGGATGTGCTCGACCTCGGCCCCCCGCCACCGATAGATCGCCTGATCCTCGTCTCCCACCGCGCAGAGCGAATCGGCCGTCGCGCCGAGCAGCTTCACGAGCGCATCCTGCGAGGCATTGGTGTCCTGATACTCATCGATCAGGAGGTGCCGCACCCGCCGCCGCTCCGCGGCCAGCAGCTCGGGTGTGCCGCGCAGAAGCCGCACCGGCCGGACGATCAGGTCATCGAAATCCAGGGCCCCGGAGGCCGAGAGCTTCTTCTCGTAGATCCGATAGACCCGCGCGATCCGCTCTCCGGCGAAGTCATTCTGCGCGGCCTCGAACTCCTGCGGTGTCAGGAGGGCGTTCTTGGCCTGCGAGATGCGGGCCCTGACCGCGCCGGGGGTGAGAACCTCTTCCGAAACGCCGGCCTCCGCCATCGCCTCCTTCACCAGGGTTAGCTGATCGGCGCTGTCGGCGATCGAAAAGTGCGGATCGAGCCTCGCGCTGGCCGCGTTGCGGCGCAGGAAGCGCAGGCCGAAGGAATGGAAAGTGCCGACGAAGCCCAGGCGCGTCGCCGACGCCGAGAGTCGCCGGGCCCGCTCCCGCATCTCGGCGGCCGCCTTGTTGGTGAACGTGACGGCCACGATCGTGCGGGGATCGCCGCCGGTCTCCACCAGACGCGCCAGCCGGTGGGTAATGACCCGCGTCTTTCCCGAGCCGGCGCCGGCGAGCACGAGGAGCGGCCCCCGCTCGTGGAGGACCGCCTCGCGCTGCTCCGGATTCAGACCGGAGAGAGCCGAAGACACGGACATACGAGGAGGAGTCTACCGTCGACCGGCGGCGTCCCCCTCATTCCACCGTGACCGACTTGGCCAGATTTCGAGGCTGATCCACGTCGCAGCCGCGTCGCAGGGCGACGTGGTACGCGAGCAGCTGCAGAGGGATCACCGAGAGGATCGGCTGCAACTCGGGAATCGTTTCCGGAAGGACGAGCACGTGGTCGGCGATGGCGGCGACCCCCTCGTCGGGGCGGGTCGTCAGCACGATGGCGATTCCATCGCGTGCCTTGACCTCCTGCAAATTGGAGAGGGTCTTCTCCCGCCAGAGATCGTGGGGGGCGAGCACGACGACCGGGAGCTTCTCGTCGACCAGCGCGATCGGGCCGTGCTTCATCTCTCCCGCCGGGTATCCCTCGGCGTGGATGTAGGAGATCTCCTTCAGCTTCAGCGCGCCTTCCAGCGCCACCGGATAATGAAGGCCGCGGCCCAGGAAGAGGAAGTCGCTGGCATTCTGGTACCGCTTGGCGAGGTCCTCGAGCTGGGGCTCCAAAGAGAGGGTGCGGCCCACGGCCGACGGCAGCCGCGCGAGGGCCTGACGCTCGGACTCGGTCAGCCCCTTCCCGAGACCCCGAGACTCGCGCAGCTTCGCGGCGATGACGAAGAGGACGGCGAGCTGCGTCGTGAAGGCCTTCGTCGACGCCACGCCGATCTCCGGGCCGGCGTGCGTCGGGAAGACCGCGTCCGCCATCCGCGCGATCTGACTGCCGGGCACGTTGACGATCGCCCCGATCGGCGAGCCCGCCCGCCGTGCCTCGGAGAGCGCCGCAACGGTGTCCGCGGTCTCTCCGGACTGCGAAATCCCGATCGTCAGCGTCCGCCCGTCCACGACCGGGCGCCGGTAGCGAAACTCGCTGCCGTAGTCCACCTCGACGGGCAGACGCGCCATCCCCTCGATGAGGAACTTGCCGATCTGGGCCGCGTGCCAGGATGTCCCGCAGGCGAGCAACAGCACGCGATCGAAGCCTGCCACCCGTTCCGGGGAGAGCAGCGGGTCGGCGATCAAGATCTCGCCGGTTTCGAGCGATACCTTCCCCCCGATCGTCTCGGCAATCGCGGTCGGCTGCTCGTGGATCTCCTTGGCCATGAAGTGGCGGTAGCCGCCCTTCTCGGCCGCCACGGCGTCCCACAGGATCCGGTGCGGCGGCCGCTCGGGAGTTCGCCCCTGCGCATCGATGATCTTCACGCCCCGCGCGTCGACGCGCGCAATGTCCCCGTCCTCGAGAAAGATGACGTCGCGCGTCCACGGCACGAGCGCCACCGGATCGGAAGCGAGGAAGTTCTCTCCCTGTCCGAGACCCAACACGAGCGGAGGCCCCGAACGGGCGGCGACGAGGACCCCCGGCTCATCGCTCGAAGTGACGACGACGGCGTAGGCGCCCGTCAACCGGGACGCCGCCTCGCGGACGGCCTCGAAGAGATCTCCCCGGAACGCCTGCTCGACCTCGTGCGCGAACACCTCCGTGTCCGTCTCGCTCGAGAAGCGGTGTCCCGCCGACGACAGGGCGGCCTTACGCTCGGCGAAGTTCTCGAAGATGCCGTTGTGAATGACCACGATCCGGCCGTCGCAGTCCGTATGGGGGTGGGCGTTGCCGGCCGTCGGGCGGCCGTGCGTCGCCCAGCGCGTGTGGCCGATGCCGGTCGTCCCCGCGCTGGGGGCGCCGTTTAGCTTCTCGACCAGGTTGGAAAGCTTGCCCGCGCTGCGGGAGATCGAGAAGCGGCCGTTGGAGAGCGTCGCGATACCCGCCGAATCGTAGCCGCGGTACTCGAGCCGCTTCAAGCCGTCGAGCAGGAGGGGGGCCGCTTGCCGAGGACCGACGTAACCGACGATGCCGCACATGATCACTGCTCTCCGCAAAAGGGCGTCGGCGGACCGAAGGATCCGGCCGTCTCGCCGCCTTCGCGACGGGAAGGATCGGCCGGCGACGCCTTCGACTTATTTCCCATTCTTGCCCGTTTCCGTCGCCCGCCGGGCCTCCAGCTTCTTCTTCCGCTTCTCGACCCAACCCTCGACATTCGTCTGCGCGACCCGGGAGAGCGCCAATGCTCCCTCCGGCACGTCTTCCGTGATCGTCGCGCCCGCCCCGACGTAGGCTCCCCGGCCGACGGTGACGGGCGCAACCAGTTGCGAGTCGCTCCCGACGAACACGCCCTCGCCGATTTCGGTATGGTTCTTCTTCAAGCCGTCGTAGTTGCAGGTGATCACGCCCGCGCCGATGTTGGAATTCGCCCCGACCGCCGCGTCGCCCAGGTAGGCGAGGTGCAGGGCTTTGACGCCCGGGTGGAGCACCGTGTTCTTCGTTTCGACGAAGTTGCCGACCCGGACGTCCTCCTCCAGCACCGTACCCGGCCGAAGCCGTGCGAAGGGCCCGACCCGGCAGCGAGGGCCGACTCGGGCTCCCTCCAGTTCGCAATGGGGACCCACGACGGCCCCCGGGCTCAGCGTCGAGTCGACGATTCTCGTGAAGGGCAGCACCTCGACGCCCTCAGAGAGCGACGTCTCGCCCTCCAGACACACGAACGGATGCAAGACCACGTCCGGCTCGATTTTCACCCGCAAGCCGACCCGGGTCGTCAACGGATCGATGACCGTGGCCCCCGCGTCGAGCGCGCCCTCGATGCGCCGGCGATGTTCGATCTCCTCGGTGGCCGCGAGGTCGCGGCGGGTCTGGACGGTCCAGGCCTCGCGCCAATCCGCGGCCGCCACGGCTTCGACTCGCCCGCCCGACCGGACCAGCGTCTCGACCGCGGCCGCCAACGGGAGCTCCTCCGCAACCGGCTTCGCCTTCTGCGGCCCGAGCGCCAGCTCGATCGCTCCCGGCGCGAAACAGTAGACGCCGGCGCTGACCTCGGCGATCTTCCTGTCCCTGGCCGAGGCGCTCTTGGCGTCGGCCACGCGTCGAACGCGGCCTCGCGCGTCGCGCACGACCCGGCCGAAGTCTCCGGGATCGGGTGGCCGAAAGGAGAGCAGCGCGAGGTCGAGTCCGCGACGCCGCCGGCGCTCGACGAGCGACGCCAGCGTTTCGAAACGAAGCAGTGGCGTGTCACCGGCGAGCACGAGGGTCGGGCCGTCTCCGGGCCCGAGAGAGTCGAGCGCGTGCCGAACCGCGTCGCCGGCGCCGGGCGACGGCCGGGGCCCGTCGAAGACGATCGCCTGCCCGGCAAACGCGTCGCGGATCGGCTCACCGCCGGGACCCAGCGCGACGACGACGCGGGACGGGTTGAGGCCGTGGGCCGCGCTGAGGACCGCCTCGAGCAGCGTCCGCCCGCCGACCCGGTGCAGAACCTTGGGCACCGCCGAGCGCATCTGCGCGCCGACGCCACCCGCCAGGATGATGACGCGCGGAGCGCCTTCCGGCCGCGCCACATCTCTTCGGCTGCGCCCGGCGGCGGCCGCGATGGAGCGGCGGCGGATTCTCTTCTCCGATAACACCGTGCTCGGGCTTCCCGCTTGCGGCGGATCGCCCGTCTTACGAAGCGAGCAGCTCCTGGAACTCCGGCGTGTCGCGAACCGGATCGAAGTCGCTGTCGTGGCGCGCCAGGATCCGGTTGCTCTGATCTTCCTCGATGGCGCGCTTCAGGTGCTCCAAGGACGTTCCGTGTTCCCCGCTCTGCGCATAGCAGCACGCCAAGAGGAAATCGACCTTGCCGCCACCGTTCTTCCGAACCGCGCGCTTCAGGTGCTCGATCGCCTCGGCCACCTGTCCGCGGTTCTTGGCCAAGACGGCCGCGTAGTAGAAATCTTCCGGTTCCGTCAGCGCCGGAGCGACCGCCTTCTTCTGGCGCTCGCAGACGGCCAGGTAAACGCGGGCTCGGTCCGCGAGCTCCTTCTCGTCCGGGTACTTCTGGATCAGTTCGTTGAAGTGCCGCTCCGCCTCTTCGATCTTCTTCCTCTGGAGGGCCGCCGCACCGCGGTCGAACTCCTTTCGGGCGCTTTCGGCCAGCCGCGAGAGCTCCCGAAGAGTCTGCGCCTTCTTGGCCGCCGGAGCCTCGGCTCCTCCCAGAAGACCCAGCTTGTCCATTTTCTTCTCCAGGTCATCGATGCGCACCGTCAGGGCGTCGGCCAGGGCCTGAACGCTCATCTTGGTCGCGTTGTCCCGCAAGAATCGGAGTTCCGCTTCCGTCCAGCGTTTTGACATCGTACAAATCCTCCCGGTGCGTTGTCGAAAAAACGGCGTATTTTATGGGGCGCCGCCCCCCCTGTCAAATCGGAGGGGCGGCCGCCCGCGGAATGGGCCCGAGGACAGCGGCGTTTTTCTCCCCGTGGGAGAACCCGAAATGCGCAACCCGATCCGGGCGCTTGCCATCGCCGTCGCGATTCTCGTCGTCTGCCTGGCGCCGGCGGCCGCCGCGGACCGCACCCAAACCGCATCCGGCACGATCTCACGGCTGGACGCCCCGCACCAGACGCTCGTCGTCAAGGTCGGCGACGAGGATGTGAAGTTCGTCTGGAACGCCGACACGCGAATCAACGGCGTGCTCTCCCCGGGGGCCAAAGTCACGGTGCGCTACGCCACGCAACCCGACGGCCAGAACCTGGCCTTCCAGATCTCGGTCGGGAGATAGAACGGGCCCGCGGGCGGTGCGAATCGGCCGCTCCCGCGAGCCGCCGGTCCGAGCCCTCTCCTTTTGCTAGAATCCTCACCTCTCAGAAACACGGAGAGGAGGAATTCCCGATGGGTATGTACATCATCGCCGAGCCGTGCATCGGAACCAAGGACACGGCCTGCGTCGATGTTTGTCCGGTCGATTGCATCCATCCCCGCAAGGACGAGGCGGACTTCGCGACTGCCGAGATGCTCTACATCGATCCGGATGTCTGCATCCAGTGCGGCAACTGCGAGCCGGCTTGCCCGGTGACGGCGATCTTCACCGAGGAGACGATCCCGGAGAAGTGGAAGCACTACCAGCAGATCAACGCCGACTGGTACAAGAACCGCAAATAGCGGCCTAGGACGACTTCCCCTTCAGGACCCTCGCGAGAAACGCGTCGGTCCGCGCATCGGCGTCCTTCGCATCCGCCGGCCGGTACACCTTCGGGTCACTCGACGAAGCGAACGCGTGCCCCCCGTCCGGGTAGATCTTGAAATCGACGCTCTTGCCCTCCTGCTTCGCTCGGGCCTCGAACTCGCGCACGCTCTCCGCTGGAATTCCCTGATCCTGGCCGCCGAAGTTGCCGAGCAGGGGCACGCGCAGATTTGCGATCACTCCCCGGTCCGCGACCAGTCTCCCGTAATAGATCACCGCGCCGGAAAGCGGCGGCGACTGCTCGAAAGCCAGCTCGAGAGAGTAGCCGCCCCCGAAGCACCAGCCGATCGACGCCAGCCGGCCCGAGTCCACGTCGGAGCGTCCCTTCAGGTACTCGACCGCCGCCTTCAGCTGCCGCATGACGTGCTCCGGCGGGATTCGGCTGAGCTCGTGAGCCTTCATGGGATCGCTCGTCGCCTTCCCGCCGTAGAGGTCGGGAGCCAGCGCGACGTACCCCGCCGCCGCGAAGTGATCCGCCTTCTGCTTGACGAAGTCGTTCAAGCCCCACCACTCCTGGATCACCACGATCGCGGGCTTCTTGCCGTCCGTCCCGGGCAGCGAGAGGTAGCCCGACACGGTTTCCGATCCGGCCGGGTAGGAGACCATCTTTCCCGCGGGCGCGGCGAAAACCACTCCGGCGGCGAGGCAGAGCGTGGCGGCCAGGGACAGCGTCTTTCGAGTCATGACTCCTCCGTTCTTCGCTAATCTTATCGGGTGCTGTTTCCGATCGAGCCCGGGGACGAAACCTCGCGCCTGCAGCGACTGTACGACCGCCTCGCGGCGCGGTTTGGACTCGGCGCGGCCGAGGTTCGCTTGTCCCACCGAAAGCTGACGGGAGGAGAGATCCGATACGGCCCGCCTCACGTCATCACGATCTCCGCGCACCTTTCGGAGAACGAGCGTCTCGACACTCTGCTCCACGAGACGGCGCACGCCTGGGCCTTCGCGCGCCAGGGCCCCGGAGCCGGCCACGGGCCCGTCTTTCGCCGCCTGGCTCGGTGGCTCGGCGTCCGAGGTCGGCAGGCGCCCCTGACCCCGGCGCTCAAGGAGTTCCGGGCCCGCCGGGGGATCCTCTACCGATGCGAAGGATGCCTCCGGAGCTTCCCTCGCTTTCGCGCCCTGCGCGGCGCCCATCACTGCGTCGCGTGCGATCGCGCGGGACGCCCGTCTCGGCTCCAGCGAGTTCGGGAGTAGGGATGGCCCCGTTCCTCCCGGGCTATCGGATCGGTCACGAGAGCGACCGGCGAGGGCAGACCGGCTGCACGGTGATCCTGCCGCCCTCCGGAACGACGGCGGCGGTCGACATCCGCGGCGGCGCCCCCGGCACGCGCGAGACGGGCGTCCTCGCGCCGGGAAATCTCGTCTCCGAGATTCATGCACTGCTCTTCACCGGCGGCAGCGCCTTCGGGCTCGCCGCGGCGACCGGCGTCGTGGCTTACCTGCGCCGCCGGGGAGTCGGCTTCGGCCTCGGGCCGGCGCGCGTCCCGATTGTGGCCGCCGCCGTCTTGTTCGACCTGGCCGTCGGTGATCCGGACGCCTTCCCGGACGAGGCCATGGGGATGGCCGCCTGCGAATCGGCGCGCGACGGCGAGGTCGAGACCGGGCGTGTCGGCGCCGGCTGCGGCGCGACCGTCGGAAAGCTCTTCGGACCCGCTCGGGCGGCCCGCGGAGGCATCGGATGCGCGACGCTGGAGCTTCCGGAGGGCGAGCGCCTCGCCGCCCTGGCGGCCGTCAACGCCTTTGGCGACATCGTTGACCCCGACCGCGGCGTGCGGATTGCCGGCCCCTCCGGCGTCGATCCCTCCTTCCTTTCGGCGCGCGCTCTCTGGCAGGATCGACTGAGCGAAAGCCCGCTCGTGGGCGGCCACACCACCCTGGTGTGTGTCGCGACGACGATTCCCTTCGACGCCGGCGCCTTGAAGCGCGTCGCAATCGAAGCGCAGGACGGCCTGGCTCGCGCGGTGCGGCCGGCGCACACGCTGGTCGACGGCGACGTCGTCTTCGCCCTCGCACCGGCGGGCGTTTCGCCGCCGCTCGGGACGCGGCTTCGCGTCGGTGCCGCGGCGGCCGAATCCACGGCGCGCGCGATCGTCGATGCCGTGGCGGGATCCCGAGTCTGAAAGACGCAGCCACCGCCGAGCGGCGTGGCGCCCTGCTCGTGCTGGGGGCGGCTCTGCTTTGGTCCGCGGGAGGCGTCGGAATCAAGGCCGTCCCGGAACCGGCCGTCAAGGTCGCCTTCTACCGGTCCGCTTTCGCCGCCATCGCTCTCCTCGCCCTCTTCCGACCGAGGGTCGTGCCCCGCCGCCCCTCGTTCCTGATAGCGGTCGCCTGCTACGCCGCCTGCCTGATCACCTTCGTGGTGGCGACCAAGTGGACGACCGCCGCCAACGCGATCTTCCTTCAGTACACCGGCGTCGTTTGGGTACTCATCGCCGCTCCCATCGTGCTCGACGAGCCGCGCCGCCGGGATGACACCGCGGCGATCCTGATCGCTCTCGGCGGCATGGCCCTTTTCTTCGTCGGCAAGTTCGAGAGGCGGGGTCTCGCCGGAGATCTGATGGCGTTGCTCTCGAGCCTCCTCTTCGCCTTCCTCGTGCTCTCTCTTCGGCGCGAGCGCGGAGAAGGTGCAGAAGCCGTGGTGACCTTCGGCAATGTGTTCGCCGCCGCCTGCCTCTTTCCGTTCGTCGCCACGGATCTGTCCTTGAGCGGCCGATCGCTCGGCTGGCTGGCCTTCCTCGGCGTCTTCCAGCTCGCGGCCGCCTACGCGCTCTTCGTGCTCGGAATCCGGCACGTGCCCGCCACCAGGGCGTCCTTGATCGGCATGATCGAGCCGATCGCCAATCCCATCTGGGTGTTTCTCGTCCTGGGAGAACGCCCGAGCCGGTTTGCGATCGCCGGAGGCGCGACCGTTCTCGCGGCCGTCGCGTGGCGCACACTCGTCGCGGGTCCGCCCGCTGCCGAGGCGGCCCCGCCGGACTGAGCCCCCGAGCCCCTAGGGGCCGGCAGGGAGGCCGAACTCGCGGCGGAGGCTATCGCCCTGCTCATCGAGCTTCGGAGGGAAGCGCATCGGAGCGCGATGGCTCGAGACGCGGATCGGCGAATCGACGAATCGCAGGCCTTGCACCTCCCGCACGGCGCCGAGCGCGCGCGACGTCTCCGAAAGGAGAGCCTCGAGCGGGCCACGCACCGGCCCCGCAGGAACGCCGCGCTCGCGGCAGCGCGCCAGCCAGACGGAGCGCGGCTCCGTCCGGAAGACGGTCTCGAGCGCGCTCTCGAGCGATGCTCGGTTTTCGACGCGAGCGGTGTTGGTCGCGAAACGAGGGTCCTCGTTCCAGTCGGGACGACCGACGACTCGACAGAGGCGGGCGAACTGCGGGTCGGTGCCCACGGCGAGAATGAATTCTCCATCGGCTGCAGCGAAAGGCCGGTAGGGCACGATCTGGGCGTGCGCATTTCCGTGGCGAGGCGCTTCTTGCCCCGTCACGAGGGCCGCCTGCGCCACGTTGATCAAGGACGCGAGCGTGGAGGAAAACAAGTCGACCTCGATGTGACTCGCGGCGCCCGTCCGCTCGCGAGCGTCGAGCGCCGCGAGGATCCCGATTGCCGCATAGCACCCCGCCAACAGGTCGGACACGGCCACGCCAACCTTCATGGGCTCTCCCTTCGCCTCTCCGGTGATCGCCATCAGGCCGGCGCCGGCCTGCGCCAAGAGGTCGAAGCCGGGCGCGAGCGCGTCCGGGCCCTCTCTCCCGAAGCCCGTGATGGAGGCGGTCACGAGGCGGGGGTTCTCCCGACGAAGCTCCGCGAGCGACAGGCCGAGCTTGTCCAGCCGTCCCGGCGGGAAGTTCTCGATCAGCACGTCGGCCCGGCCCGCCAGAATTCGTACGGATTGCGCTCCGGCGGGGCGGCCGAGATCGAGAGCGATCGACTCCTTGTTGCGGTTGACCGAGAGGTAGTAGGCGCTCAGTCCGCTGTCCGCGTGATAGGGCGGGCCCCAGCCCCGGGTGACGTCTCCGCCGCCGGGATGCTCGACCTTGAGAACTCGGGCGCCCAGGTCCCCGAGGAGCATCGTGCAGAAGGGGCCCGCCAGCACGCGCGTGAGGTCGAGAACGAGGACTCCCTCAAGGGGGGAGGGCACGAGCTCGGTTCTATCCGGGCATCACGCCAGGGCGCCAGCCGAGCGGCCCGGGCAGGAAGTGGAAGAGACCGAGCGGCGAGGTCTCGACTCCCTGGAGCCGTTTCGAGATGCCCCAGTACTGGTCCGGACTCCAGAGAAAATCGGCCGGCGGATCGGCGGCCAGCAGGCGATGCACCTGGCGGTAGAGCTCCAACCGGCGCGTCGCGTCGAGCTCTTGCCGCAGCGCTTCCATCACGCGATCGGCCTCCGGGTTGCGGTAGAAGCCGGTATTCTGGCCGGTGGGCGGAATCTGCTGAGAGTCGTAGAAGGGATAGGGGTCCAGGTTCGGGGGAATGAACTCGTTGGCCATCAGACCGGCATCGAACTCTCCCGATGCGAAGCGCTGTGAAAAGGCCGCCCAGTCGAGCGTCCGCAGCGTCAACTCGACGCCTACCTTCCCGTAGGCCTCGCGCAGGATCTCGCCAATGTTGACGTACATCCTCTGCCCCGCCGGAAGGAGCAGCTCTAGAGAGGCGCGGCGGCCCCGATACTGGCGGTAGCCGTCCTTTCCCATGCGCAGGCCGGCCTCGTCCAACAGCCGGGCGCTCGCGGCGGGGTCGTGGACCGGGGGCGAGATGTCGGGTGCATCCTCGGCCACGCCCGCGGGGTAGGGACCCGAAATCAGCGGGGCTCCCTCGGGCGGGTAGAGGCGGCGCGCGGCCTCGGATCTCGGCCAGGACTGCGCGAGCGCCCGGCGCACGCGCCGATCGGCGAGGACCGGGTTGCGGCAGCTCCAAACGATGACGACGACCAGGAATCGCGGGACTCTCAAGATGCGGTTGCGCGAGCGAAACTCGGGCGAGCGCTCGGCGTCCGCGCGACGGTCGCGACTCACCTTGAACTCGTCGAGCTCCCCCCGTTCACCCGCGTGGAAGGCGACGGTTCCGTCGGGAATGATGCGAAAGACGATCCGACGAAAGGGATACGCGCGTTCCGACTGGTCGTCGCGGCGGACGAGCGTGAGCTTCTGTCCCGGCTCCCACGCTTCCAGCCGGTAGGGCGCGCTCGCGAAGGGATTTCGGTCGGCGGAGGGCGCGCGGCCGAAAGCCGCCTTGGAAATGATCGGCAGGTTGAACGCGAGCATCCGCTCGGCGTAAGAGCGCCGGAATCGGAAGACGATTCGAAAGGGCTCCGGTGTCTCGACGGCGACCAGGTCCTCGAATCCCGACTTCCAGTTCGAGGCGGCGACCTTAGGGTCGCGCACCCGGTCGATCGTGAACGCCACGTCTTCCGACGTCACCGGAGTTCCGTCCTGCCAGCGCGCGCCCGGGTCCAGACGAAAATCGAAGGTCAGCCCATCGGGCGACACGGTCCAGGCCGAGGCGAGACCCGGCACGTCGCGGCGATCCCGATCGATGCCCACGAGCGGGCGGAACAGCATCTCTTCGACCCGAAGGCCCACTTCCTCGTTGGTGACCGTTGGATCGAGTGTGGCCGGGTCTCCCTCGAGGTGACGGTAGAGGACATCGGTGGAAGAGGGGGCCGCCTCGCGCCGCGCGCACGACACCGGCCACAGCGCGGCCAGTGCCAGCGCAATTCGTACAGCTGTCTTCATCCGCGGTCGGGGAGAGAATAGCATCAAGCCCATGGCGAGCGTCGTCTTCGACATTGAGACCGTCGGCCTCGAGTGGGACTCGCTCGACGACTCGCAGAAGACTTATCTGCAGAAGAACGCGCGCACCGACGAAGAGCGGCAAAAGTTGCCCGAGATCCTGTCGCTGTGGCCCTTCACCGGCCGAGTCGTCGTGCTGGCGATGCTCAACCCGGAGTCGGGACGCGGCCGGGTCTGGTACGAGAAGAGCGACGGCCGCCAGGAGCAGGTCTCTCCCGATGGGCTGTTCACCTTCGTCGGAGACACCGAGCCGGCCTTTCTCGCCGAGTTCTGGAGCGCGATCGCGCGATTCCATCGCTTCGTGACGTTCAATGGGCGCGGATTCGACGGTCCGTTTCTCATGCTGCGTAGCGCCGCCCTCGGCATCGCGGTGACGAAGAATCTCGTCGGATACCGCTACGCTCTCCGGCCCCACACGGACCTTCTCGAAGTTCTCACGTTCTTCGGCGCGTCGCGCAAGTGGAACCTCGACTTCGCGTGCAAGGCCTTCGGAATCGAAAGCCCGAAGGAGCACGGACTCGACGGTTACTCGGTCGGCCCCTTCTACAAGAGCGGCCGGCTGGCCGAGATCGCCTTGTATTGCCGCCGCGACGTCGAGGCCACGGCCCGGCTTTATCAGAAGCTCGAAAAGACACTCCTGCCCGTTCTGGAGGACTCGCGCCGTTAGGAAAAATAGAAAAAAGGGCACGAGATTGTTGACACCGCCCGCAAGCCTCCGGTTAAACTCCCCATTTGGATGCGACGGATCGCCTAGTGCCTCCCGAACTGATGCTCGACAAAGAGAAGTCACGTAATCCCGCGGAGCAGCGCCTCTCCGATCGAGTCTGGATTGGCGCCCCGGCGAACCTGCGCTGGGGGGAGGAGGAGCTGTCGGGCTTCGTCGAAGTGATCAACCTCGGCGGCATGTACGTCGCGACCTCGCGTGTGCCCGATCTGGGTGACTACGTCGATCTGGTGTTCTCGCTGCCCGGCGACCCCCGGGCCTTCCGGGTGCGAGGCAACGTCGTGTACCTGAATCAGGCCGGCGAACGCCAGCGTTCCGGGTTCGGCGCCCGCTTCGAGCGCGCCCCGGTCGGACTCCTGGAGGCCATCAAGGGGCTCAACCGCGGACACTGACACGAGCACGAGCGCTCGCAACGAGCACTCCTGCCGACGCCGAGACGGTCCTCCACGCCGCTAGCCTTCGAGTCCTTCCTCCTCGAATTCGATGATCTCTCGGACCCCAGAGAGTCCGAACGGTCACTTCCCGCCGGGGTCCATCAGCTGCATCTGCTCGAACACGAACTCGAGGGTCGCCGTAATGTCGCTGCCCGCGGACGCGGAGGCCTGCGAAAGCGTCGTCGGAACGACGCCCGAGAGCTGCCAGCTGACCAGCACGTCGCCCGTCAGGTTCTTGGAGGTCACCGTCACCGCCTTCGCCGTCGGAGTGCCCCCGCTGGTGGCCTGGTTGAGCCAGTCCTGGAGCCCCTTCAGGCCGCTTTGGGTCACGCTCAAGAAGAGCGTTCGCTGGTTGGGCGAGTAGGACAGGTCGAGTCGGCGAGAGTCTGTCGTCAGCGTGGGCTGACGGTTGAACTCGAGGCGATAGCCGATCACACCGTCCAGCGCGACCCCGTCCACCTTGACGCTGGTGAGGTTCTGCGGCTGGGCCAACGCCGGAGCGGAGAAGGCCAGCAGACCGCCCAAGACAGGTCCCAGAAGGCGTTTGGAGCTCATGCGTTCCTCCATTTCGCGGCACCGCCAGACTAGCACCGCCGCGTGGCGGCAAGAGGCCTTGATTTCAGCACTCCGCCGGAGTAAGAAGGGCCGCAGTTCTCGGCGACCGGTGTGGCGATCGCCCCCGGAATGGGCGTTCTGAAAGGGAGGCTCTCATGCGAAAAAGACTGTCGGTTCTCCTTCCTCTGCTCACGGTGGCGGGTGTCCTGCTGGCCGCCGAACCCTCGAAACCGAGCGGCAAGACCTACGACGTGACGGCGGACACAATCGAAGGGTGTTCCTGCCCGCTCTTTTGCACGTGCTACTTCGGCCCGTCGGCAGACGAGCACAGCTGCATGGCGAACAACGTCTACAAGTTTCGCAAGGGAAGCCACTACGGCGACGTCGACCTGTCCGACCAGATCGTCTGGGTCTCGCTCGACCTGGGCGGCGAGTGGCACCATCATCCCGGTCCGGGAATGCCCACGAAGTGGGCCGTCGTGACCTTCGACAAGAAGTCCTCCGAGGCCCAGCGCAAGGCCATCGGCGAAGTGCTCGGTATCGTCTTCCCCGTCAAGTGGGGAAAGTTCTCCACGCGCGAGGACACGATCGAGTTCCATCAGGACGCCAAGATGGCCCACGCCAAGATGGCGAGCGGCATGGGTGAGATCACGCTCGACATGACGGCGGGAGCCGACAAGAAGGGCCCGTCGGTCCTCAAGAACCTCCAGTACTGGTTCTCGACCTCCAATGACGGCTTCGTCCTTGCCTACTCGACGCATCACTGGGACGGCGAAAACAAGTTCAAGCAGGAGCACAAGAACGGCTTCACCATCGCTTGGACCGCCAAGGGAGAGGTCAAGCCCGAGGGAGCCAAGGTGGCGATGAAATAGGCGCTGCCCGATTCGGTAGGTCCAAGGGGGACCCGATCGGGTCCCCCCTTCCTTTGTCCGGTGGTGTTTTCGCCAGTTGACGGGGAACCGGTCGGTGTTGACTAATACCCGCATGATTCCTGACGACATCGCTCCCGAGTTCCGGTCCCGACCGAAGGCCTACGCGGGCGCGGATCCCATCGCCGGCGTTCGGACCCTTCGCCTCTCCCGGCACACCGACGATCGAGGCTTCTTTCTAGAGGTCTTCCGCGCGACGGCCGACCGCGTGACCGGAGGCGAGCTGGCGAGGTTCTTCGAAGGCGCTCCGATCGCGCAGATCAACTTCTCGGGGGTCGAGGCCGACGGCCACATCAAGGGGCTGCACTACCACCTCAAGCAGGAGGACATCTGGTTCTTCCCGCCCCCGTCGAAGGCGAAGGTCGTCCTCTACGACATTCGGAAGGACTCCCCCACATTCGGCCGGACCCAGGTGATCGTGTCCGGGGGCGGCGCCGATCAGCTCGTCCGGATCCCCGCCGGGGTCGCGCACGGCTACCGACCCTTGTCGAATCCGTGCCACCTTCTCTACATCGTCACCGAAGCCTTCGATGCCGCCGCACCGGACGAGTACCGGATCGCTTGGGACCATCCGGCGGTCAAGCCGCTGTGGGAGATTCCGAACGGCTGACGGTCCGAACCCGCATCGGCGCCGCCACCGACGCTGCGGACACTCGCTGTGCCGGGCCGGAACCGGGGGCTCGTTTCGCTAACCGTCCCTCGGCCGTTCCCCACCCGCGAGCCTCTGCAGAGCCTCTCCGTCCAGGCAGTAGCGGAGCCACTCGGTCTGCGGCCGAGCGCCCAGACGCCGATAGAAGCGCAAGGCGCCTTCGTTCCAGTCGAGCACGGCCCACTCGAGGCGCGGGGCGCCGCGAACCGCGGCCTCACGCGCCAGGGCCGCCATGAGCGCCTCGCCCACCCCGCGGCTGCGCGCTGCCTCGGAAACGACCAGGTCCTCGAGGTACAGAAACGGGCGAGCCCGAAAGGAGTTCATGCCCTCATAGAAGATCGCGAGGCCCTCGACCCGCCCTTCCCATTCGGCGACCAAGGCTTCCGCGCGACGCGTGTCGAAGATCCACGAGGCCAGCCGCGCTGCCTCCTCCGAATCGGGGGGCGTGAGCCTCTCGAATCGCGCGAGTTCCCGATCGAGCTCGAGCATCCGCGGCCAATCCTCGCGGCGGGCGCGGCGAACGAGGACTCCGGCGGCTCGTTCTGTCACCGGGCCGCGGCCACCTTGACGTAGTCGACGCGGCCGAGCAGCTTCACGGCATCGTCGCGCTCGACGTTCGAGCCCTGGCCGAGCACGAGTCGGCCGGGCGTGACCACGACCGTCACGAGCGTCGTCGGCAGTCCCTGGGAGTGGTCCGTCACCGCGTAGGCCGAGAGGCCGGCGATCTTGAACTCTCTGGTCTCGACACCCGGCGCCTTGGCCGCCTCGGCCACCGCTTGCCGAATCGCGGCCTCTAGGTCCTTCCCCTTGCCGTAGTCCTGTACGACGATCCGAAACTGGCGGGCCGTGGACGGCTCGATCTTTTGGAAAAAGCGCGAGACCTCGGTGTAGACGCCCATGCCGTTCTCGTCCGTGTCGGGCAGCGGATCGCGCGGTGCCGCGTCCCAACCCGGCAGGGCCGTCGGGATCCCATTTCGAAGGTTCAGGGGCCAGGAGGGATTGTCCGGAGCTCCAGCGGAGGCGAGGGCACTCAGACCGAGGAGCAATGCAGCCACGCCAACCGAACGCCGCAGCATCGGACGATCAGGATAACCCAACCGAGGGGTCCCGTGAGGCGGCCTCGAACTTGCCCCGGACAAAAAAAAGAGCGGCCCGCGGGCCGCTCCTCTTTCAGCCGGGACCGTTCCTACTTCTTCGATCCCAGAATGGCGTCCTTCGCCTTCTTCGAGACTCGGAACTTCACCACGCGCTTGGCGGGAATCTTGATCTCTTCGCCCGTCGCGGGATTGCGACCCATGCGCGCTTTGCGGTTCACCAGGACGAGCTTGCCGATCCCGGGAATCGTGAAGCTGTTCTTCGCCTCCTTGTAGGCGAGCGCCGTGAGATCGTCGAGGAACTGGGTCGCCTGCTTCTTGGTCGTCCCCGTGGACTTGGCCAGGTGATCCGCGGTCTGGGACTTGGAGAGCGCCTTCCCGTCTTTTGCCATATTCACTTCCCCTTCTTCGTAAATTGGAATCGCCGCATCCGGCGTGTCGAAACGGTTGGGTATTCTATCCGCCGCGCGGAAACGCAAGCAAAGAAATTTACGCGGGGGTTCCTTTTCCTTCACGACCCCGCGCGGCGGGCGGACTCGTCAAGTTAAGATCACCCCCCACCGCATGCGGATTCCGGCCGCGCTCCAACCCGAATCGGGATCTGTCTCGATACGGTACCTCCCGCCGTGTGGAACCCGGCGCCCGGCGGGCGAACGAGCTCCCGCCTCCTTGCCGCGGACCCGAATCAATTTCGCGCCAGCGCTAAACCGCTACGAATGCATCCGGTTAGCTTCGTTTCGCCGGATCGCTCCAACCCTGGCATTGCTGCTCCTGGCCCTTCA
>Ga0335085_10005298_pt1 | contig 20795 bp, 12 predicted proteins | sample Lox_Sample_45_FD_206712 | JGI IMG/M metagenome (GOLD analysis project Ga0335085, IMG submission 206712) | Soil microbial communities from Loxahatchee National Wildlife Refuge, Florida, United States - Lox_Sample_4.5 | ecosystem: Environmental > Terrestrial > Soil > Wetlands | place: USA...
TGACCAGGGCCAGTCGCCGGGGTGGGCCACCAACCCGCGCACCACCGGATTATTGTGGATGTAGTCGATTTTTTCGTTCTGCTTCTTGTCACTCCAGATATTCATGTCGTACCCGCGCCGGTTCCAAACCCGGTAGTGAGCGTGATGATGCACGGTCGCGGGCAGCTCAAACCGCTGCAGCATCTTTTGGCACCAGGGATACGACAGATTCTGGCGCAGGTTGCGGAGGATGAAGTTCGCCGTGCGCTCCGAAAACGTGATTTGGGAGGGGTTGGCCGCCGGGCTCGGCCCGATGAGTAAGTGGCAGTGCTCGGGCATCAGCACATAAGCGAAAATTTTGAAACCCCGTTCCGCGCGGAGGTCGTCGAGGGTTTGGACGAATTTGCGCTTGAAGCGGTCGGAGTCAAAAATGCGCGCCCGCCGATAAATGTTTTCGGTCAGGTAGTGGTAGTGACCCTCCCCGTAGAAGTGCCTCAGACGCGGCATCGGCGCAGTTTAGCGCAAGGGGAAAGTGCCGCATCCATAAAAGGGGAAATGTAGAAATTCCGGCCACGGGCATCCGGCCCGTCAGGGGACATGGGCGGGAAGGGGCCCCGGCGGGTGAATGCGCCGGTTGCGAGCCACCCTCTCCCGCAAGGGGGCGAGGGCCGAGCCTTTAAACCTCACGCTAACTGCCAACCAATTCTAACGTTCCGATAGATAGCTAAATAGCAAGGTGCGGCAGCAAGCTGCCGCACTGCAAAGCTTCGCACGCACCATTCACGCCGCGCGTATCAACCTTCCACCCTGGCGGCGTTCGATCAGCTTCAGCGCGCGGGCGGCGATATGCTCGGCGCTCAGGCCGAAGTGCTGCATCAATTCCCCGGGCTTGCCGGAAACGCCAAAGGTGTCGGGAACGCCCACCCTCTCAAACAGGAGCGGCAACTGGTAACTGCGCCGGTGCTCGAGAATGGCTCCCGCCACGATGTTGCCGAAGCCGCCCACCTGGTGCTCTTCCGCGGTCACCACGATCCCGGTGTTCTCCGCCGCCCGCACCACCGCCGCGACGTCCAGAGGCTTTACGGTGTGCACGTTCACAATGCGCGTCTCAATTCCGCGTTCCACCTTCAGCAGCCAGGCGGCGCGCATGGCTTCCGCCACCATGGGCCCACAGGCGACGATGGCAACCTCCTCACCTTCGCCCGGGTAGTCTGTCGAAAGGATTGTCTCAAAGGCTTCAACGAACCGTTGCTTGGTCCCTCGATAGCGGATCACATTGGCCACGCCAAATTCGAAGGGTGTCTGGTGCGTGGTTACCACCGGCGTGGCCTCACGCGCGTAGCGAATGTAAGCCGGGCCCTTCAGGTCGAGCAGGGTGTGGCGCGTGGCCCGTTCCGTTTCCACAGAATCGCACGGCACCACGACGTGCATGTTGGGAAGCACGGCCATCAGGGAAATTTCTTCCAGCGCCTGGTGCGTGGCGCCATCCGCACCCACGGAGATGCCGCCGTGCGCGCCGGCAATCTTCACATTCAGGTTGGAATAACAAATCGTGGTGCGAATCTGGTCCCAGCAGCGGCCCGACGCAAACACGCCGTAAGTGCCCGTCACCGGGATCAGCCCTTCCTTGGCAAGTCCCGCCGCGACTTCCATCATGTTCTGCTCGGCGATGCCGACGCTGAAGACGCGCTTCAGGCGCTCAGGGTGCTTGGCCTCAAAGTCCGTAATCTTGATGGATCCGGAGATGTCGGCGTGGACGGTCACGACGCGCTCATCGGCGCCGGCCGCTTCCAGTCCGCGCCCAAAACCCATGCGGGTGGGGTCCATCTCAACCTGCATGGCCGGCCCGGCGTTCCATCCGTGATCGTGCCGGAATGGCGGGAGCGCAGCGCGCGCCTGGGTGGCCGTGCTCTGGGCGTGAGCTTGGACGTGCGCCAGCATGGCCGCTTGGCGTTCGGCAGGCACGGAAGGCGTGGCGAGATCGATCATGGCCCTTTCGAACTTGGTGCGGTCGGGAGCGATGCCGTGCCAGCCCGGCTGGTTCTCCATAAAGGAAACGCCTTTACCCTTGATGGTGTGGGCGATCAGAAGGGAGGGGCGGCTGGGGGTGGTGGCGGCGCGCTGAAATGCCGACAAAATGTCCTTCATGTCGTGCCCATCGACTTCCAGCACATTCCACCCAAAGGCCGCATACTTGCCGGCGAGGGGTTCAATGTTCATGACATCACTGACCCGGCCGTCGATTTGCAAATCGTTCTTGTCGACGATCCCACAGAGGTTGTCCAGCTTGTAGTGCCCGGCCGCCATGGCGGATTCCCAGATGCTGCCTTCCTGCTGCTCGCCGTCGCCCATAATGCAGTAGACGCGATACGAGTGTCCCGCCAGCCGTCCGGCCAACGCGTTGCCCACAGCCACTCCCAACCCCTGCCCCAGTGAACCGCTGGAGACTTCCACACCCGGTAGCTTGAGGCAATTGGGGTGGCCTTCAAACCTCGCGCCAAACTGCCGCAGCAGGACGGTGTCATCGATGGGATAGTACCCGGCCTTTCCCAAAGCCACGTAGAGCGCCGGAGCCTTATGGCCAGCCGACCAGAAAACGCGGTCGCGCCCGGGCCAGGCGGGGTCGGCGGGGTCGTGATTCAGGACACGGAGGTAAAGGGCCGCGGCGACATCCATGATGGAGAGTGTTCCGCCCGGATGACCCGACCCGGCGGCAAAAATGTCAATAATATCTACCGCTCGCATCTCCGCCGCGGCGAGTTTCAATTCCTCAACATCCAACCTTGGACCGCGTTGCTCGGTAGCCATTTCTCTAACCTCCTCCTTTGAGGGACAGCGTTACGAAGCATCAACCAAAGTAACCCCTCACCCGTCGGCACATGGTCGACACCCTCTCCCCACGGAGAGGGAAAGAGGGTTTTCCCTTCCCTCTCCCGAGGGGAGAAGGTGGTGCAGGGACGATGCGGGGGGTCCCACGTTTTGCATGTCGTGGGGATGAGGGGTCTCTTCCACAACGTAGCCCGGAAAACAAGCATTCGCGAGGGTGTGATCAATCACACCGGTGCGGGGATTCGCGCGGCAGCGCCTACGCCGATTGAGCCTCTCGCCGGCGAATGCCGAATGGGGCGAACCCCATCGAAAAGGGGTGATTTGCCGGTAGGAAGCGGTAATTTGGCCTGTGGAAAACATCGTTTTGGCAGGGCACTTTTGCAATCGACCCTTTGCTTTCATAGATATCGCCGGTTCGATTTGAATATTTAACATCTTTTTTCCTGGCGCCCGTTTTTTTCGTCTTTTGCATTCGGCATAACACTTTGTTTTTCAGTAACTTAGTTTTTCGGTTTACGCCCGCCGCTGTTCTCCTCTCCGGCTAACTTGCTGTTTTTTCATCAATATCGCCGCCTGGCTGCAATCCGGCCCGAGTCCTTGGCTGGGGGTGCCGTGAAATCCTGGTGCAAGGTCGGCCAATTCCGGCGTGACCCGGCGCTTAGCGGGCGTTTTTCCCCTCTTTGCTGGGCCCGGCGTGCGTGACTTAACCCGGCACACCTCTCCCCCTCGGGCTCCCGCACGATGATGGCCATAGCCTATGGCGGTGTTGAGCGACCGGCCATCCTCGAAGGGGGCAAGGAAGGCCCCCGCCTTGACGGTGCCGCGGGCCCAATGCTAGTCTCACATCAGCTTCAGGAACGGACCAGACATCCGACAATTGAAAATTTAAACGAGGGGGGGCCCACCATGCTGGGACCTGAGATTGAGACGTTTCGGGGCAACAAGATTGTCTTGGCGTTCGTGGTCATACTCGGGCTGGGCGCGGGTTGGTTTGTCTTCACGGCTTTCACCACCAATCCACCTGACAACGGTCTTCGAGTTTTCGCGCTGTTCACCCTGGGCGTGCCGATTCTGCTCTTTTTCTGGATCAATTCCGTTCGGGTAACGCTCCATAGCGACGGCATTTCCTATCAATCGCTCTTCGGAGAGAAGGAAATGCGCTGGGATTCCCTGGAGCGCTTCTACTACGCCGCCACCAAACAAAGTGTGAACTTCATCCCCGTCGGGACGTACTATCACTTCAAATTTGTGGATTCCGAGGGAAGGAAGCTGCGCCTGGGGAATCGCGTGGAAAGTCCGGGAAAATTGGGCCCGAAGCTGATCGAGCATTCCTATCCCGCCCTTTTCAAGAAAGTCGCGGATCAGTATAACAGCGGGCAAGAGGTGGACTTCGGAGCCATCAAGGTAAAACGCGGCGAGGGGATCAAGGTCAAGAAACTCTTCGGCAGCAAGGGTATTCCCTGGGACCAGGTTTCCAGCTTCGCGATTCAGAAGGGCCACTTCTACATCTGGCGCAAGGGCGAAAAACGTACCACCGGCCCCACCCTGCGATACATTCCCAATGCCTTTGTTTTGCAGGGGCTGTTGAATTCCATCTTCAAACCCAACCCGGCGGCTTGAAAGTCTGAGACTAAGGGCAATGCTATTTACCCACCCCAGGTTCTGATTGCCATTTGCGTGCAGCTCCTTGGAGTGCGGTAGTGACAAAGTCTAACAGGTGGCAAAGTGCGGCCACCTAAACCCTTATCGAGAGTTGCCTTGCGCCGCGAGGTATTGCTCGACGCTTTGAATTTCGCGGTCCAATTGGGCTGACCCCGGGGCGTCCGGGTCGGCTTGTTTGGCTTTTTTCAGCGCCTCCAGCGCCGCATGGTAATCGTTCACGTGGGCATAGAGCGAGGCCAGCCCCCGGTAAGGCAGAGCCGCGCTGTAATCCGGGGAAGCAACCTGAAGTGTGGCGGCCTTGCGCAGGGCCGCTTCGGCGAGCGCAAGATCTGTCTGCTTCTCCTCTCCGGGCGGCGCCATGCCCGTGAGCCGTTCGTAGCAGATGCCCTGATACAGGTATGGCCGGGGATCGTCGGGAAAGAGGGCGGCGGCTTCCTGGTAACGCGCGAGTGCCTGGCGGTAGTCGGCGGCCTTTTCTTCGGGCGATGCGCCTACTTCGCGTTCGAAGATCAGATTGCCTTGCTCGATCATTACGGCGCGGAAAGCCGAATCGGTGGGTGCCACATGGCCGCCCGCCAGGATATCGCGAGCGCGGCCGATGGATTGTTCCGACTTGCGACGCAGTGCGTCACGGTTTGCAAAGAGTGCAGGCCGCCGGTCCGGCAGCGCAACGGCCAGTTCCTGCGCGTCGATTTGCGCCTGGCCTTCGTAAGCATCGGCAAGCCAACTGAAAAGCTGTGCGTCGCCGGAGGGAAATCCGGAAAGGTTGTGGGAAGCCAACTCGAAGTAGTTCGCCGCCTGAGCAAGACTCTCCTTCTTTTGCTTTGCCGCCTCGGATTTCGGATCGGTCACAGCAAGTCCGGAAGCCTGCGCCAGATAGGCGTTGCCCAAATTCTGGTAGATCGGCGAGAGGTCGAGTTCCCTGCCTCCCGCAATCAGGGCCTGGTGCGCTGCGCCAATCTCCAAGGCGCGGTTCAAGAGTGCCAGAGCCTGGCCGGTTTCGGGCGGATTGAAGCGTAGATAGACCAGGGCCAGGCTGTTGAGTGCGAAAATGTTCTCCGGATTCGTTTCTACCGCGCGCGTCCACAGGCTCAGATCGGGATGCGGCCGGCCTTTCCAAAGGGTCGTCTTTCCGCACCAGACCTCTGTGCGGGCGTAAGACGCGCCGGTATAGAGTGCCGCTACCAGCACCAGCGCGCCGCACACAGATGTTTGTTGGCGACGCGCATCGGGAAACCCGGCAGCGGCCAGCGCCAGCACGGCCAGCACGGCTCCGATGGTGGGCACGAAGAGATATCGGTCCGCCATCTTGTTGGCGGTGGGCACCAGGTTGGATACGGGAATGAAGGCGATCAGGTACCAGAAGATCCCGAAGGCAGCGAGCCGGCGATAGCGGTTCGCCGAGCCCGCCAGGCGCATTCCGGCCCAGACCAACGCCAGCACCAGCGCCGCTCCCAGCAGGCCCTTCACGCTAATATAAGGGTACTCGTTCCACGTGTAGGAAGGGCTCATGCCGATGGGAACCAGTGTTTTCGCGGCATAGCGGAGCAGGGCGTCGCACGTGAGGTTGAGCGTGGGCAGCAGGGGCAATCCCCCCTTGATAGCGCCCACCTGTGTCTGCGCCCAATAAGTCCAGGCTGAACCCGCACCAAAGACCACGCTCAGGACCATAAAGGGCGGGCCCACGACGCGCGTTCCCACACTGCTCCCCCCACGGAATGCCGCCAGGTTCTCAGCGGACGGCGCCTTTGCGAGCGCCAGCGGCGTTAGAAGCAAGGGAACGCCGATCAACCACCCGCCGTGCAGCAGGTCTCTGGCCAGCAGGCTGCGAAACACCGCCGTGCAAATTACGCCAATGGGCAGGAAGAGCGCGGCGAGGGCCAGAATCCGGGTCAGGACGGGATTACGCTGCCTCTCCGCCCAGCGCCATTGGGTGATTCCCGGATGAGGCGCACAGCAGAATTCATAAGCCGCGAACAGGGGCGGCAGGATGACGGCCACGGGTTTGGAGAGAACCGCCAGCAAAGTCAGGAGGATCGTGACCGCGTGGCGAATTCTCCACTGGCCGGGCGTGGAGGCGGTTCGCGCCCACAGCCACGCGAAAAAGGCCAGCACGATGAAGATTTCGGACGTCAGATCCTTCCGCTCCGAGAGCCAGGCGACAACTTCCGTGTGGATGGGATGGACCGCATAGATCAAGCCGCCGAGCAGTGCGAGAATCGTGGGAAGACCCAGCCGGCGATAGAGAGGAATCAACAGCGCCGCGCTCAACACCGCATAGAGCAAATGGGCGATGCGGAACGGCAACGCGTCGAACGGTTGGTGCTTGTCGGCCCACGCCCGGTCAAGGAGCCAAGTGGTGGTGGTGACGGGGTGAAAGAGTCCAAAATACGGCTCGTTCCAAACCGCGCCCAGGCGGGAGAATGGGGCGTTTACATTTACGTAAGGGTTGTCCAGAAGGTAGTGGGAATCTTCGTAATCGATCGTCGGAACGCGGACGGTCTGAGCGTAAATGAGGAGGGTTGCGAGGGCAATGAGCGCGATGCCGATGATGGTGAGGTAGCGAAGGTGCTCGCCCGGCCAGGTGGATGCAGTCACTTTCCCATTTTCGCCGCATGGGGAAACTGCCGCCGGATGGACAGCCGGCACCTCGCGGAACCTGCGCTCTCTCCTACGCTGCTTGGAAGAACTCAATGCCGTTCCTGTTTCAAACATTAACTCTACAAAGCAACATCTCTTGTAGCGTCGATCTCCGGATTTGTTGTAGCGTCGATCTCTGATCGACGGCGGTCCCCGCCCCTGCGGCCTAAACTTCGACCGCCGCTACAGGTTCGAAGATTTTCGCCGCAACTCGCCGCAAGTGAAGGCGAGGCGTGGCGTTTCCATGAGGATCGAGCGCACAAAATCGTAACACAAGCCTGCATCCAACGGGCAGTGGGCAGCAATGAACACCACGAGGGGCAGGAGAAAGGCCCACGGTCAAAAAGCATTGAGCGTGGCTACCAACCCCCGCCCGCCCCCGCAGGGGGTGGCATGACGCTGCTTCCTGTGAGGCGCGGCCGGCGAGACCACGTGGGGAAGCATGAGGACGTTTCTAATTGGGCTCTGCACACCCGCCAACCGGCACGCGCCAACCGCCAGCGTTGTTTGTTTTTTGATTCAGTGCTAGCATACGCGGCAATTCTTGCGGAGTCATTTTTGTGGATGCCATCTGGATATTGTTCGGTGTGGTGTCGGGGCTGGCGATCATCGTCCTGATCGTTGTGTTCCCGATTGTGGCCTTTTTCCGCGCCCGATCGGCGGCGAAGATGGCCCGGCAAGTCCAGGACAACTGGCAGAAGCTCACGCAGCGCGTTCACGCTCTGGAAACTCAACTTCAGGATATCAAGCGGCTGAACGTGCGAACGGAAATCCTGGAGCAGCAGGTCCGCGAGATCCGTGCAGGAGGGCCTCATGAAGCCCCTGCCGCGGCAGGGCCGTCGGGGCCGCCCAAGCCGGCTGAGGGCGTGGCAGACGCGGCCGCTTCCCAAACAGCGGTTGCTGACGCCGGCGCGCGGCTCGTGGCAGGCACCGCTAGTGAGCCCGCGGCGCCGCCCGCCGCACCTCCAGCGGTTGAAACGCCACCACAAGCTATTCCCCCAGCAAAGCTGCCCGCGCGCCCGGGAATAACGGGGCCGCCGTATGTGTCGCCCGCGTCCGCCACCGCGAGCCTCTCCTCAGTCGAGCCGCCGCATCTCGCGGTGCTCAGCAAGCCCAAACCCACCGCTCATGAAACCGCCAAGCGCATTTGGAATATAGAAGAGGTCCTGGGCACCGACTGGCTCAACAAGCTGGGCATGATCATATTGGTCATCGGCGTGGCCCTCTTTCTGGGATACGAAATGCGCGAGTTGGGGCCCGCAGGAAAGGTTTTGGTCGGATTCGCCGTCAGCGGCGGATTTTTAGGTGCGGGAATATTCTTTGAGCGCAAGGAGCGATGGCAAATCCTGGCGCGTGCTGCCATGGGTGGGGGTTGGGCTTTGCTCTACTTCACCACTTACGCCATGAATCACATTGGTGCGGCGCGCGTGCTGGAGTCGGAATCGTGGGATTTCGTTTTGCTGATGATCGTCGCGGCGGCGATGGTGGGCCATACCTTGCGCTACCGCTCCCGCGTCATTACTGGCCTCGCATTTCTGCTGGCTTTTTCCACCATCAATATCAGCCACGCCGGAGCCACCAGCCTTTTGGCCAGCGCCATATTGGCCGTGGCCCTGGTGGTGATTGTAGGAAAACGCAGATGGTTCGACCTGGAAGTCCTGGCCATCGTCGCCATTTTCCTGAATCACTACTACTGGCTGCGTCCCATCATTGAGCCGATGGGGAAGCACCACCATGCTTTCCCCGGACTCGCCGCCAGCACGGCTCTGTTGATGGGTTATTGGCTGATCTTCCGGTTCTCCTACATCTTCCGCCGCATCGATGCACAGCAGGAAGAGAACATCTCGACGATGGCGGCGATCCTGAACACTTTTCTGTTCCACTTCCTGGTCAAATACCAATCGGTACACCCGGAGTTGGCGTTCTGGTTTCTGTTGGGAGTAGGCACGGTGGAACTGGTCTTAGGGCAATTGCCGGTCACCCGCCGACGGCGCACCGCCTTTGTGATCCTCTCCACCCTCGGCGCAACCTTGCTCGTGGCGGCGTTCCCGTACCGGTACTCCGGCGGACAGCTTTCCGTCATCTGGCTGGCGGAAGCCGAGGCCTTCTTCCTCGCCGGGGTCTTTACCCGCGAGATTCTTTTCCGTTGGTTGGGCATCGCAGCCGAGGTGCTGGTGGCCGGCCACATGTTCTTCGTGGACACGCGCCACCTCTTGCGTCTCCGCGAGGCCCAGGCGGCGGATTTCAGCGACCCGCGCCGTGCCGCGGTCTTCGCGCTCGCCGCGCTCGTGATTTTCGCCAATACGCACTGGGTTCCCCGCCACTGGCCGGATTTAGTCAAGAGTCAATTTGAGAAAAGGCTTTACCGCTTTCAATCTTACCTGGGTGGATTTATGCTGCTGGCCGCCCTCTGGGCCGTTTGCACGGAGTCCTGGTTGGCCGTAGCCTTTGCCGGCGCCGCCCTGGTTCTGGCCATCGTGGGGGACCGCTGGAAAATTGGGGAAATCTCGGTGCTGGCCAACACCTTCGCCGTACTCGGTTTCCTGCGCGTGGTCTTCGCCAATTTTGCGGTGGTGGAGGTTTCGTACTTCAACGCGCGGGCCGTCCTGACCATCTGCCTGGCCGCCGCCCTTTTGTACTTGGCATCGCGCTGGATTGCCATTCCCACACTGGTCCGCACTTACCGGATTCCGGAGGCTTACACCTGGGTGGCGACGTTCGTGGTGGCGCTGCTGGCGTGGTATCAGCTTTGGCCGGCAAGTGTGGCCATGGGATGGGCTCTCATTGGCCTGGTGCTGTTCCAATTGGGATTCGAGCGGCGCTCCGCCTCGCTGCGCTGGCAGAGTTACGCTTTGTTCCTGGCCAGCTTCTTTCGCCTCTTTTTTGTGAACTTCAACGCGGAAATGACCCCCGGGCAACTGAGCCCGCGCTTATTGGCCGCCTTGCCTTTGGCGATTGTTTTCTATTTTGTTTACGGGCGCCTGGGAAGCTATCACCAGCCGTTCCTCACAACGGACGCGCGCCTTCGAGCCGCGGGGCTTCATTGCTACCTCGGCACCCTCACGGTCGCTGCCGCCATGCGATTTGAGTTGGACCTCGACTGGATTGCCGCGGCGTGGGCGGCCTTGGCCCTGTTGTTCGTGCTGATTGCGTGGCGGACCGGGCGGCGGATTTTCCTGGGCCAAGCCATGCTGCTGGCGGCGGGAAACTTTTTCCGCACCGTCTTCCATAACTTTTACGAGCGCAGCTATTTTCCGCCGCCCACGCTCTGGGCAGGCCGCTGGATGACGGTGGGAACATCCATCCTACTGTTGTTTCTGGCGCTGATGGTTGCACGGCAGCTCCAACAAGCGAGCCCGAAGTCTGAGGGTGGCCGAATCAAGCGGGTGGGGGGCGGCATCGAGCGCAATCCTGAGCAGGTCTTCTTCTTTGCGGCATTCATCATACTGACCGGATTGCTCTATTTAGAGCTGCACGCCCGGGGTATGGCCACGGTGGCATGGGGCGCGGAAGCGGTGGGCGTGTTCCTTTTCGCCCTGGCGGTTAAAGAGCGCAGCTTCCGCCTGAGCGCACTCACGCTGCTATTGATTTGCGTCGGCAAAATTGTATTTGTTGATGTCTGGGGTTTGGCAGCTCGCGACCGCTATTTAACGTTTATTGCACTGGGAGCCGCGCTGCTTTCCGTCTCCTTCCTCTATACGCGATACAAGGAAGTTATCCGAGCGTATTTATGAAACAGTGGGCCGTGTTCGCCATCACGCTGGTGCTTCTCGGAGCTGCGCTGGTGACCAGCCAGAAGCAGAGGAGTGCTGCGCCTGTGGGGCCGGACGCCGTGCTGTCACTGGTCGGCGACACCGAGCACGAGCTCACGCGTCTTCCCGTCTCCTTCACCCGCATCTCCGACGACGAGGAGATGCGTATCGGCAATCAACTGGCGAAGGAGTACAGCAGCCAATTCGCCAAGGAGGCTCCTTCCAACCGAGTCGTTCAGGTCTACGTCAACAAAGTCGGCCGGCGCGTTGCGGCAGGCGCTCACCGGAAGATGCCCTATCAATTTCACTATGTTCCCGACCCAGACTTCGCGAACGCTTTTGCCCTGCCGGGCGGTCACATCTTTATCGGTGCGGGACTGATGAGCCTGATGGATAGCGAAGACGAGTTGGCCGGTGTTCTCGGCCACGAGGTGGAGCACGTTGACCACTACCATTGCCAGGAGCGCATTCAGACGCAAGCCGCGCTGCAAAAGGTTCCGCTGGGCGAACTGGTATCCATCCCGGCAGAAGTCTTCGAAGACGGTTATAGCAAGACCCAGGAGATGGAAGCGGACCGCGAAGGGACGGAACTTGCCGTCAGAGCTGGTTACTCCCCGCTTGGGGTGCTGCGGCTTTTCCAAACGTTTGACCGGCTCTATCAACAGAGGGGGCGGCGGGCGCAAACCCCCGAGGAAGAACTCTCCACACTGGCGCTCGAAACGCTGGAAGGCTATTTCCGTTCCCACCCCGTGCCGGCGGAGCGGATCGCACAAGTCCAAAAGATGATTTCGGACGAACATTGGGAGGGGAAGACCTCCGAGCAACCGCTGGAAGTGGGCTACGTGTTTCTGACGCTGCGTGCCGGCCGGGCCTTGGCCGCCAAGAACTATGCGGCGGCGGAAAATGGGGCGACGCGCTCACTCAGTCTGCACGCGGACCAGACCGACGCCGTCGCCATCCTAACCCAAGCGCAGTTCGGGTTGATGGAGTTCCCCGAGTGCCTGGCAAACTATCGCCAACTCCTGCAAAAATCTCCGGCGGAAGCGGCCGAGGTGGGAGAGTTTGCGAACAATCTGGCCACGGAAACGCTTCGCACGGAGCATTTCCCGCAGGCTGTAAAATTCGCTTCGGCATCACTCGATTTGCAGCCCAATAATGCACCGGCCCTGGTGGTTCTGGCCGAAGCCCAGATGGGCGCGGGTGATTACGCGGCGGCGGGCGCGACCTATCAAAGGCTCCTGAACCTCTATCCCACGGAGGCGGAGAGTGTGGTTACCTACACAGCTTCGACCGCGCGGCGAGCCTGGAGCGCTCATCATTACCAACAGGCTCGGGATGTATCAGCGTTTTGGCTAACCCTTCGCCCATTCATAAGGGAAGCTCTTACGATTAAAGCCGGCTCGGAATTGGCGCTGGCCGACTTTGCCGCAGCCGCCAAGACTTACCGGAACCTTCTGGATTCCGCATCTAAAAACTCCATCATGGACGTGCAGCTTGTCCGGAGCTACGCTGATGCGCTGAGCGCCGCCAACCTCGGCGCGTCCGGAGTGCAGGATTTTCATAGCTTTATGTTGGCGGAACGGCCGGTGACGAATGCGTCGATCGAAAACCAAATCAAGATTGAATATGCGGGCCTGTCGCTGATGGCGGGAGACGCCGCCGCGGCGCGTGACTTGGTCGACCTGCCGAGGGGATTTCGCGGCAGTCCCATTCCTCCCGAGTTGATGGATCGCCTGGGTTGGTGGTATTACCGGGCCGGAAAGTATCCCGAAGCCGAAACCTTGCTGCGGCGTTTGGCGGCGCAGCGGCCTGGGAACGGACACCTGCAAAATGACCTCGCCTGGGTAGAACTCGAGCAAGGCGAGTCTGACGCCGCGATTCAGGGATTCGACGGTGCCGTCGCCCGGTTGGAGTATGGTGCGGAGCAGTGGAACACCCCGCAGATGGGCATGGCCGTTGCTCAGTGGAGGACGCACCGAACGGACGACGCCCTGAAGAACTATGTGTTTGCGGCAAATGCCGAGCCTCGGTGGACGAATGCGCCGCTGGTGCAAGCCTTTTACTCGGCGCAAACCTCGCAAAGTGTCGCCGAAATGCAGGCCGAGCAGGCCAGGCGCCTGGAAGCAAAGAGGCGGGGCCGCTAGGCCGCTCCGCGGCCTTGATCCGCGAGATGGGCGGAGGACACAGGAGTTATACAGGCTGCGGAAAAACCCATCGACGCTATAAGCATCCGATCCCCGCAAGGGGTCAATATAGTAGCCGGAGGCAACGCCCCCGGAATGGAATTTCTACATCTGTAGCGCGGGTGTCCTCACCTGCGGTTGATCCGCGCGTCCTCACCCGCGAGTAAATCATGGAAGATACGCGGGTGGGGACACGCGCGCTACAAATGTGCCCGATCCTCCGTGAAGTGTACAAATCAACTCCTTTACCCCGGCAGCAACACTTTCACATATCGGCCATTATCCAACTTGTCAGCCCCGCCTGGCCCTTTTTTTCTTCTTGTCGAGGTGCTACAATCACGCCATTAAGATTGGTGGACAAATTTCTGGGAACTTCGGCCGGGCTAGATTCGAACCCAAGGCCATCCTGCCAATAGAGGGATGGAAAGGCCATGACCCGCGGTGAATTCGCGCAGCGATGGAATCGTAGCAGGCAGAGACGATTGTCTACGCGGGGGCTGGAGCGGCTTGCCTTGGCGTTCCGGCGTCGAAGTTCATTTCCGGAGGGGATCATGCGGAAGATAGTTGGAGTGCTCGCGTTAATACTGGCGACGACGCCCGGGGCGTGGGCGCAGAAGAAGCTTGTGGCGGTTTTGGATTTTGATTATGGCACGGTGAAATCGTCGGTGCAGGCGTACTTCGGCACCGATCAGGACGTGGGCAAAGGCATATCGCTTCTTCTGGAGCAGAAGCTTGTCCAGGACGGCAAATATCGCGTGATCGATCGCAATGCCATGGATAAGATCCTCAAAGAACAGAATTTCTCCAACAGCGACCGCGTGGATCCCAACTCGGCGGCGAAAATCGGCCGCATCTTGGGCGTCAGCGCCATCATCACCGGCACCATCACCCAGTTTGGCCGCGACGACAAGCACGAGGGTGTTGGGGGTGGAGGCTATGGCCTCGGGAAGTTCGGCCTCGGCGGCGTCGGCAAGAATGAGTCCAAGGCCGTCGTAAATGTTACCGCCAAATTAATCGATATCAATACGGCGGAAATTCTAGCGGTCGCAACGGGCAGCGGAGAATCGAAACGCGGCGGTTTTAAGCTCGGTGGTGGAGGCGGCGGCTGGAGCGGCGGGGGCGGCGGGCAGCTCGACATGGGGAGCAGCAATTTTGCTAATACCATCCTCGGCGAAGCGGTGAATGCCTCGGTCGCCAGTTTGGGCCAGCAACTGGACGACAAAGCAGACTCTCTCCCCACTGTGACGGTCCACGTTTCAGCTCTGGTTGCGGATGTGACGGGCAACACCCTGATCATTAACGCCGGCACGAAAGCCGGAGTGAAAGTTGGCGATCACTTGGGTGTTTTCCGCAAGGGCAAGGAGATCCGTGACCCGGCGACCGGCAAGGTCCTGAAGACGATCGAGTCGCGTTTAGGTGATATGACCGTCACCGAAGCGGATGAAACCTCCGCTACCGGGACATATTCTGGGCCAACGCCGCCCAAAGTCGGTGATGCTGTGGAGACCGTGCAATAGCGAGGATTGTGTTGCCAAGAGGAGGTCTGCGATGGGCTTTGAAATTGGCGAAACGGTTGGGGATTATCAGATTATCGGCCTATTGGGCGCGGGTGGGATGGGTAAGGTCTACAAGGTCAAGAACACCATCTTCGACCGCATCGACGCCATGAAGGTCCTGCTGCCCAATCTCTCCGACGACCAGGAGTTGGCGGACCGGTTCACGCGCGAAATCAAAGTGCTGGCCAGCTTGAATCATCCCAATATCGCGGGCCTCCGGACGGCTTTGCACCTGAACAACCAGCTTCTCATGGTCATGGAGTTCGTCGAGGGTACGACCCTGGACGATATGGTAAAACAGGGGCCAATTCCCATCCCGGATGCCATCAACTATATTACCCAGGTCTTGTCGGCCCTGGGATTCGCCCATAAGCGCGGCATCATCCACCGGGACATTAAGCCGGCCAACATGATGCTGACTACTGACGGCGTGATCAAGCTGATGGACTTCGGCATCGCTAAAACCAAAAACGACAAGAAGCTGACCCAAACCGGCGCTACTTTGGGTTCGCTCTTCTACATGTCGGCAGAGCAGGTGCAGGGCCTGGATTTGGATGGCCGCTCGGACTTGTATTCGGTGGGTGTTTCCCTGTACGAGATGGTCACGGGAAAGCGGCCCTTCTCGGGCAAGAGCGACTTCGATATCATGATTGCCCAACTGCAACAGACCCCGATGGCACCCATTGAGATGATGCCCGACATGCCCAAAGCACTGAATGACATCATCGTGATTTCTCTCGAAAAGGACCCCGGAAAGCGCTTTCAAACTGCCGAGGCCTTCAGCGCGGCGTTGAACAGTATCAGCGGGCAGGCTCTGAGTGCCACGCCCATGCAGGCCGCGGCGGCCATGCCGGCGGCCTCCGCGACTGACATGATGCCCACCGTAACTGCGCCGCCTCCCATGGCCGGGCCGCCGGTAGCGGTGGGAGGGGCGGTTACCGGTCCTATGGGTCGCATTCCCACTACCAATGTGCCGACCGTAATGGCCCCGCAACCGGAAACACCCGCGGTTGCGCCTGTGCCTGCACCCGACCCTTCGCACGGGATTCCCGCGCCCAGTTCCTCCAAAGGTTATCGCGGGCTTTATATGACTCTGGGAGCGTTAGTGGTCGTGGCCGTCTTGGTCGTGGCCGGATTGCAGCTCCCGCGAATTCTGAAGACTCATGCCAGCAATGACCAAAGCGCGCAGGCGAGCAATCCACCACCGCCTCCAACCACCGGGACCACCGCATCGACGGCCAACTCGAACACGCCGCCGGCCACGGGCTCTAGCAATTCTTCGTCAACCACCAGCACTTCAGGAACAGAAACTACGACACCCAACGGCGGCACCGGCAATCCCAGCCAACCCCCGGTTGCTTCGGGAGGTATAAATGGCGGATCGTCCGGGCTGCCTTCCACCGGCACTCCGGCAAACTCCGGAGGACAAACCAGCCTCCCTCCGATCAAATCCCCCTCCAAAAGGTCCTCAACGCCCAACTCCGCGGGCGGGGGCGGTGATTCCATTACGCCTCCCGTAGGCGGCGGAGGCCAGGTAGTAGCGCCCTCCGAAGAGAAGAAGCCCGTCAATGCCCAGGAACTTGCGGAACTCCAGGATCAGCATGACAAGCTTTCGATTCGCGCCCAGAGCGAGAACGATTCCGTGGAGAGCCTGCGCAAGCAGATTGGTAATTTGCGAGCGGATGTTTCTGCCCATCAAACTCGTATGAGAATGTATATGGGCAAATTCGATGCGGCATTGAATGCCGGAGACCTCGAGTCGGCAAACAAGAATCGGGCCTTGGCGGAGACCGAGGTTGAGTGGCTGGAAAAGTTCTTCAACCACTAGCGGGATGAATTCGCAGAGCGCCCTGAGAATCGGCCGGGGATGCGTTTCGTGTGAGGGCGCTCGTGCGCAGTCCAGGAACGGACTTTGCCAATTGATGGCGGGGTAAGCCCGCCGCTACGAATCTGACTTTCCAGTCTCCCTCCTTTCTTGACCTCTCCGGCGGGAATACCCTACTATGAAGAATGCCGTGCCCGCTCGCGAGAGTGGTGGCAAACGTTCGGCGGGGTAGCTCAGTGGTAGAGCGAGGGTCTCATAATCCCTAGGTCGGGAGTTCGATCCTCCCCCCCGCTACCAATCATTTCAGTAACTTGCGCGGCATCCCGCGGTTGCGGCTCGGGTGCTGGTTGCGCCTGGGTTGCAGATTGTTGCTGAGTTGTTTTGGCATCCAACCTGTCCACATACCGTTCGCCCACACCCGGAATCAGATGACCGTAGGTGTCAACGGTCACCTGAATGCTGGAATGGCCCATTTGTTCTTTGACGTAGTTAAGGGGAGCGCCAGCGGCGATGAGCATGGCTCCGAACGTGTGGCGAAGATCGTGGAAGCGAATAGCGCGAATACCGGCCGACTGTAGCAGAGGCAGAAAGCGGTCACGAATCATGTTGTCGGGGTGTAGCACGCCGCCAGTTTTTGACGGGAAAATAAAGTTCTCTGCGATGGTTGTTTTCCCTGCGGAATACGCCTTGAGGAGTCTCTCATCCTGCAACTCCAGCAACGTCCGACGTAATTCGGCGGACAGATCAACACGCCGTGAGCGGTGGTTCTTTGGCGACGTAAATTTGCCGTACACGTAGTTCCGTCTGACCTCAATGAATCTGTCCGCTTTGGTATCGTCAGCACCAAACTGAATGTCACCCCACTGAAGCGCGACGATCTCGCCGCGCCGAAGCCCCGCCCGCAGCCCCAGGAGATGGAGAGCGTATTGCTCCAGCGACTCAGATCGTGCTTTTTTCAAGAGCTCCGTCTGCTCGGCGGGCGTGAGAGGCGTCGGACGAAACTTCTCCTTTTGACCTTGACGAGAACTGAGTATCCGCACGGCCGGGTTACGGTCGATGAGCCGATCGTCGAGGGCTGAGTTGAGAATTCCTGTTAGTAGCGTAATGACCCGACGTACGGAATTACGCGAGAGACCCTTTCCTGCAAGAGTTGCCGCATATTTCTTAACGTGCTCGCGGGAAATCTGATCGAGCTTCAAAGCGCCAAACTCGGGCACGAGATTTCGATTCAGGAGGAGCTTGTATCCGTAGGCGGTCGAGTATTTGCACTCGATTTCCGCGTACTGCTTGGTCCACGTCTCCGAGTAATCTTTGAAGGTGGGAAGCTTAGACCTGTCGGCAGATTCGAGACAGCTCATGTCACCGAGCGCTAAACGCGCCTCAATTTCGCGCTTCACTTTCTCGGCGGACTCGCGGGAGCCGACCTTTTTTGCTTTCCGTCGTCCCTTGAAGCTAATGAATACGTACCAGTGCCGGCCTTTCTTTCTCATCTTAACGCCCATCTGCATCTCCCTTTAGAACGTCACGGACAATGGAATCGATGTCGATCTCTTCCAACGGACGGATTCGGAAACGTTGAAGGAAGGCATCGAAATCAGATTTGCGGACCAGCACCTTACCGGATACCTTAACTGCCGGGAGAGGATTGACGGGTGAGCGAATCCACGAGCGAATCGTGCGCTCTGACACGTGAGCATAGTACGTCAAATCCCTTAGCCCGAGCCACTCCCGATTAATTTTATCAGGGTCACAGGGGGCTTGCTGGACATCAGATTGAGGCGGGGCCTCAGCTCCGTTCGTTCTCAGCCTTTGGGCAATAGTTCTGTTGAACATAACCTCAACACCTCATTCTTCCCGAAGTTTGATCGGACGTTCAACTTATTCGTTGGTCTCCTTACGAATCTGTGCTTCGAGCTGTTCGATCGAGGGTAAGCTTTTTTGCAAACCCGTTGGAAGCGCCTGCGTGAGACGGTATTCGGAAACTCCGACTGGTTTGCCAAGATCTCGAAGTGCGTACTCGGCTACAATCTTGTTCTTTGATTTGCAGAGTATGATTCCGATGCTCGGCTGGTCCTCTGGATGGCGAAGCAGGTCGTCCACGGCTGACAGATAGAAATTCATCTTGCCACTGAACTCCGGTTTGAAGTCTTCCATTTTCAGCTCGATCACGGTGTAGGCTCGGAGGCGAAGATGATAGAAAAGCAGGTCGATGCGAAACTCCTGGCCGCCAACCTCAAGGGGATACTGGCTTCCCACAAATGCGAATCCCACGCCCAGTTCCAGCAGGAAGTCACGAAGGTGTTCGATCAGGGCGTGCTCAAGATCGCGCTCCTTCGCCTCTTCCGCCAAAGCTAAAAATTGGAAATTGTACGGGTCCTTGAGTACCTGCTGAGCAAGCTCTGACTGAGGGGCCGGCAGAGTTCGCGTGAAATTGGTGGGCGCCTTGCCCTGCCGGTCGTAGAGGCCACTCTCAATCTGGTGCACGAGGACGTTTCGGCTCCAGCCATTATGGATCGTCGCTCGGATGTACCACCCTCGCTCGGCCGGGCCTTTCACGCCGTCCAGAATGACGCAGTTGTGGAACCACGGTATTTGTGCAGCAGCCTGCTGCACAAATTGCTCGTCCGGCCAAGCCTCGGCGAAGGCACGCATGTATTTCAAATTACGGGGCGAGAAGCCTGTCACCTCAGGGAACTCTCGCCGCAGATCACCCGCGAGCCGGTCGATAACCTTTGCTCCCCAACCCTGCTCTTTCTGCCGTGCCAAGATGTCGCGGCCGATGCTCCAATAAAGCAGGATGAGTTCTCGATTAACAGACAGTGCCGCGCGAAGCTGAACTGCCAGCACCCGTTCCTTGAGGTTTTTGAGGAACGAATCGTAGCCTGCTGGCACCATCAGTTTGGCCATAGTGTCACTTCCAGTTTTTGTTAAATTCAGAGCCCTGGTCTCAAATTACGCCTGCTTCCTACGCCTCTCCGCCAACGCCGGTCTACTGCACAATCAGGAGAGTGTTGTTACAGCGTCGGCAGAGGAACGAATGGTCCCAATTTCGGCGCTTTGCCGGAAAGACGTGACGGTTGTACCGCCAGACGAGCCATGCGAAAAAGACGAGGACGCCCGCATACGCATCCAAGGCCCAACTGAATTCCCGTACGAATTCGTGCGCTTTGTGTGCATTCGCCGGCGTGAGCGCGATGCCCACAAACCACATGCCGAGTAGCCCAGCGAACCACAGTTTGAACGTCGTCCAATACGACCATTTCGTCGGAGGGCTCAGGCGCGCGGATAGACGGGTCTGAGAGGTTCCGCCTGATGTCGTCCTACCGGCCCACAGGCCGAGCCCTGCGGTTCCGGCGAACAGACCACGCGATCGCGACTGTCCCTGGTAATCCGAGAGACCCTGTTCATACGCCAACGATACCTTGACGAGATTTGTGGAATGACAAACTGAGCACTCCATGGTTTTTTCTCCTCCTTCACCAAACTCCTGGAATTAAGCGATGGTGAGCCCTATCTATATAATCGGCGTATCCGGGAAGATTCCTGAGCAGATACCGATCCTCGCGTTCAACCCGGGACAGGATTAGAGCCGCGCATATCGTGGCGGGGATCAATGCCAGCCTTGAACCCAGTGCAATCGCCGTCGAAGGCACAATGAGCATCATCGCGAGATAGCCGGGATGTCGAATGCGGCGATAGGGGCCATTCGTTACCAATCGGTGGCCAAACTCCTGCTGGATTCGCAGTTCAGTCGAAAAGTAAGGGTTTACCGCCATTGCCCAAATTTGAAACGCGTTGCTCGCTACCAAGACGACCAGTGCCGCCACCTGCACGCCTCTGGGAATGGGCAACGTCCAGTGAATTCTCCCCACATCAAGAGCGCCCAGAGCGATCGTCGCCACATACAAAAGGCTTGCGAGGGGGCGCACACAAGGGTCGATGCCCTCTGCCAGTGGCTGACTCCGTTCGTTCGCCAAGGCGGGGCTGATCACCAGCGTGCTCGCGAGGTCCGAAATTGCGTAAACCAGCAGATATCGCCGGAAGGCCGGCTGGGCGACATCCCCAGCGCACAGCAAGGTAACCGCCGTGATTAGAGCGGTTGCAAAAGCCCAGCGAAATAGACGGAGGGGTAAGGTCATGGCGCTATCCTCAACGCAAGTCGTTGCGCGTTCCCCTGCGGTGGCTCCGCGGGCGCGTGGGCCTGCGGTCGCTGGCTGGTGATGAGCTTTTGCGTTTCGCTCACCGTCTTGCGGGCATATGCCTCACCATCCTCAGTCGCCCTCGGTGGATGCGCGCTGATAGTGCGAATGACCTCTTGCGGGTCGGTCCCACGCGAAAGCGCATACCGCGCGTAAGCCCGCGTGACAGT
>Ga0335085_10005299_pt1 | contig 20793 bp, 17 predicted proteins | sample Lox_Sample_45_FD_206712 | JGI IMG/M metagenome (GOLD analysis project Ga0335085, IMG submission 206712) | Soil microbial communities from Loxahatchee National Wildlife Refuge, Florida, United States - Lox_Sample_4.5 | ecosystem: Environmental > Terrestrial > Soil > Wetlands | place: USA...
CGAAGCCGGCGGTGTTGAGCCGCTGGAGGTTCAGGCCGATCACTTTGTCAGCCTCTTTCACGGCCGCAAAACTCCCATCAAGAGCGCCCTGCTGAACCAGAAGCTTCTGCGCGGCGTGGGCAACATCTACGCCGACGAATCGCTTTTTCGCGCCGGGATTCGGCCGCGCCGACGGGCCGCGTCGCTTACGCGCGAAGACTTGCGACGGCTCAATCCCGCAATCCAAGAGGTCCTGAGAGAGGCCATCGCCCTGGGCGGATCTTCGGTTTCCGACTATGTCGATGCGGACGGCGAGGAGGGATTCTTTCAGCTACAGCACCGGGTTTATGGCCGGGAGGGCGAACCGTGCCTGGTCTGCAGGACTCCGATCAAACGCGTGGTCATCGCGGGACGCAGCAGCCACTATTGCCCAAAGTGTCAGAAGTAGCACCGGCGTCCTGCCGGCTGCCCGGCGGGCATCCTGTCCCTCCTCCGCCCCCTATGCGGTACGCTCGCTGCACTGACTTTGGTACGCTACTAATCTATGCCCAATTTTTCGATCGGCGTTGATCTCGGCGGCACCAACCTGCGCATCGCAGCCGTCAGCCAGCAAGGCGACCTGATGGAAAAAGTTACGCTGGGCACGCGTGTGGGGTTGGGCAAAGACCACGTCATCCATGAAATGTGCGGGGCCATTCGCCTGCTGGTCGCCAAGTATTCCGGCGCCGCGGCACTGCAGGGGATTGGCATCGGCGTGCCTGGCATCATCGACATGAAGACGGGCATGTTGCGCGAGTCGCCAAATCTGCCAGGTTGGGCGGAGTCTCCGGTACAAGCACAAATTGAGGGCCTGCTGGGGACGCGCGTGATCCTGGAAAACGACGCCAATGTTGCTGCGTTGGGCGAGAAGCGGCTCGGCGCCGCGCGAGACGTGGACGACATGGCCATGCTGACCCTCGGGACGGGTGTCGGCGGAGGGATCGTGCTCAAGGGCCGCATCTGGCACGGCATGACCGGAATGGCCGGCGAGTTTGGCCACATGACGGTGGAGCCCGAGGGACCTCCGTGCGGCTGTGGCAACCGCGGTTGCTTGGAACAATATGCCTCGGCGACAGCGGTGGTCCGAATGGCGAAGGAGGCAATCGCCGATGGCCGTGCGCCTGGACTGTCGAAGGCGGCCAGCTCGGATCCGGAGTTCAACGCTAAGGCAATTTACAACCTGGCGATTCAGGGAGACCAAGAAGCCAGGAAAATCTTCGGCCGCTTGGGACGCGCCTTGGGCATTTGCATTGCCAACCTGGTTAACGCCTTCAACCTCAACATGTACGTCGTGGGCGGCGGAGTGTCGAGCGCATGGGAGGCGTTCTCCCCATTTGTTTTCGAGGAACTACGGCAGCGCTCCCTGGTCTATGCCGCAACCGCTCCCGCTTCCCGGTCAGGCGGGGAGGGTGCCTCAGGGCACGTGGGTCCTGAAGGCTCGACCAAGACCATCATTACTCGGTCCCTGCTGGGCAGCGATGCCGGGCTGTACGGAGCTGCTCAACTGCCCATGACTGGCAGCTAAGAGGTTCTTAGCTGCTCTATTGCCCGCAGGAGTGCGTCATTCTGTTCCGGCGTGCCGATGGTGATGCGGATGCCTTCCGGAGCGCCCCATTTCTCTAGTGCACGTACCCATATTCCCTCGGCTCTGAGGTATTCGGCAAATTTTCCGGAGTCTCCGCGGATGTCGCAATACAGAAAATTTCCCCAGGTCGGAGTGACCGCATACCCGATCTCAGAGAGTGCCTGGTGTAATCGCTGCGACTCCCGGGTGTTGTTTTCGACGGCCCGGCGAATATGCGCTGAATCTTCAAGCGCGGCCAGCGCCCCGGCCTGGGCCAGGGTTGACACACAGTACATCGACCGCTGAGGGGAAATGCGCGCAATCAATTCTTCGGAAGCAATCCCGTACCCGACGCGGATCCCGGCCAGCCCGTGCACTTTGGAAAACGTGCGCAACACCACAACCCTTCGCCCCTTGCGCACGTAGTCCAGGGAACGTGAATACGTAATCCCCCGCCTGGGCGCGAAATCCTGGGCAAATTCGTAGTAGGCCTCATCCAATACCACTAGGTGTTCCGGAATGCGCTGCAAGAGCTGATCTACTTCATCCGCCGAGACCAGCGTTCCGGTCGGATTGTTCGGATTGGCCAGAAAGACGATCCGGGTATCGCGGTTCACCGCAGCCGCAATTCCGTCGAGATCAAATCCGTTCTGGCGCATCGGCACCTCGATCAGCTGGGCTCCGGCAGCTTCGGTTGCCAGGCGGTAAACGATGAACGACCGCTGGCTGGTTACCGCGTTCAGACCAGGCGCCAGAAACGCCCGCGCGAGCATGCCGAGAAACTCAGTCAGACCACCGGCAACGAGGACCTGCGCAGCCTGTACACGGCAATGGGCAGCAAGCTTGAGGCGCAGCGTCGAGGCCTCGTCGTCGGGATAGTTGCCACATCTGGGCAGCACGGCTTGCATGGCCTTGATAGCATGCGGGGAAGGTCCAAACGGATTTTCGTTCGAGTCGAGCTTGATGATTGTCGTCATGTAGGCGCGGGCGTTCCGCCCGTGCGTCTCCGGACGAGGGCTGGAGACGGTTGTCACCGTTACTTCTTGCAGCTTTCGGCTCAAATCCTTACTCAACAGCAGACTTCAAGCGGGTGACTTCCTGCGCGGTCAAGTGACGAAATTTTCCCGGAGGAACATCAAGCTGCAGAGGACCGTAACGCACCCGCTTTATCTTTTCCACGTGATGTCCCACGGTCTCGAACATCTGCCGGATCTGACGGTTCTTGCCTTCAATCAAAGTGACCTCGTACCAGGGATTGTCGGCTTCGCGAATCGGTTTGATCTTGGCGGGCGCGGTTTTCTGGCGTCGGCCGCCCTTGCCCTGGATATAAACTCCGGAGCGCAATTTCGTCAGACTGTCTGCCGATGGCGTGCCCGCCACCTTGACCAGGTACGTCTTGGGAACGTGAGAGGAAGCTTTCATGAGCGCGGCCGCGAGTTCACCATCGTTGCTAAGCAACAGCAGACCCTCGCTCGCGTAATCCAGCCGTCCGACCGGATACACGCGCACGCCCACGCCTCGAAGCAGGTCCATCACCGTGGGGCGCTTTTCGGGATCGGTTACCGCGGTGATGTAGCCCTTGGGTTTGTTCATGAGCAGGTAAACGTTTTTCTGGACGCCGCGCAGCAGCTTGCCGTTTACCCGGATGTGATCATGCTCGGGATCAGCCTTAGTGCCGGGCTCCGTGACCACCTGCCCGTTCAGCGATACCAGACCGCCAGCGATAAGCTGTTCCGCCTTGCGGCGTGACGCGATTCCAGCGGCAGCGATGATCTTTTGCAGACGTTGGGCGGGCATTGAAATTTTTCCACCAAAGACGAAAGTTGCCGGATGGAGGCGGCCAGTCCAGGCCTAAGCGGCGGGATCATTTTCGCCGGCGCCATGAGATTCGGCAGGAACCGCCTCTCCCTCGACTTCGACTGCCGCGGGCCCGGACTCGATTTTCGTTTCGCCGGCATCGGCGGAAGCACTGTCCGCGAGGCCATCCGACAAGGGCAGCAATTCGTTCTGAAACGATTCTGCCACCAGCTTTTCGAACTCTTCCATGCTGGGCAGTTCACTTACATCTTTCAGTCCGAAGCGGAGCAGAAATTCCTTTGTGGACTTGTAGAGAATAGGCCGTCCGATGACGGCCTTCCGCCCCGCGGTGGTGATCAGTTTCCGGTCCAGCAGGGTGGCGATGACGCCACTCGAATCCACGCCGCGGATTTCGCTGATCTCGGGTACGGTGACCGGCTGCTTGTAAGCGATCACAGCCAAAGTTTCCAGCGCTGGCAGCGAGAGCCGAATTGGCGGCTTCAGACTCTTGGCAAAGTCACGCACCACGTCATGGTGTTCCGGCTTGGTGGACATACGATATCCGCCCGCGATCTGGCGAATCTCGATGCCTCGGTCGGAAGCCGCGTAATCGTCGGTCAGTTCCTCCAGCGCGACGCGGACGCGTGACCTGACCTCATCTTCGGTTGCGCCTTCAGCAATCGCAGTCTCATTCAACAACTCGACAATGTGATCGAGCGAGATCGGCGTTTCCGCCGCATAAATAATGGCTTCGAGTTTCGCTTTAAGACTCATGGTTAAGTGCCCTGAAAAGTCCTGACCTATGATTGACGACCGATGACTGACGACCAGAGGCTGCTTTCTAGCGCCAGTCATCGCGCACCGCCGCCGGCTCCGTGATGATCGCTTCAAAGCCGGTATGCTTGCGCAGCAAAATCTCGCCAAAAATGCGGTCCTGCCGCAACTGGATCGCCTGCAGCCGGACCATTTCCAGGAGCGCGAGAAACATGCACACCAGCGCCTGGTGAGAATTGACATTGCGCAGGATTTGCTTCAGACGAAGGGGCTTGTCCTCGAGCGCCAGCCGTCGCTGCAGGTAATCGATCATCTGTCCCACGGTGACAGTCTCCTCGTCCACCTGAAGCATGGGGCGGGAGCGGGCGCGCTCCAGAATCTGCTGGAACGTTTTTACCAGGTCAATCACGTCGGCAGCGATCTCAGGCTCCGTGCCCTCGGCCTCCATGAATTCGCGGATGGCCGGATTCGATCTGACCGCATCTTCGATCTGTTGCTTCTGCATCAGCATTTGCGCGGCAGACTTGAACTTCTCGTGCTCGATCAGGCGGTTCACCAGTTCCGCCCGCGGATCGTCCTGGGCATCCGAGGCCGCCGCAGGATCACGTGGCAGAAGCATCTTCGACTTGATGTGGATCAGCACGGCTGCCATGTAGATAAATTCGGCCGCGACGTTCACATCCAGTTCTCGCAGCTCTTCCACGTAGGCCAGGTATTGCGCCGTGATGCGCGCGATCGGGATATCGTAAATGTCAATGTCCTGCTTGCGGATCAGGTCGAGCAGCAGGTCAAGCGGTCCCTCATAAACATTGCCCACGGTGACGGAAAAAGGAAAATCGCTTTCCGGTTTCTGCGCGGCTGGCATTTGCACCACCGGCGCGAGCGTGCTTCCAGCATCGGTCGCAGGGTCGCTTGCGGGAGCGATTTTTAGATTTTCAGCCATGTTTCTCTTCGTAGTCGAGCGACATGCCCATGGCGTCGCGGACCTCATCCATGGTGGCCCCGGCTACCTTACTGGCGCGGGAAGAGCCCGCCTCCAGAATATCCCACGCCAGGCGTGGATTGTCCTCATATTTCTTACGCCGCTCCTGCATGGGATTGAGGATGCTGACCAGGGCGTCCGCGGCCCAGCCTTTGCACTCGATGCAGCCGATGCCGGCGGAGCGGCAGCCTTCATCCACCTTCATGATGGTCGGCCGGTCGCTGAATATCTTGTGCAGGTCCCCCACGGGGCAAACATCGGGATTGCCGGGGTCGCTGCGACGCACGCGGGCCGGGTCGGTCACCATGGTCTTCAGCTTTTGCCGCACCACCGGTTCGGGGTCGGTCAGCAGGATAGTGTTGCCGTACGACTTCGACATTTTTCGCCCGTCTGTGCCCGGCAGCTTGGCGGCCGGAGTGAGCAGAGGCTGCGGCTCGGGAAAAACGTACATGCCTTTACGGGTATAGAACATGTTAAAGCGGCGCGCGATTTCGCGAGTCAGCTCGACGTGCGGTACCTGGTCTTCGCCGACCGGAACGAAGTCACCCTTGTAAATCAGGATGTCGGCTGCCTGCAGTACGGGGTAGCCAAGAAATCCGTAGGTGCCGAGGTCTTTCTCCGAAATGTTTTCGCGCTGTTCCTTGTAGGTGGGGACGCGCTCCAGCCAACCCAGGGGCGTGATCATGGAGAACAGCAAATGCAATTCGGCGTGCTGCGGGACGTGCGACTGGATGAACATGGTGCAGCGCTCGGGGTCAAGCCCCGCGGCCAACCAGTCCAGCAGGACTTCGAGCGAGTTTTCTTTGATACGCGAGGTATCGGCATAGTCGGTGGTGAGAGCGTGCCAGTCCGCCACGAAGAAAAAGCAATCGTACTGGTCCTGCATGCGGACCCAGTTGTCGAGCGCGCCCACGAAGTTTCCCAAGTGCAGCTTGCCCGTCGAGCGCATACCGCTGAGCACGCGTTTGCGTTGGCTTGAGCGAGAGGTCATCAGATTCTCAGGAGGATGCCTATGAAAAGTGCAAAGACCGGTCCGATCAGGGCTGTCAAGAGTCTTCCGCCCCAAAACACCAGAAGCAGCAGGCCAAAAGTCCCCACGGTGTCATAAATCCGAAGCGCGCCTGCGGGCAGCAGATGGCGCAGCACGTGACTGCCGTCGAGCGGTGGGACCGGGATAAGGTTAAACACGCCCAGCACTATATTGATCACCATCATTGCGAAAACAAGTTTGCACAACGGGACCAGAAACGAATTAGTGTCAGCAAAGGTTTCACCCTGGAGCGTGCCGAACACGACCTGCTCTCCCGCGGCCGAAGCATTCTTTACAAGAATGAGAATCAGGACGGCGCCCGTCGCGACCACGAAATTGCTGATCGGTCCGACCACCGAAGTGAGAATGTCATCGAGCACCGGGTTCTTGAAGTTTCGCGGATCGACCGGTGTTGGCTTGGCCCAGCCTAGCACGGGCAGGTGGGCGAGCATGGCAACCGCAGGCAGGATCAGCGTGCCAAACAGGTCAATGTGCTTGATGGGATTGAGTGTAATCCGGCCCAGCATGCGGGCCGTCGGATCGCCGCGGAGGTTGGCCATCCAGGCGTGCGCCGATTCGTGAACGCTGATGGCAAACATAAAAGCGATCAACTGGAACACGATGTTCAGGATGTCAATGTGTTGCAGGTTCATGCGCGATTGGTTTTGATACTAACACGCGGAGCCGCGCTTCGGCGCTTCCCCGGCCCTCGAGTGGCGGGCCTGGCGAGCGCCAGAAGTTTGCGTGCTAGCGCTTGTCCAGAGCGTTCCGCCGCTCTTCCGGCGCGATCGACTTGATCTTGATCGGCTTGGCGGGAATGCCGCCTACCACGGTAAACGGGTCAACATCTTTGGCGGCGACTCCCATCGAGCCCACCATGCCGTGCTCACCGACCTTTACTCCGCTCAAGACCGTCGCATGATAGGTGATGCGCGCTTTGGCTCCGATCTCCGTCTTGTGATTGGTGACGATCATGCCATCGTTGAGATCGTGTGAGTGGGAGTAGATGTTGGCGTAATCGGAAACGGACGACCCTTCATGAATAATGATCTCTCCGCGATCGTCAAGCAAAACGTACTTGTGGATGGTGCAGTTGTTTTCGACGGTCAGGTTGTAGCCGAATGAAAATTCCACCCCGTGAAAGATCTTGACATTTTTCCCGCAATGCTTAAATACATGCCGGGCCAGCATGGCGCGCACCTTGTGCCCCAGCCAGTGATTTAAGCCAACGGGAGAGCGGTCATACATCATCCAGAACCAGATCAGCGGCTTTCGTTCTCCGTACTTGGCGGCATCGGCATCACCATAGCTCTCAGGCTCGAGCGTGGCGTTGCGCGGATCCAACGAGTGCACCAGAGTTTGTGTCGCCAGCGGGGCGGCAGGATCGGGCGCGGTGTAAGGACGTCCCAGATAAAGCTGGTGCAGTTCTTCACGAACCACGTTGCTGCGATGCTCGGGATCACGGTCCGCGAACGCCCGATCAAGCCTGTCAATCCATTCCAGGAAAACCCTTTCGGCCGCCGGAACCGGTTTCAGGACTCGATATTCGTATCGGGGCATAGTCGCCTCGCTGCCGGGTAATAGGAGAACTAGAACATAACACACCCCTCAGGACGACCTCAGCAGAGTGTCTGCTCCACACTGCGCTATGGTCTATAATGCGCCGGCCTATGAAATCCAAGAAAACTGCGAAGCCGCATCCCATGCCGGCGGACGCGCTGGTCTACCCTCGCTTTTCCGGAGTGCCCACATTCATGAGGCTGCCGCATATTCCGCGGGCAGAGAAACTGGATCTCGCGTTGATCGGCATCCCGTTCGATGGAGGCACAACGTATCGTCCCGGCGCGCGCTTCGGGCCGCGCAACATTCGCGTGCAATCGGCCATGATCCGGCCCTGGAATCCCGTGCTGAAGCTAAGCCCGTTCGAGAAATGGCGGATCGGGGATTTTGGCGATCTCTCGATCAACCCGCTATCGATCGAAGACACCTACCGGCGAATCACCGAGCAGCTAGGCGACGTGTTTCGCGGCGGTGCGCGATCGGTTTGCGTGGGCGGCGATCATTCCATTCTCTTGCCCATTCTGCGCGCCATTCACAGGCACTTCGGCCCGGTTGCGTTTATCCAGCTCGACGCTCACGGAGACACCTGGAGCGGATACTTCGGTAGCCCGCATTCGCACGGCACGCCCGTGAAGTACGCCATCGAAGAAGGACTGATTGAGAAAGGCCATGCCCTGCAGATGGGATTGCGCGGACAAGTGTATTCCGAACACGACTTTGATTTCGCTCACAAGCACGGCATCAAGATTGTGACCTCGGAAGAGTTTCACAAGAGCGGGGTCGAACTGATCAAACGGCACTTCAGAAAGTTGGGCAACCGGCCGGTGTACGTGACCCTGGACATCGACGTGGTCGATCCAGCCTACGCTCCCGGCACCGGCACGCCGCAGGTGGGCGGCCTGTCCAGTGCGCAGACTCTGGACCTGGTGCGAAGCCTGCGGGGACTGAAGTTGGTGGGATGCGATCTGGTGGAAGTGTCGCCGCCTTACGATAACGGCGAGATCACATCGCTGCTCGCGGCGAATTTGCTTTTTGAGATGTTGTGTTTGTTCTAGGGCAGCAATTGGCAGTTGGCAATTAGCATTTGGCAAATGCCAATAACAAGCCGGCTTCGATGTTTGGCTAATTGCCAATTGCCAATTGCTACCAACCCATGACTACACTTGCCCGCAAGCTTCGCGTGGTCGATTACTTCACCCTGGGTTGGGGAACTATGGTGGGCGTGGGTTGGCTGGTCGTCATGGACGACTGGCTGCTGCGCGGGGGGCCCCTGGGCGGCGTCCTCGGATTCGCGATAGGCGGCGCACTCCTGCTGCCCATCGGCTATGTTTACGGCCAACTGGTAACGGCCATGCCCGACGCCGCAGGCGAGGTCGCTTACACTGCGAAAGTCTTTCCCAGGTCGATCAGCTTCGCCACGGGCTGGATGATGGTGCTGGCTTACTTCATCGTTTGTCCCTGGGAAGCGGTAGCGGTGGGAAAAATTGCCAGCTACATTTTTCCCCGCCTGGATTCGATGGAGCTTTATCGCATCGCCGGGCATCCCGTTTATTTGCCCCATGTAATCATCGGGCTGGGACTCACCGCTCTTCTCACCTGGCTCAACTATCGCGGCATCCGGTTGAGCGCGATCTTTCAGAACTGGACGACGTTCGGGACCCTCGGTCTGTATGTGGTGTTTGTCGCGGTAGGAATAAGCAAGGGCTCTCCGCAGAATTTCCCACCTTTGTTCACGCACAGCGGATTCGTCTCGGTTCTGCTGGTCATTCAGATTGTGCCCTATTTCATGACCGGATTTGAGTCGGTGGTAAAAGGGGCGGAAGAGTCGCGTCCGGAATTCCGCTCTGCTGGATTTTTCAAGGCCATCTGGATGGCCATCCTGGTGGGCATTCTTTTCTACACCATCGTGATCGCCGCCGTGGGTTATGTCGCTCCCTGGCGGGAACTCACCGGCGAACGATTCATGACCGCGGTGGCTTTCGAGCGTGCGGTGGGCGCGCGCTGGATTGTCAGCGTGATTCTGGCGGCGGCGCTGCTTTCGCTTGTCAAAGTGTTCAACGGCAACCTGGTTGCGGCCAGCCGCATGGTCTTTGCCATGGGACGCCGGGGGTTGGTGGATGCCCGCGTCGGCCAGGTACACGCGCAGAATCAGACCCCGTCTGTGGCGGTGATCTGCATAGGCTTGGGCACCGCGGCTTGCATGTTTCTCGGCGACGCTATCCTGGTGCCAGTCTCTGATGTCGGCTCTCTGGCGTCGGCGGCGGGATGGCTGGCCGCCTGCGCCGCGTATTATCAGATCGCCCCAGCCCCGCGCCAACGCCTGGTGGCTGCCCTGGGGGCGATGGTCGGAGTGCTGATGATCCTCATGAAAGTGGTCCCGTTCGTGCCTGGACACTTCAGTGTTTACGAATGGCTGGCACTCGGAATCTGGGTAATGCTTGGCGCGGTATCAGCCCGTCGAGCCACAGGGTAGCGGCGGCGTTCCTTCGACTTCACTCCGGGCGGGCGCTGCCGTTGAAGGGTGGGCGTCTCGCCCACGCAAAAAGTTTGCAAAGATTCTAATGTCGAAGTAGAGATCGAGAACGGAGAAACCATGCGACGCAGCAGGCCAATGAAACAATTCCTCATCGGCATCCTTCTTCTGACCGTCATTCACCTGTCATGGGCGCAAGCCCCTAACCGATCATTCGATGTCGTTATCATCAACGGCCACATCATCGACGGCACAGGATCGCAATGGTACTCGGGCGACATCGGTATTCGCGGCGGCAAAATCGCTGCTATCGGCAATCTGAGCGAGGCGCAGCGCGCCCGCACCATTGACGTCCACGGCATGGTCGTCGCTCCCGGCTTTATCGACATGCTGGGCCAGTCGGAGCTGACTATCCTGGTGGACCCGCGGCTGCCCTCGAAAATCTATCAGGGCATCACCACCGAAATCACGGGCGAAGGCGGTTCGATCGCACCCCTGAATGACGCCATCATCAAGGCTGATCTTTCCGGTTACGATCACTATCACATCGCGCCCGACTGGCGAACCTTTCAGCAATACTTTGCCCGTCTGGAGAAGCAGGGCATAGGCATCAATCTGGCCAGCTACGTTGGCGCCACCCAGGTCCGGCGCATGGTACTGGGCGATGACGACAAGCAGCCCACCCCAGCACAACTCGGGCAGATGCGGGAACTGGTCCGGCAGGCGATGGAGGAAGGCGCGGTCGGAGTCTCGACTTCGCTCGAGTACGCCCCTGCGCCCTACGCCAAAACCGAGGAGTTGATAGCCCTGGCTTCCGAGGCGTCGAAATTCGGCGGCATCTATGCCACCCACATGCGCAACGAGAGCGATGCCGTGCTGCCCGCGATCGACGAAGCTCTGCGCATTGGGCGCGAGGGCCATGTGCCGGTTGAAATCTGGCACATCAAGGTCGCAGGCAAGGCCAACTGGGGACGCATGCCGGAGGTGGTGGCGAAAATCAACGCTGCACGGGCGGAGGGCATGGATGTCACCGCCGACACCTACGCTTACACTGCATGGTTCAACAGTCTCTCCGCTTTCATCCCGCCCTGGGCGCACGACGGTGGCGACGCCAAACTGATCGAACGTCTTAAGGATCCGGCCATGCGCGCCCGCATTCGCAAGGACATGATGACTCTGTCGAGCGACTGGGACAATGAATGGCAGGAAATTAGCGGGCCCGAAGATATCCTGATCGGCGTGGTGCAAAACCCCAGGCTGCTTCCACTGCAGGGCAAGCGACTGGCCGAAGTGGCAAAGATGCAAAACCAGGATCCCATGGATGCCCTGTTCGACATTCTGACAGACGACAACGCATCCACCGGAGTTGCTGTCTTCGGCATGTCCGAACCGGACGTAGTCCTTGCCCTGCAGCAGCCCTGGGTGTCGGTTGACAATGATTCTTCCGGCACCTCACCGGAAGGAATTCTGGGCCAGGAGCATCCTCACCCTCGCGCCTACGGCACCTTTCCCCGCGTCTTGCGCAAATACGTTCGGGAGGAAAAGAAACTCACACTGGAAGACGCCATCCGAAAGTTTTCCGCTTTGCCGGCGCAGCGCCTGCGCCTGACCGATCGCGGTGTATTGAAGGCGGGGATGTGGGCTGACATCGTGGTCTTCGATCCCGAAGCAGTACGCGACCTGGCCACCTTCGAAGATCCCAACCAGCTATCGCAGGGAATGGAATATGTGCTGGTGAACGGCGTTCCGGTGATCGATCTGGGCAAGCTGACGGGGGCGTTACCGGGAAAAGTGCTGCGAGGGGCGGGCTACGTGCCGTAAAGATATTACTTCTGGATAACGGTCACCGTATTTGGCCCGACCGTCGCCGAATCCACGCGGGCCGGCAGGGCAAAGCGGGAGTCGATGCCGATATTCGGATACTTCGGTTTGAGGTATTTCTCGACAAACAGTTCTAGGACGAAACTGGGGACCTCCACGCCGTCGAGCGTAACCGAATCCACGTGTACCACACCCTCGCGCTTGGCGCCATAGGCGTGGGTTGTGACCACCACCTCGTGCACTCCGCTGAACACGGAGAGCAAGGGGTTATAGGAATTCCTGCCGGCCTTCAACTGATCGAAATCAACTCGTGAAGTCCCGATTACCATCCCTGGCTGTTCCTGGAAGACCACCGATCGCACTCCGGCGGGCAATTCGACCTTTCCGGAAGCAAAGTAAGCGTTAGTCTCCTGCTCGGTGAACTGGGTGGGAGATGGGTCTGGGTACGCCTGCGTCCCGTTGCTTTGCACACGTTGCAGCTTGCGCTCGAATCGCGCTGCCGGGTCCGCAACATTCTGCGCCGTGACTCGCGAGGTGAGAAGCGGGCAAAGTGCGAGCGCGAGAAGAAGGGCGCAACAGAACTTCATGGTTTGAGGGCGGCCTGGGTCTCCGGAGTGGTGCTGAGAGTCACGTGTGGCTGGTTCAAAGGGCCGGTGATGTTGAAGCCACGCGCGCCCTCACGCGCCAGTTTGATATCCAGAACCCGACCCAGCGATGCGGTCCCGCTTAACTGATAGATGCCGCCGGGAGTCTGCAGTTTGCCTGATTCGATCTCGAACTTCCCGGCGCGTAGGAACAGTTGTCCTGTGAACCGGTTGACTCGAAGCGGAGTACTTTCTCCAGCCAGCGTGAGGTGCGGCAGGGACCCATCGCGGGCTTCAATCTGGAAGCTGGCGTCAGCTTGGGACAGTAATTCCGGCTTGGTCCAGCCCAGTGCAGAGGCGCTATATTCGACGTTCGCCGTGCCCGTGATCCAGGCGTCGTGCATGGCCTCGGCGACTTGTCCCAAGGCAACTTTCTGCAGCGTGCCGTGGCCGCGATAGGCCGGGGGATTGACCGTGAAATCCACCTGCCATTCGCCGGCGTGCTGTCCCCCCAACACTTCGGCGCGCAGCTTCGAAAGCTGAAGGCGGCCTTGCTCGAGTTCGACCTCGGCTGAGGCCCGGTTCGCCACCAGGTTGTGAATCACAACGCGGGCTGCGCTGACTTTGCCGGCCGCGTGTATGGACGCCAGATAGGGTTTGGGCTGCTGGGGCGTCGACAGGAAGCGATACCAGGGCTGTTTGCCAGGGACGGCATTCACCAGAGCGGCGAGATTGTCGGTCACAAATTCGTCGGCGTGAAGGTCGAAGCCAATCACGCAAACACGGGGAGTGTCACATTGCCGGGGAATGGTCAGTGAGCCGCGCCATGTATTGCCGGCCGCGGAAGCGGTCAGTTTCCGGACCTCGGCGGTTTTGGGGGTCAGCTCAATACTTGCGGAGATGATTTCCACGGGCTTATTCAATCCCCGTAACCGAGCGCGGACCGATTTCAACTGCGACGCTCCCGTAACTACAGGAGCCGCAAACCCAGCCCAGCTTCCGTCCACATGAAGACTGATGCGCGCTTCTCCATTGGCTGCGGGTTGTGGGGCCGGCAATCCGATGGTGCGGGCGACTTCGAGCAGGCGCTCGACTTCGGCGTCTCCTTGCACCAGAAGGTTATAACCGGAGCGCGAGAACTGGCCGCGCACCGTGGCATTTGAAGGTCTGCCCAGGGCCAGATTGAACAGGCCAACCTCGACGCGCGCCTCATTCCTCGCGGAAATAGCAGTGTTTCGGCCGCGCGCCGTCTTCGGCTTCAGCACGGAATCGCTCAGGTCCAAATCTCCGACGGAGGAAACGCTGAAAGGAATTTTGTCCAGAACGATCTGAGTATCAGTGACGGGTGAGCGCAGGTTCAAAGCCAGGACTTCGCCGCGGCCCTGCCAGATGAGCGCGGTCGCGGCCGGGCTGGGTTTGCGCCGCAGGCTCACACTGGCGTCCACCGTGCCGGTGGCGATAATGTCGGTGGGAACATTCTTTTTTATTCGGCGAACGAACTCCACCAGGGGTTGGATCGGGACGCTGCGAACAAGCATAGCCAGATCGCAGGTGCCGGGCATCGGGGCCACACTGCCGTTCAAGGCGATTTCGCCGTCGCCCACGGGGGCGCGGCACGCCACCGCAGAGAACACATGGTCGGCGGTGCTGTAGCGGCCGCTGCATCGCGCTGCCAGGCGCAAGGACGGATCGCCGGAAATGTCGTAACGGCGGAAGTCCTCGATGGAAACGTCTGTGTTCACCTGCAGGTCCCTGGGGGTGCCGGTCAACATGGCCGAAAGACGGACGGCGCCTCTCCATCCTTTATCCTGGCCCAGAGTCAGCTTGGTCACCTGGCCCAGTTGCGCTCCTTCCCACTGGGCCGTGAATTGCACTGGCGTTTCGTGCAGATTCGCCGAACGTTGCCACGACCCGTCAACAGAGAGCCGGCCGGTGTCGCTGAGGTTGAAATCGGTTCGCGTCGGCTGCGCCCGCAAGCGGATGCCCCAGGCATTTTCGGAGTCTTGCCACAGGGCAAAATTTGCTTCGGTCAGGGTGTAGGGTTTTTTTTCCTGGCCAAACTTGAAATTGATGCGGCCGTGGTCGGCCTCAATGTAGGGGAAGCCGGGGCGCACCTCGCTCCTCGCCTTGGCGGTAGGCGCGACTGGCGTGCTGGCGGCGCGCTCGACCAGTTTCTCCAAATTCCAGCGGCCTTCCGAATTGCGCACCAGGTTGAGGCTGGGTTCGGTGAGGCTGAGGCGGGCAATCTCGAGGCGGCCCCGCAGCAGGGAACTGACGCGCACGGTGGCCACGACGTCAGCGGACTGCAACACCGGTTCAGCGCCGAACTCCGGGTCCTCGTGGACGACAAAATTCTCCAGGTCGAAGCCGGGCTGGGGCAACAACCGCAGAGTTACCCGTCCCACCTCCACGGGCCGTCCCAAGGCCAGGCTGATGGAACGGACAATGCGAGTGCGCAGGCGCTGCGCCCCGGGACGTATGAGAAACAACGCCAGCACCACGACGATGCCGGTGACCACCTGGCCGCGTCTGGACCGGAGGAATTTCAATGAACCACCCTCAAGGTACGTTTCCAGCGCGTCTCATCAAAGAAATGGATTACGACGTGTGCTAGAAATCCCACGCGCTCACTGATCGCCGTGTGCAGATACTGGTTCGGAGGAGTTTCGAACGACCAGTATATGAACATGGGTCGCCCGATCACATTTTCCTTCGGAATGAATCCCCAGTAGCGGCTGTCGTAACTTACGTCGCGATTGTCACCCATGGCGAAGTAGCTGTTGGGAGGCACGACCAGGTCGTCGCCCTGGACATATTGCGGCAGAAGTTGTTGCCAGTCCGAAAACAGGCGGTTGTAATCGGACGGGGGCACGGCCGGGAAGTTGTCGCGATAGTCGTTCGGACCCTGGTCCGGATCATGGGTGACGTAGGGCTCATCCAGTTTCTCGCCGTTGCGGAACACCACGCCATTGCGCAGATGGATGCGGTCTCCGGGGATTCCGATGACCCGCTTCACCACGTAAAGCCCGGGCTCGGCGGGCGAAAGAAAGACCACAATGTCCTGCCGCCGAATCTCGCGGTAGGGGAGCAGCGGGCCCGTCCAGTGCGTGGCTGGGGCGAACTGTACCCGGTTCACGAACACGTGGTCGCCGATCAGCAGGGTATTTTCCATGGAGCTGGAGGGAATTTCGAAGGCCTGCAGGACGAACGTAATAATGAACAGGCCGGTCACCAGCACCGCGGCCAGCGATGCCAGAAACTCGACCGTAGTCTCGCGCGGTTTTTCTTCGGGCTTGGCTTCTTTCTTGGGCACGGGATCTTTCTCGCTCCGACTTTGCTTTGGCACTATCGAACCACTCGAAATGTGCGGTCCCACCGGGTCATTTGGAACAGATGGGTCGCGGCATAGGCGAGGTGGAAGAGTTTATCACCCGGGGTTGGTGACGCCGGCATGTCCGGGTCCGTGTTCCGAACCGACCAGTAGATCAGCAATGGACGACCGATAACATTCTCCTGTGGCACGAACCCCCAGTAGCGGCTGTCCAGACTCTCATCTCGGTTGTCGCCCAGCACGAAATAATTTCCCTGGGGGATGATGAGTTCGTTGTCCTCGACCAGTTTTTTCATCTCCAGCCACCAGCCTCCTTCCAGGCCGGGAACGGGAAGGTTCAACCGAGGGAACTCGTCACGGAAGGTATCGTGGACGCCGGAGCTGTAGCGCACATAGGGCTCCTGCAGGGGGTGGCCGTTGACATAAACCTGCCGGCTGATAAGGCGGACCCGGTCGCCAGGCACGCCCACCACGCGCTTCACAAAATGCTGGGTGGGATGGACGGGGTAACGGAAAACGATGACGTCTCCCCGGTGCACCTGTTTGTACGGCATGAAATGGTCCGTGAAGCTGTTTCCCCCATAGCGGAGCTTGTCCACCAGAAGGTAGTCGCCGATCAGCAGGGTGTTCTCCATGGATTCGGAAGGAATCTGGAACGCCTGCACGATGAAGGTGATGACGAAGACGGCGATGACTACCGTTGCCAGCAACGACTGCAGCGAACTTATGGTGTCCGCCGGTGGACGCTTCTCCTTCACTTCTGGTTCGGCGGCTACTGGCATGGTGCTCACTGGGTGTGTCCGTTGCGCTTGCCTCGGCCGTTCGACTCGACCGGCGCAGTACTGAGATATTCCAGCACCTGGCGGGCGGCGTCCTGCTCCGCATTTTTTTTGGTAGAACCATCGGCCCGGCCGATGAATTCTGCTTTGCCCGTGCTCTCCAGCAGTGGCAGGCGCGCTTCCACAGTAAACGTCTTGCTATGCTCCGGGCCGCGCTCCTTCACCAGCGCGTAAGTAGGCTGTGGTCTTCCAGTGGCCTGCAACCTCTCCTGTAACGCTGATTTGTAATCGGTCACCGGCAGGCTGCTGCCATTCGATGCAATCCGCTGCAGTTCCGGGATCACGATGGACTGCAACACAAAGCGGCGGGCGACATCCAGGCCGCCATCCAGATAGATGGCCGCCAGGACCGCCTCCAGAGCGTCCACCAGCAAGGCGGTCTTGTTGCGGCCTCCACTCTTCTCCTCACCCCGCCCCAGGTTCAGGTAATGTCCCAACTCCAACTCGTGTGCCACTCCGATCAGGTGCTTTTCGCTTACCAGGTGCGCCCTGAGCTTGGAGAGTTCGCCCTCCCGAAAGCTGGGAAACCGGTTGAACAGTTCCTCCGTGGTTACAAATCCCAGAACGGCATCTCCCAAAAACTCCAGCTGCTCATTGTCCCCGACCCGCGCTGCGCCAGCGGTTTGCAGGGCCTCCAGTTCGCGCGCCTGGGAAGTGTGGGTCAAGGCTTGCTCCAGCAGATCCGCCCGCTGGAAATGATACCCGAGAGCGGCTTGCAGGAGCGCAATGTCACGCGGCTTCATGGTTGGGTGAAGTCCGACGTCCGAGGTGGTGCCTAATTTTTTGGAGCCGGAGTCTGTGCGCTGGCAGGTGGCTTGGTGGCCGCCGCGGCGCCCCCGGTCAATTGAACTAGGCGGTCCCGTTCGTTGCGGGACAGAGTGGCCAGGGTCGTACCCTGGCTGCTCTCTGTCATCTGCACCGCCTGATTCGCGTACTTCAAAGCCTCCGCATACTTTTCCTGCTTGTCCAGCGCCAGGGCCAGGCGCAGCAACGCCAGAGGATCAGGTTGGGTCGGGAAGGCATCGAGCGACTTGTGAAAATAGCCCTCCGCGTCCGCATACTTTTCCCGGGTGTACTGGATGGTGCCCAGCACGTAGTAGGCGTTGGAACGCAGGAACCCTTTGTAGGCATCTACCTTGTCCTGCGGAGTTCCAGCCGGCACGGTGATGTCGGTGTCCGTCGTCTCCACCGCGTGCAGCGCCAGCTTCGTGCCTTCATCCAGTCGCTGATCTTTATCGAGGTCGGTGTCCCGGGTGCGTTCGGCCAGGACCTGGGCCACGCCTACCAGGGCTTCGGGATCATCCGGATCGAGCTTCAACACCTTGCGTCCCATGTCCATCATCTTGTCTGGGTTGTTCGCAGACTGATAGCCGTGCATCGCGGTGCGGTACAGCAGGATCCGCAGTTCGCTGTCGGGAAACTTGGCGGCAAAATCGTCCGCCCCTTTTTCCAGGGCCGCGGGGTCGTTAGCGTTGGCGGCGGCAGCTTTGTAGGCATCAAACTCAGGCTGAGTCTTGGCCTGCGGTGGACGCTTCCCCTGGGGCGGGGCTGTGGAGGCGGCGTTCCCGGCCGGCGCCGGAGGGGTCTGGGTTTGCGCCGATACCAATGTAGCCAGCGCCAGGATCACGACTAGCATCGCTGCTTGCTTCATGCTCTCTCCTTGGGCGAGATCTGATTCGTCATTGCTGATGCATTGCTGCCATGCTCTACTGCGAGCGCCGGGTGGGTTCATACGGCTTCTGCAGTCCCCGTTCGGCCGCCGCCTTGGCTTCGGGCAGTCCCGAGCCCGCGGTGGCCGCCGCCCGGTAATGGTCCATCGCAGCTTCGCGATCTTCCTGCAAGTCCAAAATCCTTCCCAGGTAGATATGGGACCAGGCTACTACCTTGGGTTCATGCGCCACTTCCAGCGCCCGCTCAAAATAGTTCCGCGCGCCCTGCATGTCAGAGTTATGAGTGGCCACCTCCGCGAGAATGAAGAGGGCGCGGCCGGGGTCTTCATTCTTTTCATCCAGCGCCTCCTGCGCCAGTTTCTGCGCGCTTTCTGCATCGCCCGCCGAAAGTCGCTGCTCGGCTGCGATCAGGAGCCTACCCTCGTGCGGACGGGAAAGTTGCAACGGTTCAGTATCGGAAGTAGCGGCAAACGTTACCTGCCCCGCCCGCTTCCGCTCTTTACTCACATCGATGCCGCTGACCAGATCGCCGTAGGCATGGTTGAGTCCGGCCGGGTCCTTCTCAAACCGGAGCAACGCTTCATAGAAATAATTAGTCAGGATGAAGCCCTGCTGGGCTGATGCTTGCACGGCCTGCAGGCGTTCTGCTTCGGGAGCCTTGCTGGATCCCGCGGTCCGCGCCTCGATCGCCCGGATAAAACATTCGGTCACCAGCAGGGAGGTGTCGCTCTTGAAGCTGCTGTCCATGGGCGCGGTTTTGACCGATTCCAGCAGCGGTTGCAGACGCTTCATGGTTAGCGGGTACTTCATGGCCAGCGGGTCCAGCAGGTAGTGCAGATAGGTGTGCCGGATCTGCTGCATCTTGAGCCCGAAGTCGGGGCCGGGAGAAATCACGACATAGTAGTCAGACCCATAATTGCGGGCGTTGGTTTGCCCCGGCGCGCCCATGGGATCAATGTAAACCGTGAAGTCCCGTCCCAGGCGGGTGGACGACGGAAGTTTCAGATAAATTTCCGTGTCGAACATCATCTTGGCCAAGGCCTTGTGATAGCGCTCCGTCAGCGCCGAGTAAGGCTGGCGGTCTGCTTCCCAGATCTCATGCAATCCAACCTTGGCGGAGAAATTTTGCAGCAGCGGCAGGATTCCCACCACCCCCGTGGCGTCAGGAGGCAAATCCGCATCCTTTACCTTCGCCGTCAGGGCGGGCGGCGGGTTCAGGTATAGCGCCAGCGACACGTACTGGGCCAGTGCCTTGGAGGCATCGGGCTGCTGGTGCTCCTGATAGTACTGGCACATCGCCTGGGTCGCCTCCGTGGCCTCCTGCGAACTTTGGCGGGCGCGCGCCACCGCGGACCGCACCTGCGAACGCAGCGGGTCGGAGACGCCCAGCTCCTGGTCGTATCCACACGTGTTGATGGCCGTAAGCACGGTGAACAGAGTCTCGCTGGTATCCAGGGCCACCGGGCTCTGGTTCTGCGCCGGACACAATTCTGCCAGCAGGGCAAACAAGGCCGCGTAAAGCGAGCGCTTAAACCTGGAACTCAGGGAAACCTCCTGCAGGCTGGCCGGTATGCGGATTACTATCTAACCAAGTGTAAGGGGTGTGCGCCGCAGAATCAATGGACGTTGTTGCAGCTTTTTGTGCGGAACGCCCTTGTTCCCCACGAGGCGGCCAGGGCCCAGGGCCTACCCCTTCACGCTGACTCGTGAGAACGACAGTATCGCCCGCCCGGTCGTCGGCCGGCCCATGGAAAGCGCGGGACGGAACGTAGTGAAGGTGGTGAAGATGAGCATGTCCTTCTTCACCCGCGGCAACAATGAGCTGTCTTGTTTGGAATCGGAAAGAATGCGGTAGTCCTGCACTCGTCCCTGCGGGTCCACATAAGCCTCTATCACCAGCGAGTCATCGTTGATGGAATCCAGAGTCGAGCCGAAAGCCGACTGTTGCAGCTGTGGAGCGGTGTGCAATAACAGGGGGACATCGGAATTGTCCGCCTGCAGCGGCGCCAGAAATCCCATCAAGACCACGAAAATCACTACTGCCGCCGCCAGGCCGGCCGTGGCCGGCACCATGAAGAGGTCGAGCGCGTTGTCAAGACGAACCCGAAGGCCGTCCAGATAGCGGCGCCGGGATTGCGCTGCCTCCTGCGAAATCGCAACCCGAAGCTTCAAAGCCAGGTCAACCGGCGCCTTCCGTCGGCCTACCCGGGCCAGCAGGTCTTGCGTCCGCCGCAGGGAAGCATAGTGCCGGCGGCAACGCTCGCAGCCTTCCAGGTGATGGCTGAGGTCGCGCATCTGCTTGCCCGTAACCGCCCCATCCAGGTAGGGAGAAAATAAGGGCGTGGCTTGA
>Ga0335085_10005300_pt1 | contig 20792 bp, 22 predicted proteins | sample Lox_Sample_45_FD_206712 | JGI IMG/M metagenome (GOLD analysis project Ga0335085, IMG submission 206712) | Soil microbial communities from Loxahatchee National Wildlife Refuge, Florida, United States - Lox_Sample_4.5 | ecosystem: Environmental > Terrestrial > Soil > Wetlands | place: USA...
TGCGGCCGGTTTTAGCGCCGACAAAATGATGGGTAAATCGATGTGACGTCGCGGTCGCGCGAAGCAACAATCCTTGCAATATCAATGTGAAACTTCCGATTTGATGGCGGAGAGAGAGGGATTCGAACCCCCGGTACCCGATGGGTACAACAGATTTCGAGTCTGCCGCATTCGACCACTCTGCCATCTCTCCGCGGCAGAGCGGATTTTATCAGGCGCGAGCGAGCTTTTCGGCGCCGCCCATGTAGGGGCGCAGCGCGGCGGGCACTGTGATCGAGCCGTCGGCGTTTTGGAAGTTCTCCAGGATCGCGATCAGCGTGCGGCCGACCGCCAGGCCCGAGCCGTTCAGCGTGTGCACCGGCTCGGCCTTGCCCTTCTCGTTGCGGAAGCGCGCCAGCATGCGGCGCGCCTGGAATGCCTCGAAGTTGGAGCACGACGAGATCTCGCGATACGCGCCTTGCCCCGGCAGCCACACCTCGAGGTCGTAGGTCTTGGCCGACGAGAAGCCGGTGTCGCCGGTGCAGAGCGTCACCACCCGGTACGGCAGCTCGAGCCGCTGCAGGATCGCCTCCGCGTGCGCGGTGAGCTGCTCGTGCGCTTCCCAGGATTTCGCCGGGTGCACGATCTGCACCAGCTCGACCTTGTCGAACTGGTGGTTGCGGATCATGCCGCGCGTATCCTTGCCCGTCGCGCCCGCCTCCGAGCGGAAGCACGGCGAGTGGCAGACGAATCTCAGCGGCAGCGCGTCGAGCGGCAGGATCTCCTCGCGCACGAAGTTGGTCACCGGGTACTCGGCGGTCGGGATGAGATAGAGGTCGCGCTCCTCCAGCTTGAACAGGTCGCCCTTGAACTTGGCGAGGCTGGTGACGCCGTCCGCGCACGCCGCGGTCACCATGTAAGGCACGTAAACCTCGGTGTAGCCGTGCTCGGCGGTATGCACGTCGAGCATGAACTGGGCGATTGCGCGATGCAGCCTCGCGAGCGCGCCCTTCATCACCGTGAAGCGCGCGCCGGCGAGCTTCGCGGCGGTCTCGAAATCGAGCATGCCGAGCGCCGCGCCGAGGTCGACGTGATCCTTCGGCCTGAAGTCGAACGCCCTCGGCCCGCCCCAGCGGCGGACTTCGACGTTCTGCTCGCTCGAAGCCCCCACCGGCACGCTCTCGTGCGGCAGGTTGGGGATCAGGGACAAGAAATCGTACAGAGCCTTTTCGGCTCTCTGCAGCTCGGCGTCGTTCGCCGCCGCCATGTCGCGATCAAGCTTCTGGTCGCTCAGGAGTCTGGAAACGTCCCCCCCCCGCGCCTTCGCCTGGCCAATTTCCTTGGCGAACTTGTTTTTCCGCGCGTTGAAGCCTTCTACAAGCGCGATGAAATCCTTTCTGCGCTTCTCAAGTTCCAGAAATCTTTGCCGATCGAAGTCGAATCCGCGCTTCGCAAGGCGCTTCGCGACCCCGTCGAGGTCGGTCCGGAGGAGCTGGATGTCGATCATTTGCGCTTCTTCGCGGCCTCGGCGTTGCGCCGGCGCAGCTCGTCGAGCTTGTCCTTGATCTGGCCTTCGAGACCGCGGCCGCTCGGCAGGTACCAGCGCACCTCCGGCATGCCCTCGGGAAAGTAATCCTCGCCCGCGGCGAAGGCATCGGGCTCGTCGTGCGCGTAGCGGTAGTCGCGGCCGTAGCCGAGGTCCTTCATCAGGCGCGTGGGCGCGTTGCGGATGTGCATCGGGACGGGGCGCGTGGTGTCGCGCGAAACGAATTCGCGCGCCGCATTATAGGCGGTGTAGGCGGCGTTCGACTTCGCGGTCGCGGCGAGGTAGAGCACCGTCTCGGCGAGCGCGAGCTCGCCCTCGGGCGAGCCGAGCCGCTCGTAGGTCTCGGCGGCGTCGAGCGCGAGCCGCAGCGCGCGCGGGTCCGCGAGGCCGACGTCCTCCACCGCCATGCGCACGATGCGCCGCGCCAGGTAGAGCGGATCGGCGCCGCCGTCGAGCATGCGCACCAGCCAGTAGAGCGACGCGTCCGGGTCCGAGCCGCGCACCGCCTTGTGCAGCGCCGAGATCTGGTCGTAGAACTGCTCGCCGCCCTTGTCGAAGCGGCGCAGGTTCTTCGCCAGCACCTCCTCGACGAACTCGCCGGAGATCGCGCCGCCGGGCCTGGCGGTGAGAAGTATCTCCACCGCGTTGAGCAGCCGACGGGCGTCACCGTCGGCGAATCCGATCAGGCGCGCGCGCGCGGATTCGTCGACCGCGATCCCCGATTTGTCCACGAGAATCCCCAGATCTTCGGCCGCAAGGCTCTCGAGGACATAGACCGTCGCGCGGGAGAGCAGCGCCGAGTTGACCTCGAACGAGGGGTTCTCGGTGGTGGCGCCCACGAACGTCACGGTGCCGCGCTCGACGTAGGGCAGGAAGGCGTCCTGCTGCGCCTTGTTGAAGCGGTGCACCTCGTCTACGAACAGAATCGTGCGCCGCCCGCGACCGGCAAGGGCCTGTTCGGCGGCCTCGACCGCGCTGCGGATCTCCTTGACGCCGGAGAACACGGCGGAGATCGCGACGAACTCGCAGTCGAAGGCCTGCGCCATGAGGCGCGCGAGCGTGGTCTTGCCGGAGCCCGGCGGGCCCCACAGGATCATCGAATGCGGCTTGCCCGATTCGAAGGCGAGGCGCAGCGGCTTGCCGGGCCCGACCAGGTGGCGCTGGCCGACCATCTCCTCAAGCGACCGCGGCCGCAGCCGTTCGGCGAGCGGCGCCTCGGGTCCCGGCGCGCGCGCGCCGAAGAGATCACTCCCCAAGCACGTCCGCGCCCTTGGGCGGCGTGAAGCGAAAGGTGTCCGGGTCGAGCTGGGGGTTGCGCTGCACGTCGCTGAAGCGCAGCACCGTGGTCTGGCCGAAGTGATCCACCAGCTCCATCGCCTCGACGCCGGCGGTGCCGAAGCCGAGGCGGATGCGCTCGAAGCTGGACTCGCGCTCGCGCGGCACCGCCTCGAGCCAGTCGAGGCCCTGGCGCTGGCCGACCTCCTTCAGCTCGAAGGCGCGCTCGATGTCCGAGCTGCCGGCGAGCAGCGCGGCCGGCGTCGAGCCGAGCGCGCGCGCCATCTTGCGCACCGTCACCTGCTTCAGGTCGACGTCGTAGATCCAGACCTTCTGGCCGTCGCCGACGATGACCTGCGGATGCGGCTTCAGGTACTCCCAGCGGAAGCGCCCGGGCCGCAGGAAGGCGAAGGTGCCGCGCGACTCCTGCGTCGTGTGGCCGGTCTTGTCGAACACCTGCTGCGCGAAGTCGCCGCGCGCCGACTGGGTGGTGCGCAGGTAGCTCTGGAAGCGCTCCAGCGCGTCCGCATGCGCGGCGTGGGAGAACAGAAGCAGCAGGAAGGCGAAAATTCCGCGCACCGCGCTACTCCACCTTGGCCGGGACGAGCACCTCGCGGTTGCCGTTCGACTGCATCGGCGAGACCAGCCCGGCGCGCTCCATGTCCTCGATCAGGCGCGCGGCGCGGTTGTAGCCGATCCTGAGGTGGCGCTGCACCAGCGAGATGCTGGGGCGGCGCGTGCGCACTACGATCTCGACCGCCTGGTCGTAGAGCGGGTCCTTCTCGCCGGTCGCCTCGCCGCCGGCGCCCGCCGCGCCGTCCTCCGGCGCCGCCGGCTCCAGCACCTCGTCGATGTACTCGGGCGCGGCCAGCGTCTTCAGGTGCTCGACCACCTTGTGCACCTCGTGGTCGGCGACAAAGGCGCCGTGGATGCGCTGCGGCAGCCCGGTGCCGGGCGGCAGGTAGAGCATGTCGCCCGCGCCGAGCAGCGACTCGGCGCCGCCCTGGTCGAGGATGGTGCGCGAGTCGACGCGCGAGGCGACCTGGAACGCGATGCGCGCCGGGATGTTCGCCTTGATCAGCCCGGTGATCACGTCGACCGACGGCCGCTGCGTCGCCAGCACCAGGTGGATGCCCGCGGCGCGCGCCTTCTGCGCCAGGCGCGCGATCAGCTCCTCGACCTTCTTGCCCGAGACCATCATCAGGTCGGCGAGCTCGTCGATCACCACCACGATCACCGGCAGCGCCTTGAGCGGCTGCGGCTCGCCGGACTCGAGCGTCGCCGGGTCCTCGATGGCGCGGCCGTGCTTCTCGGCGTCGGCGATCTTGTGGTTGTAGCCCGAGAGGTTGCGCACCCCGAGCCAGCTCATCAGCTTGTAGCGCCGGTCCATCTCGGCCACGCACCAGCCGAGCGCGTTCGCGGCCTGCTTCATGTCGGTCACCACCGGCGCCAGCAGGTGCGGGATCCCCTGGTAGACCGACAGCTCGAGCATCTTCGGGTCGATCAGGATGAAGCGCACGTGCTTCGGCTCGGACTTGTACAGCAGCGACAGGATCATGGCGTTGATCGCGACCGACTTGCCCGAGCCGGTGGTGCCCGCCACCAGCAGGTGCGGCATGCGCGCGAGGTCCGCGACCACCGGCACGCCGGCAATGTCCTTGCCCAGCGCCAGCGCGAGGTGCGAGTGCGACGCGGCATAGGTTTCCGAGCCGAGGATCTCGGTCAGGCGCACGGTCTGCCGGTTCGGGTTCGGGATCTCCAGCCCCATGCACGACTTGCCGGGGATGGTCTCGACCACGCGGATCGCGACCACCGACAGCGCCCGCGCCAGGTCCTTGACCAGGTTCACGATCTGGCTGCCCTTGACGCCGACCGAAGGCTCGATCTCGTAGCGCGTGATCACCGGCCCGGGGTACGCCGCCAGCACCTTCACCGCCACGCCGAAGTCCGAGAGCTTCTTCTCGATCAGGCGCGAGGTGAACTCGAGCGACTCCGCGGGCACGCCCTCGGCATCGTCCGCCGCCTCGTCGAGCAGCTTGAGCGGCGGCAGGGGGGTGTCGGGCAGGTGGTCGAACAGCGGCGCCTGCTTCTCCTTCTGCGCACGCTCCGACTTCCGGATCTCGGGCGGCGGCGGCGCGATCACCAGCGGCGGGTGCTCCTCCTCGCGCTTCTTCTCGGCCTGCACCACGGTGGCGCGCTCCTCGCGCGCAATTTCCCCCGCCCGCTCGTCCCGGCGCCGCTCCCAGGCGCCGAGCGCGAGGCCATACGCCGATTCGAGCAGGAAGCCGGTGACCTCGGCGGCCGTCAGCCACGACACGCCGGTGAACAGGCTCGCGCCCGCGGCCATCAGCGCAAGCAGGATCAGGGTCGCGCCGGTGAAGCCGAACACGCCGGCCGCGGCGCCGCCGAGCGCGTTGCCGACAATGCCGCCGGGCGCGTCGGGCAGCTCCGCCTGCAGCGAATGCAGGCGCAGCGCCTCGAGCGCCGAGCTCGCGACGAGCAGCGCCAGGAACCCGGCGAGCGTCACCGCGAACGGCCAGCGCTGCAGCCCCGAGCCGCCTTCGATGCGTCGATAGCCCCAGGCGACGCCGGCGAGGCACAGGGCCACGGTCCAGTAGGCCGACAGGCCGAAGAGGTGCAGCAGCAGCGCCGAGAGGGAGGCGCCGAGGCGCCCGCCCGCGTTCTGCGTCACTGCCGCGGTGGCGCTGTGCGACCAGCTCGGGTCGCCGCGGTGGAACGTCAGCAGGATGAGCAGCAGGTACACCGCCGCCGCGACCAGCACCAGCCACTTCGCCTCGCGCAGCAGTCCCGCGAGTTTTGCCGGGAGAGGTGTGCCCTGGGTCTTCTGTGCCGCCGCCATCCCCATCAGGCCCGCAGCCGCAGCGTCAATCCGGCAGCATGATGGTGTCGCGCAGCACGATGCTCGAGCCGCGCATCTCGATGTAGCCGCCCAGCTGAAGGTCCTTCATCACGCGGCTCACCATCTCGCGCGAAGCGCCGATCATCTTGGCGATGTCCTGCTTGGGCAGGCGCTTGGTCACCATCTTCTGGCCGTTGACCTCCTCGGCCATGTCGAGCAGCAGCCGAGCCACGCGCCCGTAGACGTCGAGCAGCGCGAGGCTGCCGATCTTGCGGTCGGCCTCGCGCAGCCGGCGCACCAGGCCGCGCATCACCGTCATCGCCATCTCGAAGTTCTCCTGCAGGCACCTCTTGAAGTCGCGCTTCGCAACCTGGAGCAGCTCGCAGGGCTCGATCGCCACCACGCTCGCCGAGCGCGGGCTGTCGTCGATCAGGCCCATTTCGCCGAAGAACTCGCCCGGGCCGATGAGGCTGAGGATCACCTCCTTGCCGTCGGAGTCGCCCATCATGACCTTGAGCCGGCCCGAGATGACGATGTAGAGCGAGTCATTGGGGTCGCCCGCCGCCATGATCACCGAGCCGCGCGGCGCGCTGCGGCGCGTGACCACCGCCGCCAGCAGACGCAGCTGCTCGTCCGGCAAGCTCGCGAACAGCGGCACCGACTTCAGCACCGTCGTAGAAACCGGGGTCGCCACCGCGGGCATTCGCTCGTCCACCTTTTCGCGAGTCTTCAGCCGGCTATGTTAGCAGAACCACTCGCTTATACTTTCGCCATGGCGACGGAAAAAAAGCACGCCCGGCTGCTGATCCTCGGCTCCGGGCCCGCGGGCTACACCGCGGCGGTCTACGCGGCGCGCGCGAACCTGAAGCCGGTGCTGGTCACCGGCATCGCGCAGGGCGGGCAGCTGATGACCACGACCGACGTCGACAACTGGCCTGCGGACGCCGACGGCGTGCAGGGGCCGGACCTGATGACGCGCTTCCAGAAGCACGCCGAGCGCTTCGACACCGAGCTGATCGTCGACCAGGTGCACACCGTGCGGCTCGGCGAGCGGCCGTTCGTGCTCGAGGGCGACTCGGCGACCTACACCTGCGACGCGCTGGTGATCGCGACGGGGGCGTCGGCCAGGTACCTCGGCCTGCCGAGCGAGCAGAAGTTCATGGGCCGGGGGGTCTCGGCCTGCGCGACCTGCGATGGCTTCTTCTACAAGGGGCAGGAGGCGGCGGTGATCGGCGGCGGCAATACCGCGGTGGAAGAGGCCCTGTTCCTCGCCAACCTCTGCAGCAAGGTGACGCTGGTGCACCGGCGCGACAAGTTCCGCGCCGAGAAGATCATGGTCGACAAGCTGATGAAGCGCGTCGCCGAGGGCAGGATCGCGCTCGAGCTCGACTCGGCGCTGCAGGAAGTGCTGGGCGACGCGAGCGGCGTCACCGGAATCAGGATCTCCAACCTGAAGACGAAGAAGAGCAAGGACCTCGTGCTGAAGGGCCTGTTCATCGCCATCGGCCATACGCCCAACACCGAGGTCTTCGCCGGCCAGCTCGCGATGGAGAACGGATACATCGTCACGCGCGGGGGCCGCGAGGGAGGCTCGACCGCGACCAGCGTGCCGGGCGTGTTCGCGGCGGGCGACGTGCAGGACCACGTCTACCGCCAGGCGGTGACCAGCGCCGGCAGCGGCTGCATGGCGGCGCTCGACGCGGAGAAGTTCCTCGATGGCCTCGGATGAGCCGGTCGACGAATTCCGGCGCGCCGTCGCCGACGTGCGGCCGCTGCGCCGGCAGCGGCGCGCCGAGCTGCGGCCGCCGCGGCCGCTGCCGGTCGCGGCGCAGCGCCGCCGCGACGAGCTCGCCGCGCTGGAGGAGAGCCTCGCCGGCCCGGCGTCGATCGACGACGCGCTCGACTCCGGCGAGGAGGCGGCCTACCTGCGCGAGGGGCTCGGGCGCCAGGTGCTGCGGCGCCTGCGGCGCGGGCACTGGGTGGTCGAGGACGGCCTCGACCTGCACGGGCTGAACCGCCAGCAGGCGGCGGCCGCGGTCGCCGGGTTCCTGCACCACTGCGGCGGGCGCGGCCTGCGCTGCGTGCGCATCGTGCACGGCAAGGGCCTCGGCTCGCACAACCGCGAGCCGGTGCTGAAAGGCCTCCTCAGGAAATGGCTGCCGCGCCGCTCGGACGTGCTCGCCTTCTGCCAGGCGCCCGCCGCCGAAGGCGGCGGCGGCGCGATGCTGGTGCTGCTGAAGGCGCGGGGCTAGCGCTAGATCGCGGACTCGTTGGTCTCGCCGGTGCGGATGCGCACCACGTGCGAGACGTCGGTGACGAAGATCTTGCCGTCGCCGATCTTGCCGGTGCGCGCCGAGCGGATGATCGCCTCGATCGCCGGCTCGACCTGGGTCTCGGTCACCACCACCTCGATCTTCACCTTGGGCAGGAAGTCGACCACGTACTCGGCACCGCGGTAGAGCTCGGTGTGGCCCTTCTGGCGGCCGAAGCCCTTGACCTCGGTCACGGTGAGTCCGGTGACGCCGACCTCCGAGAGCGCCTCGCGCACCTCGTCGAGCTTGAACGGCTTCACGATCGCTTCGATCTTCTTCATGCCGGGTCCTCCGCGTAGATCAGGCTGTGACGCGCAATTCTATAATGCCCGCATGCCGAAGGAGCGCCAGCGCGGGGAAAAGGAGCGCCTGCGCGTGGTCGAGTCGCTCGCCGGCGTGCCGGCGGCGCAGTGGAACGCGCTCGCCGCCGGCGACCCGTTCGTCGGCCACGAGTTCCTGTCGGCGCTGATCGACACCGGGTGCGCGAGCGGCCGCGCCGGCTGGCGGCCGCAGCTGCTGCTGCTCGAGCGCGACGGCCGCCTCGCCGGCGCGATGCCGCTGTTCCTCAAGTCGCACTCCTGGGGCGAGTACGTGTTCGACTGGGCCTGGGCCGACGCCTACGAGCGCCACGGCCTCGCCTACTACCCGAAGCTGCTGTGCGCGGTGCCGTTCACGCCGGTCACCGGGCCGCGGCTGCTCGCGGCGAGCGACGCCGACCGCTCCCTGCTCGCCGCCGGCGCGCTGGAGATGGCCCGCGACCTGTCCTCGCTGCACGTGCTGTTTCCGCGCCCCGGCGAGGCGGCGCTGATGGAGCAGGCCGGCATGCTGCTGCGGCGCACGGTGCAGTTCCATTGGCGCAACGAGGGCTACGCCGACTTCGACGATTTCCTCGGCCGCCTGACGCGCCACCGCCGCAAGGTGATCCGCCAGGAGCGGCGGCGCGTGCGCGAGGCGGGGGTCGCATTCCGCCGGCTGCGCGGCGCGGAAATCGCCCGCGCGGACTGGGAGTTCTTCATGCGCTGCTACCGGCGCACCTACGCCCTGCACCGCTCCAGCCCCTACCTCAGCCTCGAGTTCTTCCTGCGGCTGGGCGAGACGCTGCCGCAGCACCTGCTGCTGATCCTCGCCGAGCGCGGCGGCCGGCCGATCGCGGCGACGCTGAACGTGGTCACGGGCGGCAAGCTCTACGGCAGGTACTGGGGCGCGGTCGAGCACGTGCCTCTGCTGCACTTCGAGTGCTGCTACTACCAGGGGATCGAGCACGCCATCGCCGAGCGGCTCGACGCCTTCGAGGGCGGCGCGCAGGGCGAGCACAAGCTGTTCCGCGGCCTGCTGCCGGTGGAGACCGTGTCGGCGCACTGGCTCGGCCACCCGCAGTTCTTCAGCGCCATCGAGGACTACCTGGCGCGCGAGCGCGCCGGGATCGCGCGCTACGTTGACGAGCTGAACGAGCACTCGCCGTTCAAGCCGCCGGCTCCCGCCGCGACTTCCTGAAGCGCGCCGCGCCGTCCGCGATCTCCTTCCTCGCCGCGGCCGGGCCGGCCCAGCCGCGCACCCGCACCCACTTGCCGCGCTCGAGGTCCTTGTAGTGCTCGAAGAAATGCGCGATCGCGGCGAGGCGCGCCTCGGGCACGTCGCGCGGCGAGCGGATGTGCCGGTACAGCCGCGTCAGCCGGTCGATGGGCACCGCCAGCACCTTGGTGTCCGGGCCGGCCTCGTCCCGCATGCGCAGCATCCCCACCGGGCGGCAGCGCACCACCACGCCGGTGAGCAGCGGAAACGGCGCGATCACCAGCACGTCGACCGGATCGCCGTCGCCCGAGACCGTGTGCGGCACGTAGCCGTAGCTGCACGGGTAGCGCATCGCAGTCGACATGAAGCGGTCGACGAACACCGCGCCGGTCGCCTTGTCGACCTCGTACTTGATCGGGTCCGCGTGCATCGGGATCTCGATGATGACGTTGACCTCGTTCGGCACGTCGCGGCCGGCGTTGACGCGGTCCAGGTTCACGGCGGGATCCTATAATCGGCGCTTTGCGGGGAGACCGGGATGCGGCTCAGGGGCAAGGTGGCGATCATAACGGGCGCCGCGGGGGGATTCGGCGAGGGCATCGCCAGGCGCTTCGCCCAGGAAGGCGCCGGCGTGGTCGTCGCCGACATCAGCGACGGCTCCGGGCAGCGGGTCGCCGGCGAGATCTCGAGCGCGGGCGGCAAGGCCCTGTTCGAGCACGCCGACGTGACGCGCACGCAGGACTGGGCCAACCTCGTCGGCGCCGCGGTGGCGGCGTTCGGCCGGCTCGACGTCGTCGTCAACAACGCCGGCTGGACGCACCGGCGCAAGCCGTACGTCGAGGTCACCGAGGCCGAGTTCGACCGGGTCTACGCGGTCAACGTGAAGAGCATCTACCTCTCGGCGCTGCACGCGCTGCCCGTCTTCAGGAAGCAGGGCGGCGGCGCGCTGGTGAACGTCGCCTCGACCGCCGGCGTGCGCCCGCGCCCCGGGCTTACCGTCTACAACAGCTCGAAGGGCGCGGTGATCGTGATGTCGCGCTCGATGGCCGCCGAGTTCGGCCCGGACCGTGTCCGCGTCAACTGCGTCAACCCGGTCTTCAGCCCCGACACCGGGCTGTCGGCCGACTTCGCCGGCGGCGCGCTCACCGACGAAGCCAAGAAGGGCTTCCTCGCCACCATCCCGCTCGGGCGCTTCTCCACGCCGCTCGACATCGCCAACGCCTGCCTCTATCTCGCCTCGGACGAGGCCGCCTTCGTCAGCGGCGTCTGCATCGAGGTCGACGGCGCGCGCAGCGTCTAGCGGAACTCCGGGCCGATGCGATCGATGCGGTCGGTGACGAGGCAGTCCGCGCCCCAGCGCAGCAGCTTCCTCGCGCTGCGCAGGTCGTTCACGGTCCAGCACAGCACCGCGTAGCCCCCGGCGTGCGCCTCGGCCGCGATGCGGGCGGTAAGCGCCCGGTAGTTGCAGTGCAGCGCCACGCAGCCGAGGTCGCGCATCAGCTCGCGCCAATGCTTCGGGATGCGCCCCCCCAGCATTCCGCGCGGCAGCTCGGGCACGGCGGCGGCGGCGGCGGCGAGCGCCACCGGCGAGAAGGAGGACAGCACCGGCGCGAGGGGCGCGCCGCGCCACAGCTCGCGCGCCGCGCGCGCCACGGCCTCGCCGGTGCGCCGCTCATAGCCGAGCGCGGGCTTGATCTCCACGTTCGCCCACAGGCCGAGCTCGCGGCAGAGCCGGACGGCCTGCTCGAAGGTGGGGATCCTTTCCTTGCCTTCTATGGAGAATTTCGCCAGCTCGGCGTAGCTCATCGCGCTGACAGCGCCGCGGCCGTCGGTCGTACGGTCGACGGTCTCATCGTGGATCAGCACCGGCGTGCCGTCGCCCGCCAGCATGACGTCGAACTCGACGCCGCGGAAGCCAAGCGCCGCGCCGCGGCGGATCGCACCGAGCGTGTTTTCCGGCGCCAGCGCGCCGCCGCCGCGGTGCGCCAGGACCCTCGGATACGGCCAGCGCATCGCGCCCCCCGCTAGCGCCAGCGGATGCCGCGCGACTCGAGCACGCCGCGCGCGATGTCGGGCCGGTCGGTGATCAGGCCGTCGACGCCGATGTCGATCATGCGGCCCATCTCCTCGGCGTCGTCGACGGTCCAGGCGAGCACGCGCAGGCCGAGCGCGTGCGCTTCCGCGACCTTGGCCGAGTCGAGGTCCCTGAAGTACGCGGACCAGCTCGTGCCGCCGGCGGCCTTGATCATCTTCGGCACCGAGCCGTAGTCGCGGTACTGGAAGCCACCGGTCCAGCGCGAGCCCTCGGGACGCCCGGCGCCGATATTGTCCATGCGCCGCTGCAGCGTCAGGTACACGGTCGGGATCTCCGGAGCGATGCGCTGCACTGCCCGCAGCGTGCGCCAGTCGAAGGACTGGATCTGCGAGCGGCCGGCCATGCCGGCCCTGCGGATTTCATCCACCAGCGCCCTCGCGAAGGCCTCCGGCGGCGGCGCCTCGTCCGGCTTCTCGGGCGAGATCTTGGTCTCGATGTCGAAGCGCACCTGGCGGTCGCCGGCGCGCTCGACCATGTCGAACAGGTCCGAGAGCCGCGGAATGCGCGTGCCGTCGACCGGCTTCTGGTCGGGAAACTGGCTCGCGTACGCGGTGCCGGGGCGCAGCCGGCCGACGTCGTACGCCTGCAGCTCGGCCCAGGCGAGCGAATGGATCGCCGGGCCGCGCCCGTCGAGGAAGCGCCCCGCCGCGTCGCGCGTATGGTCCGGGTTGAGCGTGGTGTCGTGCGAGATCACCAGCACTCCGTCGCGCGTGACGGCGATGTCCAGCTCGAGCGTGGTGACGCCGAGCTCGAGCGCGCGCGCGAACGCCGGCAGCGTGTTCTCCGGCGCGAGGCCGCGCGCGCCGCGGTGCCCCTGCAGGTCGAACGCCGCAGCGTCGGCGGCGACCAGCAGCAGCGCGACCGCCAGCAAGAGCTTCACGGCTCGATGCGCCTGCCGCTCTGCGGGTCGAACCAGTGCGCGTTGGCCGGCGCGTAGCGCAGCGCCAGCCGCCCGACGCGCGTCTCGGCGGCCGCGTGCAGGCGCGCGGCGACGCGCTCGCCGCCGCCCGCGAGCTGGCCGTAGACCAGCGTGTCGGAGCCGAGCGGCTCGATCAGGTCGACCTCGATCGTGATCATGGCCTCGGCCGCGGCGCAGGGCTCGAGGTGCTCGGGGCGCACGCCGAGCAGCCGCCCGTCGCGCTTCATCAGGTTCATCGGCGGCGAGCCGATGAAGCCGGCGACAAACGTGCTGGCCGGCTTGGCGTAGACCTCGAGCGGCGCGCCGATCTGCTCGGCGCGGCCGCCGTTCATCACGATCATGCGCTGCGCCAGCGTCATCGCCTCGACCTGGTCGTGGGTGACGAACAGGCTCGTCGTGCCGAGGCGGCGGTGCAGCGACTGCAGCTCGCCCCGCATCTGCACCCGCAGCTTGGCGTCGAGGTTCGAGAGCGGCTCGTCGAACAGGAACACCTTCGGCTCGCGCACGATGGCGCGGCCCATGGCGACGCGCTGGCGCTGGCCGCCGGAAAGCGCGCGCGGCTTGCGCTCGAGGAACGGCGTCAGCTCGAGGATCTCCGCCGCCTTCTTCACCCGCGAGGCGATCTCGTCCCTGGCGAAGCCCCGGATGCGCAGCCCGTACGACATGTTGTCGAACACGCTCATGTGCGGGTAGAGCGCGTAGTTCTGGAACACCATGGCGATGTCCCGGTCCTTGGGCTCGAGGTCGTTGACCACCCGACCGCCGATGGCGATCTCGCCGGCGCTGATCCGCTCCAGGCCCGCCACCATGCGCAGCAGCGTCGACTTGCCGCAGCCCGACGGCCCCAGGATGACGATGAACTCGCCGTCCGCGATCTCCATCGAGATGCCGTGGATCACCTGCAGGTCGGCGGTGTAGCTCTTGCGGACGTCGCGCAGCGATACGGCAGCCATTATTTTTCCGTCTCCACGAGCCCCTTCACGAACCACTTCTGCATCAGCAGGATCACCGCCGCCGGCGGCAGCATCGCCAGGATCGCGGTCGCCATGATCAGGTTCCACTCCGCCGCGGCGTCGCCTCCCGGGATCATGCGCTTGATGCCGATCACGGTGGTGTACATGCTTTCCTGGGTGGTCACCAGCAGCGGCCAGAGGTACTGGTTCCAGCCGTAGATGAACATGATCACGAACAGCGCAGCGATGTTGGTGCCCGACAGCGGCAGCACGACGTCGCGGAAGAAGCGCATCGGCCCCGCGCCGTCGATGCGCGCGGCCTCGGCCAGCTCGTCCGGAATGGTGAGGAAGAACTGGCGGAACAGGAAGGTCGCCGTCGCCGAGGCGATCAGCGGCAGCGTCAGGCCGGTGTAGGTGTCGACCAGGTGCAGGTCGGCGATCACCTGGTAGGTCGGCAGGATGCGCACCTCGACCGGCAGCATCAGCGTGAGGAAGATGATCCAGAAGAACGTGCGCCGCAGCGGGAAGCGGAAGTACACGATCGCGAACGCGGAGATGATCGAGATCGCGATCTTGCCGCAGGCGATGACCAGCGCGCACACCAGGCTGTTCAGCATCATGCGCCCGACCGGCGCACTCGAGCCCTGGGCGCTACCGTGCGCGATGACGGCGGCGTAGTTCTCGAGCGCATGGCTGCCCGGCCAGAGGTGCATCGGCACGTTCATGATCTGGTCGAGCGACTGCGTCGAGGCGACGAAGGCAACGTACACCGGCAGCATCACCAGGGCGATGCCGGCGATCAGCACCACATGGCGCAGCGCATCGAGGCCCGGGCGTCGCTCGACCATGGCGCTAGTACTGCACCTTGCGCTCGACCCAGCGGAACTGCACCACGGTCAGCGCGATCACGATCACGGTGAGGACGACCGACTGCGCCGCCGAGCCGCCCAGGTCGAGCCCCTTGAAGCCGTCCTCGTACACCTTGTAGACCAGGATCTGGGTCGCGCGCGCGGGCCCGCCCTGGGTGGTCGCATCGACGATCGCAAAGGTATCGAAGAAGGCGTACACGATGTTGACCACCAGCAGGAAGAACGCGGTCGGCGAGAGCAGCGGGAACACGATCGTCCAGAAGCGCCGCGCCGGCCCGGCGCCGTCGATCGCCGCCGCCTCGACCAGCGAGTGCGGGATCGACTGCAGCCCGGCGAGGAAGAACAGGAAGTTGTAGCTGATCTGCTTCCAGACCGCCGCGATCACGATCAGCAGCAGCGCCTGGTCGGCGTTGACGTAGTAGTTCCAGTCGACCCCGAACCCGTGCAGCGCATAGGTGATCACGCCGATCGAGGGCGAGAGCAGGAACAGCCAGAGGATCCCGGCGATGGCCGGCGCGACCGCGTACGGCCAGATCAGCAGCGTCTTGTAGAGCGTCGCGCCGCGCACCACCCGGTCGGCGAATACGGCGAGCAGCAGCGAGATGCACAACCCGCTCGCCGCGACCAGCACCGAGAACAGCGCGGTGACCTTGAACGAGGCGACATAAGTGCCGTCCTTGAAGAGCGAGGCGAAATTGTCGAGCCAGACGAACTGCGCCTTGGCGGCGAAGGCATCCTGGATCAGCGTCGACCAGTAGAAGGTCTGCGCCACCGGCCAAAAGAAGAACACCAGCGAAATCGCGATCTGCGGCGCCACCAGGGCGTACGGCAGCCACCGCGAGCGGAACAGCGCGCGCTTTTCCATCCCGCTAGACGGAGCGGCGGGGGGACTTGAAGGGGGGCGCAGGCGTTCTGCCGCAGCCCCCCTTTCCCACTACTTGTTGGCCTGCTGGAACTTCACGAGCAGCTCGTTGCCGCGCCTTACCGCGTCGCCGAGCGCTTCCTTGGCGGTCTTGTTGCCGCCCCAGACCGCCTCGAGCTCCTCGTCGATCACGTTCCGGATCTGCACGAAGTTGCCCAGCCGCAGGCCCTTGGAGTTCGGCGTCGGCGGCTTGTTCGTCAGCTCCTTGATCGCGATGTCGAAGCCCGGCCGCTCCTTGTAGAGCCCTTCCTTCTTCGCCAGCTCGTAGGCCTCGATCGTGATCGGCACGTAGCCGGTCGACTTGTGCCAGTCGTACTGGATCTCGGGCGAGGACAGGAAGGTGAAGAACTTGGCGATGCCCTTGTAGATCTTCGGGTCCTTCTGCGTCATCACCCAGAGGGTCGCCCCGCCGATGATGGTGTTCTGCGGCGCGCCCTTCACCTCGGGGTAGTACGGCAGCGCTCCGACGCCGAATTCGAACTTGGCGTTCGCCTTGATGTTGGCGTACGAGCCGCTCGAAGTCGTTTCCATCGCGCACTCGCCGCTCATGAACTTCCCTGTGGGCTCGTCCTTGCGGCCGGCGTAGGTAAAGAGGCCCTTCTTCGCCATGTCGCCGAGGTGCTGGATGTGCTTCACCTGCACCGGCCCGTTGAACTCCAGCCGCGTACCCAAGCCGCCGAAGCCGTTCTGCAGCGTCGCGAACGGCACGTTGTGCCAGGCACTGAAGCTCTCCAGCTGCACCCAGGACTGCCAGCCGGTGGTGAACGCGCAAGGGATGCCCGCGGCCTTCAGCTTCTCCGCGTCCGCGGTGAGCTCCTCCCAGGTCTTGGGCGGCTTGTTCGGGTCGAGCCCCGCCTTCTTGAAGGCGTCCTTGTTGATGTAGAGCACCTGCGTCGAGCTGTTGAACGGCATCGACAGCAGGTGGCCGTGGGTGTCGGAATAGTACGAGGTGACCGCCGGCAGGTAGTCCTTGGGATTGAATTTCTCGTGCTGCTCGGCCATCAGCTGGTACACGGGCTTCACCGCGCCCTTCGCCGCCATCATGGTCGCCGTGCCGACCTCGAATACCTGCAGGATCGCGGGCGGGTTGCCGGAGCGATAGGCGGCGATCGCCGCGGTCATCGACTCGTCGTACTGGCCCTTGTAGACCGGAACGACCTTGTAATCCTTCTGGCTGTCATTGAACTTCTGGGCGATCTCGTTCACCTTGTCGCCGAGCTTGCCCGCCATTGAATGCCACCACTGGATCTCGGTCTGCGCCTGCGCGTTGCCGGCGAGACCGGCCGCGGCCAGTGCCGCGAAAAGATGCTTGAACCGCATGAAACCTCCTCTGGTCTGGGTGAGTCCCGCTCTACTGGCCCGGTCTGGCGCCGGACGGTGCCCGAGTATAGCCAAAGCCCGCGACAGAAATGCGTCTATTTCTTCCTGTGGCCGCGCGGCACCCGCCTGGGAACGCCCGGCTCGCGCCCGGCGCGGTGCTCCGCCTCGAAAGCCCGCAGCAGGGCGTCGCCCTCCGCGACCGCCCGGTCGAGCGCCACCTTGGGCGGGACCTTGTCGCTCCAGACGCCTTCCAGCTCCCGGTCGACGATCTCGCGGATCGCCTCCAGCCGGCCGAGCCGGATGCCGCGCGAGTCGGGCGTGGGCCGGCGCAGCTTGAGCTGGCGGATCGCGATCTCGTAGCCGGGGTGCACGTCGTAGAACCCCTGCGCCCGGATCGCCTCGTAGGCCGCCTCGGTCAGCGGCACATAGCCGGTGCGCTCGGCCCATTCCGCCTGGATCGGGGTTTGCGTGAGCCAGGCGAGGAATTTCGCCGCGCCGCGGTACTCGGCGCTCTTGCGTCCGGCCAGCACCCAGATCCCGCCGCCGCCGATGAGCGTGTTCTGCGGCGCTCCCGGGATGTCGTCGTAGTAGGGAAACTGGCCGACGCCGAAATCGAAGCCCGCCTCGCGCCGCAGGTCGGCCGCGCTGGAAGAGGCCGCCGTGAGCATCGCGCATTCGCCCTTGGCGAAGCGGCGCTCGCCCTCGACGCGCCGGCCGCTGTAGCTGAAATAGCCGGCGCGCGCCCACGACCCGAGCACCGAGATGTGCCGCATCATGAGCAGGGTGTTGAACGTCAGCTTCGCGTCCATCCCCTCCATGCCGTTCTCGCGCGTGGCGAAGTCCTGGTTGTGCCACGCGCTCATGTTCTCGACCTGCACCCAGGCCGGCCAGGTCGTGGTGAAGGGGCACGAATAGCCGGCGCTCGCCAGCGCGCCCATCATCTTCGGCATCTCGTACCAGGTCCTGGGCGGCCGGTCCGGGTCGAGCCCCGCCTTGCGGAAGGCATCCTTGTTGTAGAACAGGATCGGCGTCGCGAGGTTGAACGGCAGCGCCAGCAGGCGCCCGCCGCGGTCGGCGAAGTAGCTCGCCACCGCCGGCAGGAACGCGGCGGCGTCGAGCCGCTCGTGCTCCTCGGCCATCAGCTGCCACAGCGGCCGGACCGCGCGGCGCGCGGCCATCATGTGCTCGGTGCCCGCCTCGGAGACCTGCACCAGCGCCGGCCCGTCGCCCGCGCGCTGCGCGGCGAGCGCCGCGATCATCGTGTCCTCGTAGCTGCCCTTGTGCTCGGCGACGACGCGGTACTGCGACTGCGACGCGTTGAAGCGGCTCACCAGCGTCTCGAGCGCGTCGCCGAGCGGGCCGCCCATGGCGTGCCAGAAGCGGATCTCCTGCTGCGCGCGCGCCGCGCCGCTGGCCGCGGCGAGCAGCAGCGCGAGCAGCGGGATCGAAACGGCGCGCCGGATCATGCGAGGCGCATTGTATGATGGCCGTGCACGCGGCGATGCACGATCTCACGGCAACCGAGGTTGCGGCGCAATACGCGAGCGGCGCGCTGTCGCCGGTCGACGTCACGCGCGCCTGCCTGGCGCGCATCGAGGCCTGCGAGCCGCGCCTGAACGCCATGTACCGCGTCAGCCGCGAGACAGCTCTGCAGGCGGCGCGGGCCTCGGAGGCGCGCTGGCGGGCGAAGCAGCCGCTGTCGCCGCTCGACGGCGTGCCGGCTACGATCAAGGAAAACATCTACACCCGCGGCGACCCGGCGCCGATCGGGACCCGGGCAAACGACGACGCGGCGCCGCAGCCGCAGGACGCCCCTCCCGCCGCCAGGCTGCGGGAGGGCGGCTGCGTCATCCTCGGCAAGACGACGATGCCGGATTTCGGCATGCTGTCCTCCGGCCTGTCGAGCCTGCACGGCGTGACGCGCAACCCTTGGAACCTCGAGCGCAACACCTCGGGCTCGAGCTCCGGCGCCGGCGCCGCCTGCGCCGCGGGCTACGCGCCGCTGCACCTCGGCACCGACATCGGGGGCTCGGTGCGCCTGCCTGCGACGCACTGCGGCATCTTCGCGCTCAAGCCCAGCCTCGGGCGCGTCCCGGTATATCCGCCCTATATCGGCCGCGTCACCGGCCCGATGACGCGCGACGTCGCGGCGAGCGCCGCGCTCATGAACCTGCTCTCGCGGCCGGACGCGCGGGATTTCATGTCGTTGCCGTACGAGGCCACTGATTTTTCCAGGCAACTGGATTGGTATTCGAATGAAGAACTGAAGCCGCTCAGGATCGCCTTCCTTGCGGACATGAAAGTCGGCCTGCCGGTGCACCCGGAGGTGCGCGCCGCGGCCGCGGCCGCGGCGAAAGCGCTCGAGGCGGCGGGCGCGCAGGTCGAGGAAATCGCCTCTTTTCTCACGCCCGAGGTCTCCGCCGGCATGGAGAAGTTCTTCGAGGCCCGCCTCTACAACGACTATCTGCAGATGCCGCCGGCGAGGCAGGCGAAGGTGCTGCCCTTCATCGCCGAGTGGTGCAGCTGGCGGGCGAAGAGCTTCAGCGGGCGCGACGTCATGGCCGCCTACTCGAGCTACGTGGCGCTGCGCGAGGTCACGACGCGCGCCACCCTGCCGTACGACTTCGTCGTCTCGCCGGTATCGCCGATCCTGCCGTACGGCGCCGAGCTGCCTTCGCCCAACAACGATCCGCACGACGCGCTGCCGCACATCGCCTTCACGGTGCCGTACAACATGTCGGAGCAGCCCGCGGCGTCGCTCAACTGGAGCTTCAGCAAGGACGGCCTGCCGATCGGCGTGCAGGTGATCGGCCGGCGCTTCGACGACGCGGGCGTGCTGCGCCTCGCGCGCCTGCTCGAGCGGCTGCGCCCCGCGCCGAGGCCCTGGCCGAATCCGGTCTAGCGACCGGTCTGTCGCCCCCGCGAACGCGGGGGCCCATGGGCTTCAGAACTAGGCCGCGACCTGCTCGTAGTCGAGCGAAGGCAGGTCGGCGCGCCGGCTGGCGTGCTCGACCGTGATGGCGCAGATGTTGCCCTTCGAATCCACGTCGATCTGCGTGTCCTCGTCCAGGTCGCGCGTCTCCGCCACCGGGATCGGCCGGAACTCGATATACAGCGTATCAGTGTCGCGGAAGTACTTGATCTTCACGGCTCGAATCTCCGATCGAAGAACGCATTATGCACGGTGAGCCCGTCGTCCAGCAGTACCACCCTCAGCCATCGGTTCCCGGCCTCCGGGATACGTCCCCAGCGTCGGATGCGTCCGTCGACCTGCAGGGCCTCGTGCTCAGGGTTTTGCGCGACGCGCTCGATCCACGAATCCTCGATAGCGAGGCGGTCGGCTCTTTTCCGGATTGCGGCGAAATAGCGGGTCGTTCGCATCCGACCGAGCAACGCGCAGTGGCGTGCAATGGATGACGTTTGCCAACCTCGCCCCAAGGGGCCGAGCTGTCGATTTGGGGATATGACCCGCAACGCCCCGTCACACCCCGCCCAGACGTACAGATTTGATTTCGCGTAGAATTTTGCGGCTTGCGGCGGCGTCGGGGGAGCGGTCATGGCAAAGAATTCGTCGATCGAGTGGACATGCTGGATACTGAGACTACGCTGGAGGACGTTCCGGCTGAGGCTTGGAACTTTCGCCTAGGCAACCGCTCGGCGTTAGAGTGGGTCCTCGACCAGTACAAGGAATCGAAACCGAAGGACCCGACGATCCGGGAGAGGTTCGACACCTACCGCTTTGCCGACTACAAGGAAAAGGTGATCGACTTGCTCATGCGGGTGACGACGGTCTCGGTCGAGACGCAGCGCATCGTCGAGGCTATGAAGAAGGCACCCCACTAGCACCGCCGCGCTATTTGCCCGCCTCAGTCTCGGTAAAGAGCTCAACGCTCCTGAGGTGCGTCTCGTGCACGTAGCGCAGGATGTCGGGCCAGTCCTTCTCGTCGTAGGTATCCAGCTCGGGGGGCGCGCCGGACTTGCGGCGCAGGCCGGGGTGGTAGCCCACCCAGCGCAGGTCGTAGTCGCGCGGGTGCGTGCGGTCCCACTTCAGCGCGCGCTTCGCGATCAATAGCGTCTTCACCGGGTCGTCGCGCTGCCGCTGCCTCAGCGCCTCGCTCATGCTGCGGCCGAGCGCCGCCACCGACTGCCGCGCCGCCTTGTCGCGGCAGCGCAGCGCGTCGTAGACGGCGCGCAGGCGGCCGACGTGGTACCAGAACACCGCCTCCTCGC
>Ga0335085_10005302_pt1 | contig 20789 bp, 19 predicted proteins | sample Lox_Sample_45_FD_206712 | JGI IMG/M metagenome (GOLD analysis project Ga0335085, IMG submission 206712) | Soil microbial communities from Loxahatchee National Wildlife Refuge, Florida, United States - Lox_Sample_4.5 | ecosystem: Environmental > Terrestrial > Soil > Wetlands | place: USA...
TCCTTCGATTTGCGTGCGCACTCGCGTGTGCCGGCCTTCTGCATGTCTCAACGACGAGCGCAGCGAACTATACAATTCTCCACGCATTCACCGGCGTCCCCAGTGACGGCGCCCGTCCCGTGGCCACCCTGATCAGCGTCAACGGCACGCTGTATGGAACGACCGGGGCCGGCGCCGACACAGGCTGCTACCGCGGCTCTTCAGGTTGTGGCGTTGTATTCTCGGTCGACGCGACAACCGGGTCCGAAAAGGTGCTGTATGCATTCAAGGGGGACAGCGATGGCGCCGAACCATCCGCAAGCCTGATCGACGTCAACGGCATCCTGTACGGAACGACTGAGAACGGCGGCGGCACAGCAAGCTGCATCAATGGTGGCTCTGGCGGCTGCGGCACCGTATTCTCCATCGACCCGATCAGCGGGTCCGAAAAGGTGCTGTACAGATTCAAAGGCGGCAGCGACGGCGACGGCCCCTTTGCCGGCCTGATCAATGTCAACGGCACGTTGTATGGAACGACCTTCATCGGCGGCGGCATCTGCATCAATGGTGGCTATGACGGCTGCGGCACCGTGTTCTCCATCGACCCGATCAGCGGGTCCGAAAAGGTGCTGTACAGATTCAAGGGCGGCAGCGACGGCGACGGCCCCTTGGCCGGCCTGATCAATGTCAACGGCACGTTGTATGGAACGACGCAAGGGGGCGCTGAAGTTGGCACGGTATTTTCGATCAACCCGATGACCGGTGCAGAAGCTGTGCTTTATGCGTTCAAGCGCGGCAGCGACGACGGCGCCGTCCCCAGGGGCGGCCTGATCAGCGTCAACGGTACGCTGTATGGGACGACGGAATACGGCGGCGGCGCAGGCTGCTTTTGCGGCACGGTGTTCTCCATCGACCCGAGCAGCGGGTCCGAAAAGGTGCTTCATGTATTCAAGGTGGACAGCGACGGATATTCGCCACAGGCAAGCCTGACTGCTTTGAACGGCATCCTTTATGGAACGACTGCCTTTGGCGGTGGGACCCTCGGAGGCGGCGGCGGCACGGTGTTCTCGATCGACCCGACCAGCGGGTCCGAAAAGGTGCTGCATAAATTCAAGGGGCGCAGCGACGGCGCCGCCCCCGTGGCCGGCCTGATCAACGTCAACGGCATCCTTTATGGAACGACCGCCTTAGGCGGCGGCTCGGGCCATTGCAAAGAAAGTGACGGCGGCTGCGGCACGATCTTCTCGATCACCCCGAGCGGGACGGAGACAATCCTTCACTCGTTCTTCAAGAGGCACGGCGACGGCCGCAAACCGCGGGCAGGCCTGGTCGCCGTCGGACAGACGCTATACGGGACGACCTCGGTGGGGGGCGGGAGCTCCGGCTACGGCACGGTGTTCTCGATCACACCCTAGAGGGGATGCGGGCATAACGAGCCATGCCGTATTCCTCACTGTAAGATGGTCATCCCGGCCAAGCCGCGCATCGAACACGTTGCAAGGCTTGCACTTTTGCTCGCGCGCGCGGCGCAGACCCGGGAACCATACCGCGTTCCCTAGTCTTGGTCCCGGATCACCTTCGCGCGGCGCGCTCGGCGTCCGGGATGACAAGGGCGTGTGAGAAGATTTGCGACCGGCGGCTTGGCCGTGCTGACACTCTTACAGTTATGAAGGCGGCGCGCTGCCGTCGGGGAACACTCGACAGAGTGTTGTTTTCAGCATTCACCCACACAAGATGCTATGGGGTTCACACTTCTTTGTTGCCCATACTGAGTCGAGACGAGGTACGATATTTTCAGAATAAAGCTGTCATCCCCGGCGAGCGTGCGTGCGCAGGCACGCGCGCGAGGGAAGGGGACCCAGAACGTGCCGCATCCCAAATGGTTTAGATGTTGCGCTCCCTGGGTCCCCTCACAACGCTCACGCGTTGCTCGGCCGGGAATGCCAATTGGGGACGTGTGAATATCGTAGCCACAAGGGAAAGGTGGGCATGGCTTCGGGTTTTGCTGCTCAGCAATTGATGGAATATCGCGATCCGCAAGTGGGGCGAGAAAGATAATGGCCTCTCTCCCCGCCGGCCCTGAAATCGAGAGACTGATCCAGCTTCTCGCCAAGCTCCCCGGACTCGGGCCGCGCTCCGCACGGCGCGCTGCACTTGTCCTGCTCAAGAAGCGCGAAGCGCTGCTCGAGCCGCTGGCGGGCGCCATGCGCGATGCCGCGGCGGCGATTTCGGTCTGCAGCCAATGCGGCAATCTCGATACCACCAATCCGTGCGCGATCTGCCGCGATCCGCGGCGCGACGGCCATGCGCTGTGCGTCGTCGAGGATGTGGCGGACTTGTGGGCGCTGGAGCGCGCCGGCGTGTTTCGCGGCCGTTATCATGTTCTGGGCGGTGCGTTGTCCGCGCTCGACGGCATGACACCCGAGCGCCTCAACATTGCTTCGCTGCTGGCGCGGCTCACGCCGGATGTCGGCGAAGTGATCCTCGCGATGAACGCCACCGTCGAGGGCCAGACGACCGCGCATTACTTGATGGACGTGCTCGCCAACGCCAGCGTCAACGTCACGCGCCTTGCGCACGGCGTGCCGGTCGGCGGCGAGCTCGACTATCTCGACGAAGGCACGCTCTCGATGGCCTTCAAGGCCCGCCGGTCGATGTAAGCGAGCCACGCGTGGCTACGACCAACGTTCTTGGCGCCTCGGCCCGCCTATTTTACCACGACGAACACGAAGAACACGAAGGCATCCGTCTTCCGCGCCGAAGGCGCAACAAAAGCCCATGAATGTCGCGCTTCGCGCGGCTCATTCCGAGCTCCCTTCGTGCTTCTTTGTGTTCTTCGTGTTGAAAGCGACCTGCCGAAACCGACATTCTCATGGTCAACCGGGAGCAGAGCCGTGCCGTCGCGACATCGAAGCAAGCAACGCGCGCATCCGTGCGCGTAGCGGCGGCGGGCCGGTCACTTCCACCTCGTCGCCCAGGCGCATCAATTCGCGCACGCCATAGTCACCGGATTCAATGGGAAGCACGCAACGCACCCAGCCGCGCCGGTCGGGTTTCGTTGCCGTTCGCGCTGCTTCTTCCATGACGTACGTGCCCAGAAGTTCCAGCCGTGCCATTCCGCTTGGTGACAAGCGCACCTGCGCGCGCTCGCGATAGGTGCCACGCTCGTAGTCGCGCGAGGATTTCTGCCAGTAGGACGCCAGATCGAAATCCTTCGGCCGCGCAAACGGCGTGTCGCTCACGTCCACGTCCGTCATGCTCGACACGCGATAGGTGCGCACGGCCTTGCCGCTTTGCGCCACCAGATACCAGACGCCGGCTTTCAGAACGAGACCGAGCGGGCCCAGCTCGCGCCGCCGCGTCTCCGTCTCGTTCGCAGGCCGATAGCGCAGCTTGACGATGCGCGCCGCAAAGACCGCCTGTGCAAGTGCAGGCAAGCAAGGCGCCGGCGCGCTGCCTCTGAACCAGCCGACCGGATCGAGATGCACGCGCGATGCGACACGCTCGGCGTCGCTGCGCAAGCCGGCCGGCAGCGCCGCCGTCAGCTTCAGGCGCGCACCAGACAAAGGGTGTGCGAGGCCCAGCTCGGCCGCCGGCGCCGAAAGGCCCACCAGAAACAGCGCTTCGGCTTCGGTCGGCGTGAGGCCGGTCAATTGCGTGCGGTAGCCGTCAAGCAGTCTGAAGCCGCCGTTGCGCCCGCGCTCGGCATACACCGGAACGCCCGCCGCGCTCAGTTGATCGATGTCGCGATGGATCGTGCGCACCGACACTTCGAACTCGGCGGCAAGTCCGGTTGCGTTCATGCGCCCGCGGGTCTGCAGGAGCATCAGGATGCTGAGAAGGCGGCTCGCGAGCATGTGAACAGGATCGCTCACAATACATGACATTCGATGTCATGTTTAGGGCGCTATAAGCCGGTCCGCAACTCCGGAGGAGACAGTATGAACCCGCTCGCCGCCGCTTTCCTTGCCATCGCACTCTGCGCTGCAGCGCCTGCCATGGGCGAAACCGCCATGACCGATCATTCGCACGATTTCGATTTCCTGGTCGGCAAGTGGCGCGTGCATCACTGGCGCCTGAAGGAGCGATTGGCCGGCAGTCACGACTGGATGGAGTTCGACGGCACGTCGGAGCTGTGGCTGACCATGAACGGCTATGGCACCGTCGACGACAATTTCATCGATCTTCCCGGCAATCCCTATCGCGCCACCGGCATCCGCGGCTATGATCCGAAGACACAGACCTGGGCGATCTGGTGGCTCGACGGTCGCGATGCGCACACGATCGAACCGCCGGTGATCGGCAATTTCCAGAACGGCGTCGGCACGTTCGAAGGCGACGACACGCTCCGGGGAAAGCCGATCAAAGTCCGCTACACGTGGTCGAAGATCACCATCAATTCGGCGCACTGGGAGCAGGCCTTCTCGCCCGATAACGGCAAGACCTGGGAAACCAACTGGCGCATGGATTTCACGCGGATGAGGTGACACCGGGAGCGCGCGCATCCTTGCGCGTCACCATCGCCTGACGCCCGGGGACGGGCGCGCTCCCAGTCATTCTCCGGCCGCGATCTGCGGGGTGTCTGCGCTCGGCGAAAGCTCGACCTTCTCGATCTTCTCCGCCCGGCTGGTGATCTTTCCGGTCGAGATCAGGATGTTCTTGATGTCGGCGTCGGCCTGGCCGAAATGGCTCTGCAGTTTGCCGACGCGGTCGCCCAGCAGGCGCACGTCGTTCAACAGCGCGCCGACTTCCTTCTGAATCAGATTGGCCTGTTCGCGCATGCGCGCATCCTTCATCACGGTCTGCACCGTCAGGATGGCCAGCATGAGGATGTTGGGCGAGACGATGACGACCTGCGCCTTCTGCGCTTCGCGGATGATCTCCGGGCAGAACTCGTGCAGGTCGGCATAGATCGATTCCGACGGAACGAACATGATGGCCGGCGCCTGCGTCTCGCCGGGCAGCAGATATTTCCCGGCAATATCCTTCACGTGCTTGATCACGTCCGCCCGCACCCGCGCCAGCGCCGCCTTGCGTTCGCCGTCGCCGGCCGATCGCAACCAGGCAAAGCTTTCGAGAGGGAATTTCGAATCGATGACGATGGCGGTCTTGGTGCCGGGCAGGCGGATCACGCAATCGGGGCGGCTGCCGTTGGAAAGCTGCGCCTGAAACTCGTAGAGGCCGGAGGGCAGGGCGTCGGCGACGATCGATTCCATCTGCTGCTGGCCGAAGGCGCCGCGCGCCTGTTTGTTGGCGAGGATTTCCTGCAGGCTCACCACCTGGCCCGACAGGTCGGTGATGTTCTTCTGGGCAGCATCGATCACCGACAGGCGCGTTTGAATCCCGCCCAGCGTCTCGGCGGTCTTCTCGGCCGTCTCCTTGAGGCTCGTGCCCAGCCGCGCGTCGAGCGCGTCGATGCGGCTTTGCAGCAGGGTCTGCAGCTCGGTCTGTCCCGCCAGCGCCTGCGTGAAGCGCCCCGCGATCTCGTTCTGCGTGGCGGCCAGCGCATCCAGACTCGACTGCAGCCCGGGCGCCGCGTCCTTTCCGCCGGTTTTCGTCAGAACAAGCCACAGGGCCGCAACGAGGCCCCCGGCCAGAAAGGCAACCGCCAGCAGGATCGCGTTGACGCTCATGGTAGCAGGAATATCCGCCTTGACCCGATCAGGATGCCCGCCTATCTCCGCTTGAGATGAGCATCCGCCCCATCCTTATCGCGCCCGATCCGCGCCTCAAAGCCGTTTCCCGGCCCGTCGAAACCGTCGACGCCGGGATAAAGGCGTTGGCGCACTCCATGTTCGACAGCATGTATGCCGCCAAGGGCGTCGGGCTGGCCGCCGTTCAGATCGGCGTGCCCAAGCGTGTCATCGTCATGGATCTGGCGAAGAAGGATAAGGCGAAGGAGCCGAAGGTCTTCATCAATCCCAAGATTCTGTGGATGTCGGACGAAACGACCGTCTGCGAGGAAGGCTGCCTGTCGGTGCCGGACATCTGGGAAGACGTGGAGAGGCCGGCGCGCATCCGTGCCGAATATCTCGATCTCGACGGCGAGCTCGTCACGCTCGAAGCCGAGGGCATTCTCGCCACGTGCCTGCAGCATGAGATGGATCATCTCGAAGGCGTTCTGTTCGTCGATCATCTATCGCGCCTGAAGCGCGCAATGGCGCTGAAGAAACTCGCCAAGGCCCGTCGCCAGATGGTTGCGAGCTGAGGAACCGCCTCGCTTGAGTGGCCAAAGATGGTGATGCGTCAATTTTCGCTTGCGGCGCGATCGTGCTGGTCCGAAGCCGAGCCCGAGCGGCCGCGACGAATGTTCGTGGCGGTTCGACGCGCCGTTTTCAACACGAAGTCTGCATCAGCAGGGACCGCGGGGCTTCAGCCCCGCCAAGCGCGCCTGAAGGCGCGCGGTCCAATGGCGGCCCTGGATGGCAGTGGTTCCAGCCGCGCTTCGCGCCGATCTTCCCGAGCCCCTTCGTGCTTCTTCGTGTTCTTCGTGTTGAAAACGACCTGGCAGACACGTGGATCTCATGGTCAATCGGGGGCGTCGCTGACCTGCCTGGGTGTGGCGTAACATGCCTTGTCGGCTTGAGGTGGAGCTACGTCAGGAATGAGCCTGCGGATTGCCTTCATGGGCACGCCGGAATTCGCGGTTCCGACGCTTGCCGGCCTGGCAGGTCAGGGACATCAGATCGTCCGGGTCTATTCGCAGCCGCCGCGCCCCAAGGGCCGCGGCTATGAGAGCGAGCCTTCGCCGGTGGCGAAGTTTGCGCAGTCCCAGGGAATTCCTGTCAGCACGCCCGTCACGCTGAAGGGCACCGAGGAGCAGGCGGAATTCGCAAGCCTCGGGCTCGATGTCGCCGTGGTCGTCGCCTATGGCCTCATCCTGCCCAAGCCGGTGCTGGATGCGCCGCGCCTTGGCTGCCTCAATCTTCACGGCTCCCTGTTGCCGCGCTGGCGCGGCGCAGCCCCCATTCAGCGCGCCATCATGGCCGGCGATGCCGAGACGGGGGTGATGGTCATGCGCATGGAAGAGGGTCTCGATACCGGACCGGTGCTGATGGCCGAGCGGATTGCGATTGCCCGCAAGACGTATGGCGAACTGCATGACGAACTGGCGCATCTCGGCGCCGATCTGATGGTTCGCGCGCTGGCCGCCCTGGAGCGCGGCGACATCGAAGCCCGTCCGCAGCCGCACGAAGGCGTCACCTACGCCAGGAAAATCCTCAAGGAGGAAAGCCGGATCGATTGGACGAAGACCGCGCGCGAGGTGGATTGCCTCATCCGCGCGCTTTCTCCCAGTCCGGGAGCCTGGTGCGCGGCGAAGGGCGAGCGTCTCAAGGTTCTTTATGGTGTTCCCTGCGAGGGCCGTGGCGAACCGGGCCTGGTGCTGGACGATCAGCTCACGGTCGCCTGCGGCGAAGGCGCACTGAAATTGACGCGGCTGCAGCGGGCCGGGCGCGGACCGATGTCCGCCGGCGAGCTGTTGCGCGGATTTGCGATTCCCAAGGGCGAACGGTTGTGAGCGATGGCCCGCCGCCGTCGATTCTGCGGCGAATCCGCAATTCGTGGCGCGCATGGCGCCGAGGCGCCTGCGGTACGTTTGACCTGGTCGCGGACGGATTTGTCTACGCACGCAACAAATCGTCGACCGCCATGAAATGGAGCGACATCGACAGAATCGACGCCGGCATGTTGGATTTCCTGACCGCCGATTTGCTGTACGTCGTCATTCATGCAGCCGCGCGGAGCGTGACGATCGATGAGACCGCGGATGGATTCCGGCAGCTCGAAAACGCGGTGTTTGAACGATGGCCGCAGATCAAAGACGGCTGGGCCGCGCTCTATAAGGGCACTCCTTCGCAGCCGCGTTGCGAAACCTTGTGGCGACGAGCGGACTGATGGCACACGGCAATCGCATACGGAGTTCGAATGGCGGAACCCGCAAGCAAATGCGTGGACATGCCGTGGGGAGATCCCACAAAGTTTTTCCTCCCCCGTGCGAAGCACGGGGGAGGTGGATCGCCGCGCAGCGGCGAGACGGAGGGGGCTCCAGCTCCAACCACGCGGCTCATCGTGAAAAGCCTATCTCGTGCAATCGCGGTCATCCCGCCTGATGCCGCGCTATCGCATCACGGTGGAGTATGACGGCGGCCCGTTTGCCGGCTGGCAGCGGCAGGACAATGGGCGATCCATTCAGGCGGCGCTCGAAACGGCAATTTTCAAGCTTTCGGGCGAGCGTGTCACGGTCACCGGCTCCGGCCGCACCGATGCCGGCGTTCACGCGTTGGGCCAAGTCGCGCATTTCGATCTCGAAAAGGAATTTGCCGCGGAAAAAATTCGCGACGCGCTCAATCATTATGTGCGGCCCGATCCGATTGCGGTTCTCACGGCCGGGATCGCCGCGCCCGATTTTCACGCGCGGTTCGCGGCGAACGCCCGGCACTATCTCTTTCGCATCGTCTGCCGCAAGGCGCCGCTGGCGCTCGAGCGCGGGCGCGCCTGGCACATCACGCACAGTCTCGATGCCGGCGCCATGCACGAGGCGGCGCAGGCGCTCGTGGGCCAGCACGATTTCACGACGTTTCGAGCCGCCGAATGTCAGGCCAAATCACCCGTCAAGACGCTCGACCGGCTCGACGTGTCGCGCCGCGCCGAAGAAATCCACATCGAAGCATCGGCGCGCTCGTTTCTGCATCACCAGGTGCGCTCCATGGTGGGATCGCTCAAGCTCGTCGGCGAAGGCAAATGGCGGCCGCGCGACATGAAAGCGGCGCTGGAGGCCTGTGAGCGCGCCCGTTGCGGTCCCGTGTCGCCGCCCGGCGGGCTCTATCTGGTCCGCGTCGATTACCCGAAACAGCCCAGCTCTGACGCTCTGGTGGCGTGCCCCCTCTCGCACCCTGCAAGGTAGACATGTACTTCGCAGCTTGGAGGCGGCGCGATGAAGGATCAGGTTCACATCCGGAACAGGGAAGCGGCTCATCTGGCGCGCTGGCGGCATGTGCATCCGGCTATCCGCGGCGCGATGTCCGTGGTATGAATTCACCATGAGCGAGCTTCTTTCCCGCATTACCTCCGAGCCCGGCAAGTGCGGCGGCCGCCCGTGCATTCGCGGGCTGCGCTTCCGGGTAAGCGACGTTCTCGATCTTCTCGCGGCGGGAATGTCCCATGACGAAATCCTCGCCGAACATCCCGATCTCGAGGCGGACGACATCAAGGCGGCACTCGCATTCGCGTCGCGCCGGGTGGACCATCCCGTCATGGCGGCATGAGACTCTGGCTTGACGAGCATCTGTCGCCGCAGCTGGCGCCATGGATCAATAAGGAGTTCGGTATCGCCGCGATGCATATTCGCGATGGGGGGCCTCGCGCGGGCAAACGATCGGGATGTTTTCGACGCAGCTCGGAATGCCGATGCAATTCTTGTCACCAAGGATGCCGATTTCGTCGCCATCCTGGAACGCCTTGGACCGCCGCCACGCATCCTTTGGCTGACGTGCGGCAACAGCTCCAATGCGAATCTGAAACTTTTGCTGGAGCGCAATTTGAGGCCGGCGCTTGAGGCATTCGAGCACGGAGAATACCCTGTCGAATTGGGTTGACGAACGAGGCAGGAACCGCGCGCGGCCATAACGCGTTCGGTCCGCGATCTGAATCGATCTGCGATTCGTCTTCCGTTGGATTGACTATCCGTCCTGAAGATCGACCAGCTCGACTGCCTGCGGATCGATTGCTGCGCCGAGGAATATCGCGCCGACCCGTGCGAAACGCTCCGGTGCGTCGGTCGCGAGAAATGCATCCGCCATGGGTTGGCTGCTTTCGCTGGCGAGCTTGCCGGCCGACAGAAGCTGCGCCACGGCTTCGGCGGTCGTCGCTGCGCTGTCGACGATGCTCACCTCCGGGCCCAATGCGCCGGCAATGACGCTCTTCAGTACGGGAAAATGCGTGCAACCCAGCACAAGGCACGCGGGCCGGGACGTCTGTTCCTGCAGGAGCGGCGCAAGATAGCGCTGCGCAACGAGCTCTGCGATCGGACCTTCCGTCAGACCTTCCTCGGCCAGCGAGACAAACAGCGGACAGGCTGCCTGGAACACCTGCATATCCGGACTGAGAGCGCGGATTGCGCGCTCGTAGGCGCCGCCTCTGACCGTGCTTTCCGTCGCAATGACGGCGACCGGCCCGGCAGGCGAAACCGAGAGCGCAGCGCGCGCGCCCGGCTCGATGACGCCCAACACCGGCAGCGGCGCCAGAGCCGTTTCGAGTGCGGGCAGCGCCACCGCGGAGGCCGTATTGCAGGCGACCACCACGAGCTTCACGCGGCGGCGCACAAGATGGGCTGCTGCCTGTACTGCATAGCGCGTGACGGTCTCGCCGCTTTTCGTGCCGTACGGCAGGCGCGCGGTATCGCCCAGATAAACGAACCGCTCGTTGGGCAGACGCGCCTTCAACGCGCGCATCACGGTCAGTCCGCCCATGCCGGAGTCGAAAATGCCTATGGCCTGGGTTCGGGATCCTTCAGTCATCGGGCACCCATGCCGGCGCTCATGCCGGCGGATCGGCGAAGTAGGCTTCGAGTACGGCTGCATAAATGCCGGTCAGACGCTCGATTTCCACCAGCGGTACGCACTCGTCGATCTTGTGCATCGTCACTCCGGGCAAGCCCACTTCGGCGACGGGGCAGTAGCTCTTGATGAAGCGTGCGTCGGAGGTGCCCCCGGTGGTGGAAAACATCGGCCGTTCTCCGCTGACCCGTTCAATGGCGCGGGCCAGAAGGTCGGTGAACGCTCCCGGCTGCGTGACGAACGCGCCACCGCTCGTTTTCGATCTGATCTCCAGCTCGCAGCCTTCTCCGACTGCAATGCTCCTCGCCGTCCGTTCGATCCCGCGCAGCAGGCTTTCGGGCGTGTGCAAGTCGTTGAAACGGATATTGCAAGTGGCCTTCGCCTTGGCCGGCGAGACGTTCGAAGCCTTGTTGCCGACGTCGAATGTCGTGAATGCGATCGTGGACGGCTCGAAGTGCGCCGTTCCCGAATCCAGCGGCTCGTCTGCGAGCCGGGTGACGATGGCGGCGAGGACCGGAATCGGATTGAGCGCACGCTGCGGATAGGCGGTATGCCCCTGGATGCCGTGCACGGTAAACTCGACGCTCATGCTGCCGCGGCGGCCGATCTTGATCGTGTCTCCCGCCCGGGCCGAGGCCGTGGGCTCGCCGACCAGGCAATGGTCGATCCGCTCGCCTCTGGCCGCCAGCCGCTCGAGCATGGGTTTCGTGCCGCAGACGGCATCGCCCTCCTCGTCGCCGGTGATCAGAAAGCTGATCGACCCGCGCGGCGCGCCTTTGGCGATTTCGCCTGCCGCGGCCGCGGTAAACGCGGCAATCGCCGACTTCATGTCGACGGCGCCCCGGCCGTACAGCACGCCGTCGCGGATCGTGGCGCCGAACGGGTCGTGGCGCCACTCGGTGCCGTCGCCCGGCGGCACCACGTCGGTATGTCCGGCGAAACAAAAGTGCGGCGCGGCAGAACCGAACCGCGCGTAGAGATTGTCGACGGCATCGGCGCCCGGCATCTCGAACCGCATTCTTTCGCACGCGAAGCCGAGGGGCTTGAGCGCTTGCTCGAGAACGCCCAGCGCCCCTGCGTCGGCCGGTGTCACCGATCGACAGCGAATGAGGTCCTGCGCCAGCGCGACGGAATCGATGAGTGTCATTCCGATCCGAGACTTAGTCCGCAACCTCCGGTACGGTCAATCAACACGCCATTGCCCCGTTTGATCAAAACGTGTATGGAAATCGCCATAACGGAATCCCACGCCCGGCCCGGTACAGGAGCCGGGTTTTTTATTTGCTGGGAGCTCCCGGGAATTTCGCTGTTAATTCCCTGCTCGGAGAAGGGTCAGGGCACAAAAGGCCCTGCAATCGTTGGATTTCCGGCGGGCCGCCCGCAAAAATTCCCTGTAGATTTCCCTGATACCAGCGAATTGGCATAATCGGCCGGCGCTCATTACATCCTCTGTGCAGAGGGACTAGTGCGCGGGCAAAAATCGGTTAGAAGACGCCGCCTGCGGGTCAAGGAGTTGCCATGTTGAAGCTGACGGACGAGACGCTGCTGAGGCCGGATGCCTTTATCGACGGGGCCTTTGTCGGCGCCGATTCCGGCAGCCGGTTTCCCGTGTTCAATCCGGCGACCGGGGAAACCATCGCCGAGATGGCCGACACCGGCGCTGCCGAAACCCGGCGCGCCATCGAGGCGGCGGCGCGGGCGTTCCCGGCCTGGCGGCAAAAGACCGCCAAGGAGCGGGCGCAGGTCTTGCGCAAATGGTTCGAGCTCATCATGGCCAATCAGGAAGACCTGGCGCGGATCATGACCGCCGAGCAGGGCAAGCCGCTGGCCGAGACCCGCGGCGAGGTGGCTTATGGCGCCTCGTTCATCGAATGGTTCGCCGAGGAGGCCAAGCGCGTCTACGGCGACGTGATTCCCGCCACGCAGCCGGGACGGCGCATTCTCGTCTTCAAGGAGCCGATCGGCGTCGTCGGCGCGGTCACGCCATGGAATTTCCCCAACGCCATGATCACGCGCAAGGCGGCGCCGGCGCTGGCCGCGGGCTGCACGTTCGTCATCAAGCCGGCCGGCGAGACGCCGCTCTCGGCGACCGCACTGGCCGAGCTTGCGCATCGCGCCGGCATCCCGCCCGGCGTGTTCAATGTCGTCATGGGCAAGAAATCGTCCGCCATCGGCGCCGAGCTGACGCAGAACCCGCTGGTCAGAAAGTTCACGTTCACCGGCTCCACCGAGATCGGCAAGCTTCTGATGCGCCAATGCGCCTCGACCGTGAAGAAGGTTTCGCTGGAGCTGGGCGGCAATGCGCCGTTCATCGTGTTCGAAGATGCCGATCTCGACGCTGCGGCCGACGGCGCGATGCTCTCCAAATACCGCAACATGGGTCAGACCTGCGTCTGCGTGAACCGCATCCTGGTGCAGAACGCCGTCTATGACGCCTTTGCGCAAAAGCTCGCCGAGCGTGTCGCCAGGCTCAAGCTGGGTGACGGCATGGCCGACGGCGTGACCCAAGGTCCGCTGATCAACATGGGAGCTGTCGAGAAAGTCGAGGAGCTGGTCGCAGACGCAAAGGCCAAAGGCGCCAAAGTGGTAGCCGGCGGCAAACGCAGCGCACTCGGCGCTTCCTTCTTCGAGCCGACGATCCTAACCGACGTCACGCCAGACATGACTTGCGCGAAGGAGGAAATCTTCGGGCCGGTCGCTACGCTCTTCCGCTTCGCCGACGAGGCCGAAGCGATCCGGCTTGCCAACGACACCGAGTTCGGCCTGGCGGCATATTTCTATACGCGCGACATGGGACGCATCATCCGTGTGGCCGAAGCGCTGGAATACGGCATCCTCGGCATCAACGAAGGGATCATTTCCACCGAAGTCGCGCCGTTCGGCGGCGTGAAGGAATCCGGCATCGGGCGCGAGGGCTCCAAATACGGCATCGAGGATTTCATCGAGATCAAATATCTCGCGCTCGGCGGCATAGGAGCACCTTGAGCGTGATACCTCGTTACGCGCGCAGCGAAATGACGGCGCTATGGGCGCCGGAAGCGAAATACCGCATCTGGTTCGAGATCGAAGCGCACGCGGCCGATGCATTGGCGCAGCTCGGCGTCATCCCGAAGGACGCCGCAGAGACGATCTGGGAGAAGGGCCGCCACGCGACCTTCGATGTCGAACGGATCGATGCCATCGAGCGCGAGGTCAAGCACGACGTCATCGCATTCCTCACGCATCTTGCCGAGATCGTCGGGCCCGAGGCGCGGTTCGTTCATCAGGGCATGACGTCGTCCGACGTGCTGGACACCTGCCTGTCGGTTCAGCTGGCGCGCGCTGCAGATGTCCTGATCGCCGATGTCGATGCCCTTCTTGCGGCGCTCAAGCGGCGGGCACTCGAGTACAAGTACACGCCCACTATCGGGCGCAGCCATGGCATTCATGCAGAGCCGACCACGTTCGGCGTCAAGCTTGCCGGCTTTTATGCGGAGTTCGCGCGTGCCCGCGTGCGTCTGGTTGCGGCGCGCGCGGAAATCGCCGTCTGTGCAATTTCGGGTCCGGTGGGAACATTTGCGAGCGTCGATCCGCGCGTGGAAGAGCATGTCGCCAAAGCGCTCGGACTCAAGGTCGAGCCCGTCTCCACGCAGGTCATCCCGCGCGACCGCCATGCGGCGTTCTTCGCGGCGCTCGGCGTGACGGCGAGTTCGATCGAACGATTGGCAACCGAAATCCGGCACCTGCAGCGCACGGAGGTTCTCGAGGCGGAGGAATATTTCTCGGCGGGCCAGAAAGGCTCTTCCGCGATGCCGCACAAGCGCAACCCGGTGCTGACGGAGAATCTCACCGGCCTGGCGCGCATGGTGCGGTCCGCCGTCGTGCCGGCGCTGGAGAATGTCGCGTTGTGGCACGAGCGGGACATTTCGCATTCTTCGGTCGAACGTTTCATCGCGCCGGACGCGACGATCACGCTCGATTTCGCGCTTCATCGTGCGGCAGGCGTTGTCGACAAGCTCGTCGTTTATCCCGAGCGGATGAAAGAGAACCTGGAGAAGACCCGCGGTCTCGTGCATTCCGGCCGCGTGCTGGTGGCGCTTACGCAATCAGGCGTCAGCCGTGAAGACGCCTACCGCATCGTCCAGCGCAACGCGATGCGGGCCTGGAACGGCGAGGGTTCGTTGCTCGAATTGTTGAAGAACGATGCCGAGGCCGCCCGCGCTCTCGACGCGCACAAGCTGGAACAGCTTTTCGATCTCGAATTCCATTTCAAGCACGTCGATACGATCTTCGCGCGGGTGTTCGGCGAATAGATCGGGCCCCATTACGGCAACGCGAACGCCACCACCTCGTCGCCGCGCTTGGTGTTGAGCTTCGCGTGGCCGCCGGCGGCGATGACGACGTACTGGCGACCCTCCCACATGTAGGTCATCGGCGTTGCCTGTCCGCCGGCCGGCAATCGCCCGCGCCATAACTCCGCGCCAGTCCGGGCGTCGAACGCGCGCAGGTAATTGTCCATCGCCGCGCCGATGAACACGAGCCCGCTCTTCGTCACGACCGGTCCGCCGAGATTGGGGGTGCCGGTCTTGCCCAGAAAATATTCCGACCACGGCAGAATATCCTCCGTCGTGCCGAGCGGCACATGCCAGAGCACGTGGCCGTCATGCATGTCGATCGCATGCAATTCGCCCCACGGCGGCGGATTGCACGGCAGGCCAAAGGGCCCGGTGAGTGCCGTGCGCATCACGCCGAACGGCGCACCGCGTTGCGGCGAGACTTCCTTGCCGGGGTTGGCCGCCGTCATCGCGGCAAAATCCTTCGCAGGAAACAGCGTCACCAGATGCATCATGCTCGACGTGTTGACGTAGGCCACGTCGTGCGCGGGATCGAACGCCAGCCCGCCCCAGTTCGTGCCGCCGCCCGTGAAGGGATAGACGATCGTGCCCTGCAGCGAGGGCGGTGTGTAAAGGCCGGCGGCGCGCGCATGCGCAAGCACGTCGCGGCACTTGCCGCGGTCCCAGAACGTCAGGCCGAATGCATCGCCCGGCTTGATGCGCGAGGGCGCAAGCGGAGGTGGTGCCGCCGGAAAAGGCTGAGTCGGTGACAACACTTCGCCCGGCGCACCGCCCTGCGGCACCTTGCGCTCCTCGACAGGGATGATCGGCGCGCCTGTCAGGCTGTTGAGCGTGAAAAGCAGCCCCTGCTTCGTCGGTTCGATCAGCGCGGGTGCGCGCGTTCCCTGATAGGGAATTGTCGCCAAGGTCGGCTGCGCGGGAACATCGTAGTCCCAGATATCGTGATGAGTGATCTGGAAAGACCAGGCGACCTTTCCGGTTTCGACATGCAGCGCGACGACGGAATCGGCATAGCGGTTGTCGCCGGGCCGCGTGCCGCCATAGAAATCCGGGCTGGGGCTCGTCGTGGGCAGATAGACAAGCCCGTGCGCTTCATCGACCGACATCGGCGCCCAGACATTGGCGGCGCCGGTCAGCCTTGCGCCGGAGCCCGACCAGCTCGCGGCGTTTGCCGCCACGGGGTCGCGCGGCACGGGATCGAAGGTCCAGCGCGAGGCGCCGGTCAGTGCGTCGTAGGCATGAACCGCGCCGCGCGGCGCACCCACGCGCTGATTGTCATCGATGGAGGAGCCGACGATCACGGTGCCATGGGCAACCACCGGCGGCGACGTGTTTTGCTGCTCGCCGGGATAGGACATCCTGGGCATCGCAACGATGGTGACCGTGCCGCCCGCGCCGAAATCCTTGCAGGGCTTGCCGGTTGCGGCGTCGAGCGCGATCAGGCGGCGATCGTTGGTGGCCAGGTAGAGCCGGGCGGCACATGCCTTCTGGCGCAGGCGCGGCGCGTGCCAGTACGCAAGGCCCCGGCAAATGAAGTCATTGGGATAGTGCAGGGCGGAATCGATCTTCGGGTCGAAGCGCCAGATTTCCTTCCCCGTGCCGGGATCAAGGGCGCTGACCTCGTCGAACGGCGAGCACACGTAAAGCCGGCCGGCCGCCAGGATCGGCGTATCCTCGAACGAGGCGCGCCGCACCGCATCGCCCTTGGTGGCAAGGTCGCGTGTCGAATAGGTCCACGAAATCCTGAGCCCGGATACGTTTGCCGGCGTGATCTGGGCGGCGGTCGAATAGCGCTCGCCGGCCTGGTCGCCGCCATAATAGGGCCAGCCTGGCTCCTGGCTCCAGGCAGTCCCCTGAGCAAGCAGGACCGCCATCGCAATCGGTCCCGCCCGCCAGCCAAAGCGCATCGCGTGTCTACGCTTCCGTTTCCTTCATGACCTGCTCGGTCGCGAGAGCGGCCAGCTCGTCGATCTTCCGGCGGATATAATGCTCGGAATAGGCAATATTCCGTGCGGCAAAGTCTTCGTGGATTTTCCGCACGAAATCCTCGTCGGGAGCACCCTTGACCTCCATGTCGAGGAGGACGGTTGCGTAGCTCTCGGCGGCGGGGCCCGTCAGCCCCAGCGTTTCCGCCGCCCAGTGGCCCAGCAGCTTGTTGCGGCGGGCCAGCGAACGAAATCGCAAATCCTCGTCGTGGACCCATTTCGCCTCATAGCCCTTCTCACGCTCATCGAACCCGCCTGGCATGAAATAACCCCTTGTGATTTCACAGATAAATGCGAAATGTTCCATTCGCGAGCGGAGTTTAGCCAAACTGCGGGCTTGGCGCGATGGGCGGACCGGATTGGCGTAGGCCGACATTGCCGCAGGGGTTTGCCTTCCGCTAAGTTGTGTGTTTGACGGGGCTTTGAGATCGAGTGCCCCGTTTCGCGTTTTGGGGCGTGACGCCCCTCCAGCGAGGATTCCAATGAAGCGCCGTCGGATGATCTACGAAGGCAAGGCCAAAATCCTTTACGAGGGGCCGGAGCCGGGAACCATCGTTCAGTATTTCAAGGACGACACCACCGCCTTCGATGCGACCAAAAAGGCCACGATCGAGGGCAAGGGCGTCCTCAACAACCGCATCTCCGAATATCTCATGACGCAGCTTGCGGCCATCGGCGTGCCGACGCATTTCGTGCGGCGGCTGAACATGCGCGAGCAGCTGGTCAAGGAGGTCGAGATCATTCCGCTCGAGGTGGTGGTGCGCAATGTCGCGGCCGGCTCGCTGTCCAAGCGCCTGGGCATCGAGGAAGGCACGGTGCTGCCGCGCTCGATCATCGAGTACTACTACAAGAACGACAAGCTTCACGATCCCTGGGTCTCCGAGGAGCACATCACGGCCTTCGGCTGGGCGAGCCCGCAGGACCTGGACGACATCGTGAACCTCACCATCCGGATCAACGACTTCCTTTCCGGACTCTTCCTCGGCGCCGGCATCAAGCTCGTCGATTTCAAGGTCGAGTTCGGGCGCCTGTGGGAGAACGACTACATGCGCATCGTCCTCGCCGACGAGATCAGCCCGGATTCGTGCCGCCTGTGGGATGCGGCGACCAGCGAGAAGATGGACAAGGATCGTTTTCGCCGCGACATGGGCGGGGTCGTCGAGGCCTATTCCGAGGTCGCCCGCCGGCTTGGCATCATGCCGGAATCCATGCAGGGCGAGCAGCGCGGGCCGATGCTGGTGAAGTAGCCGCGATCTGCTTCACCGCGAACCAGGAATCGCCTAAACCCTCAGCTGTCATGGCCCGCAAAGGCGGGCCACCTGGTTGAAATTGGAAGAGATTCCGTCGCCAGTCCCGGGTGAAAGTCGCGAATCGGAACTGGCTGCGATGTGAGACCTGGGTGGCCCGCCTTTGCGGGCCATGACAAGCGGTTTGTGAGGATGGCGTATGAAAGCGCGCGTGTTTGTCACTCTCAAGAACGGCGTTCTGGATCCGCAAGGCAAAGCGATCGGCAATGCATTGCACGGCTTGGGCTTCGGCCAGGTCGGCGAGGTTCGTCAAGGCAAGGTGATCGACATCGAGCTTGCGGAACGCGACGAATCCGATGCCCGCGCAAGCCTGAAGGCAATGTGCGAGAAGCTGCTCGCCAATACGGTCATCGAGAAATACGAATTCGAGATTCTCAAGGGGTAGGAGGCTGACATTCGCACTTCGCTTGCAATTATTCTGGTATCGGCACTTTTCGCGGCTCCGGCGCTTGCCCAGATGAACGCGCACCCCGGCGGCCCGATGAACGGTGGCCCGATGAACGGCGGAACAAGACAGCCGCCGTCGATGCCCATGGCGATGCCGATGATGCCTCCGCCGCCGCCCGAAGTTCCGGCGCCGCGTCGGGCCAAGGCGCTCGAGCTCCTGGATGCCTCCGGCACGCGCGATCTCATTACCCAGTATGTTCAGCGCGTCACGCCGATGGCGACGATGATGGCGCAGCGTCAATTGAATCCAAACGATGCGGCTGCGCAGAAGGACATCGCCAATGCCGTGAACGCCGAGCTGAAGAAGAGTGTCGATGAGATCCTCGACAACACGGCGCGATTCTATGCGAGCCATTTCTCGGACGCCGAGCTTCAAGCGTTGACCGCTTTCTTCAAGTCGCCGGTGGGCAAAAAATATACCGGCCTGAGACCGGTTCTTCAGCAGGAGAGCGCCGACGTCGTCCGGGCATGGGCGATGAAGATGCAGACCGTCACCATCAACAGTCTGGTGCAGAAAGTGGCGAAAGCCCATCCCGGTTCGCTCGCCGCTCCCGCAGTGCCGCCTTCCAAGCCGGCAGGCGGGCCAAAATGAAATCCGCCGTCATCGTGTTCCCCGGCTCCAACTGCGACCGCGATGCAGCGGTGGCGCTGGAACAGATGTCCGGCGAGAAGCCGCAGATGGTCTGGCACGCCGAAAGCACGCTTCCCGATGTCGATCTTGTCGTTCTTCCGGGTGGCTTTGCCTATGGCGATTACCTGCGCAGCGGTGCCATGGCCGGCCAGTCGCGAGTCATGCGTGAGGTGAAGGCTTTCGCCGAGAAGGGCGGAGCGGTTCTCGGCATCTGCAACGGATTCCAGGTGCTCACCGAGTCCGGGCTGCTGCCGGGCGCATTGATGCGCAATGCCGATCTCAAATTCGTCTGCCGTGCCGTCGGCCTCGAAGTCGAGGAAACGCAATCGGCGTTCACGCGCAAATACGAGAAAGGCCAACAGGTGGTTTTTCCCGTGGCGCACGGCGACGGCAATTATTTCGCAGACGAGGCGACCCTCGATCGTCTTGAGGGCGAGGGCCGCGTCGTGTTCCGCTATGCGCCGGGAAACAACCCCAACGGCTCGGCGCGCGACATCGCGGGGATATTGAGCGAGAAGCGCAATGTGCTGGGCCTGATGCCGCACCCCGAGCGTGTCTGCGATCCGCTGCTCGGCGGCACCGACGGGATCGCGATGTTCCAAAGCCTTGTCGAATCTCTGTCCTAATGACTCACACAGAGCCACAGAGCCGCCACGGAGAATTCGGCGCGCAGCGCCGAAAAGAATGAACCGCAAAGACGCCAAGACGCAGAGATATCCGACACGCTTTTGCGCCTCTGCGCCTTTGCGGTTTTTCTTCTTTGCGCTTCGCGCGGACTTGCTTCGTGGCTCTGCGGCTCCGTGTGAGACAATTATCGGAGCGGTGGAGTACGTATGAGCCGGATTTCCCCGGAAATTGTCCGCGAGCACGGGCTGAGCGATGCGGAATACGCGCGCATCAAGGAGCTGCTCGGCCGCGAGCCGAGCCTCGTCGAGCTTGGCATTTTCTCGGTCATGTGGAGCGAGCATTGCTCCTATAAGTCGACACGCGTGCATCTGAAGCGCCTGCCCACCAATGCGCCCTGGGTGCTGCAGGGCCCGGGCGAGAATGCCGGCGTGATCGACATTGGCGACGGCGACGCGGCGGTCTTCAAGATGGAAAGCCACAACCACCCGTCGTTCATCGAGCCTTATCAGGGTGCGGCGACCGGCGTCGGCGGCATCATGCGTGACGTGTTCACCATGGGTGCGCGGCCGGTCGCGATGATGGATGCGTTGCGCTTCGGCGATCCTTCACATCCCAAGACCCGGCATCTCGTTTCGGGAGTCGTGGCGGGAATCGGCGGCTACGGCAACTGCATGGGCGTGCCGACGGTTGGCGGCGAGGTGAATTTTCACGCTTCCTATAACGGCAACATTCTCGTCAATGCGATGTGCGTAGGCCTCGCGCGCGCCGACAAGATCTTCAAATCCGCCGCCAAGGGCGCCGGCAATCCCGTGGTCTATATCGGCTCCAAGACGGGCCGCGACGGCATCCATGGCGCGACCATGGCGTCGGCGGAATTCAACGAGGATTCCGAAGAGAAGCGCCCGACCGTTCAGGTGGGCGAC
>Ga0335085_10005303_pt1 | contig 20788 bp, 17 predicted proteins | sample Lox_Sample_45_FD_206712 | JGI IMG/M metagenome (GOLD analysis project Ga0335085, IMG submission 206712) | Soil microbial communities from Loxahatchee National Wildlife Refuge, Florida, United States - Lox_Sample_4.5 | ecosystem: Environmental > Terrestrial > Soil > Wetlands | place: USA...
CCGGGCCTGTGGATTATGTCCTCCACATGGCATCTCCGGCCAGTCCGAAGGATTACATGATGTATCCGATCGAGACGCTCGACGTGGGCTCGATCGGCACGCGCAACATGCTCGAACTGGCAGAGGCAAAGAATGCCAGCTATCTGCTGACATCGACATCAGAATGCTACGGCGACCCGCATGTCCATCCCCAGGTTGAAACCTATTGGGGCAATGTGAACCCGGTCGGACCGCGATCCTGCTACGACGAAAGCAAACGCTTCGCCGAGGCGCTTACGATGGCTTACCATCGCGATCGCGGCGTGCGGACGCGCATTGCGCGCATCTTCAATACCTATGGCCCTCGCATGAAGCTGAACGACGGACGCGTCGTGCCCGCATTCATGGATCAGGCGCTCCGGGGCGAGCCGATCACTGTGTTTGGCGACGGTTCACAGACGCGCAGCTTTTGCTACGTCAGCGATCTCGTTGACGGTCTGTATAAGCTGCTGCTCTCCGACGAACCGCTTCCGGTCAATCTGGGGAATCCGCGCGAAATCACCATCGCGGAATTCGCCGAAACGATCATACAGCTCACCGGCAGCGGCGGCGGAGTCGTCCATCAGGATCTGCCCGTGGACGACCCGAAGCAGCGACGGCCGGATATTTCGAAAGCAAAGCGCGTGCTGGGCTGGAGCCCGGTGGTCAGCCTTGAACAGGGCATGCGGCTCACGGTGGAGTACTTCCGTGAGCTGCATGCTACGGCGCAGGTTTAAATTCGCAATCGCCGGGCTAAGCTGTCTGCTCTTTGCCCTGCTTCAGCTTTTCGCGCTGTTCGCGCAATACAGCTTTGCGGCTGAGCTTGATCTTGTTGCCTTCAAGCCCGATGACCTTGACCAGAATCTGGTCCCCTTCCTTCAACTCGTCGCGAACTTCTTTCACGCGGTTTTCGGCGATCTCGCTGATGTGCAGCAGACCGTCGGTGCCGGGGAAGATTTCAACGAATGCGCCGAAGTCGACGATGCGCACCACTTTGCCGAGATAAGTCTTACCAACTTCGGCGGTGGCGGTGAGGTCTCCGATGATCTGCAGGGCTTTCTTCGCGGCGGCGTTATCGTTTGAAGCCACATTGACGGTGCCATCGTCCTGCACATCGATCTTTACGCCGGTCTGCTCGATGATGCCGCGGATGACTTTGCCGCCTGGTCCGATGACATCACGGATCTTATCGGTCGGAATCTTCACCGTGTAAATTCGCGGCGCATACGGAGACATATCGGACCGGGTCTCTTTGAGCACCTCGGCCATTTTGTCGAGGATGAAAATGCGGCCGCGGCGCGCCTGTTCGAGCGCTTCCTTCATCAGCGTCGTGGTGACGTTGGCGACCTTGATATCCATCTGCAGCGCAGTGATACCGTCGCGCGTACCGGCGACTTTGAAATCCATATCGCCGTAGTGATCTTCGGCGCCCGCGATGTCGGTGAGGATGGCGTATTTGTCGCCTTCCTTGACGAGGCCCATGGCCACGCCGCCGACGGGAGCGGCGATCGGTACACCCGCATCCATCAGGGCGAGGCTCGCGCCGCAGACTGTGGCCATCGAACTGGAACCATTCGATTCGAGAATGTCGCTGACGACACGCAGGGTGTAGGGGAACGTCCCTTCATCGGGAAGCACGGCGGAGACGGCACGCTCGGCGAGAGCGCCGTGGCCGATTTCGCGCCGGCCGGGGCCGCGCATGAAGCCGGTTTCACCGACGCTGAACGGCGGGAAGTTGTAATGCAGCATGAAACGCTTAAACGTTTCGCCGGGTTCCAGCATCTCGACACGCTGTTCGTCGTCTTTGGTGCCGAGCGTAGCGGTCACCAGAGCCTGCGTCTCACCGCGGGTGAACACAGCGGAACCGTGGGTGCGCGGCAAAACTCCGGCTTCGCCCCAGATGGGACGGATTTCGTCGAACTTGCGGCCATCGGGACGGCGGCGGGCATCCAGCATCTCGTCACGGAAGATGCGCTCTTTAAGCATGTTGAAGCAGTTATCGGCTTCGCCTTTTTTCTCTTCAGGAGCTTCCTCTACCACCCGTTCGTGCAGAGCGTCGACGCGCGCGTAGCTTTCCAGCTTCTCGTATTTCTGCGTGTTCAGAGCGTCAAGCAGCTCGGTGCGGACCTTTTTGTCGATCTCAGCCATCAGGGCTTTGTCGTGCTCGGGCGGCGTGAACTCGCGCTTCTTCTTGCCGCATGCCTTGACCATCTGCTCGAGAACCTTGTTGATCTTCGCGCAGCATTCCAGACCATGCTCAAGCCCGCTGAGCACTTCCTCTTCGGTGACCTGGCTGGCGCCGGCTTCAACCATGACGAGGCCCTGCTCGCTGCCCGCGACAACCATGTTCAGCTTCGACGCGCGCGTTTCGGTGTACGTCGGATTGGCGATGAATTTTCCGTCGATCAGTCCGACGCGCACGGCGCTGACGAAATGGTGGAACGGAACATCGGAAATCGCCAGCGCGGCGCCCGCGCCCACGATGCCCAGAATGCCCGGGTCATGTTCCGGATCGGCCGAAAGAACCATGGCGATGATCTGCGTCTCGGTGAGATAGCCTTCGGGGAACAGCGGGCGCATGGGCCGGTCGATCATGCGGCTGGTGAGCGTTTCCTTCTCCGACATTCGCCCTTCGCGTTTGATGTAGCCTCCGGGAATCTTGCCCGCGGCGTATGTGTATTCGCGATAGTCGCAGGTCAGCGGGAAGAATCCCTGGCCGGGTTTGGGTTTGGCCGCCGTAGTGGCGGAAACCAGAACAACGGAATCGCCCCAGCGGACGACAACAGCCCCGCCTGCCTGTTTGGCGAGTTTGCCAGTCTCGAGCGACAGCTTGCGTCCGTCGAGATCGACTTCAAATGTGTGTACTTTCATTTTTCTTCAGTGCCGGAGTACGTTCTCCGGACATCCTTGTCCAGCCGGACGAGCCGGCCTGATTTAATTTCCCTACGAGAGAGGAGTTGACAGGTTTGAATCCGGCGGCACCGGTGAGGGTCTGCCGCGCGGGCCTGTTTTTCGCTGCCCGGAACGAGCCGCGAAGGCGTGTGAACAACGCTTCGAGCAAGGACTCGATTAATGACGGATCGAGAGCTTCTGCAGAACACTCTTGTAACGCTCGGGACTGTTGAGCTTGAGGTACGTCAACAGCCGGCGGCGCTTCGCCACGAGGCTCAACAGGCCCCGGCGCGAGGAGTGATCTTTTGCGTGAGTCTTGAAATGCTGAGTCAGCTGGCCGATGCGATCGGTCAACAATGCGATCTGCACTTCCGGCGACCCGGTATCGGATTTATGCTTCTGGTTCCGGGCTACAATCTGCCGTTTTGCTTCTGCTGCCAATGCCATCTAAAAAACTGAAGCTCCTTGCCTTAACTATCTGTCTTCTCTGTTCTCGTGTGTATCAGGAGTAGTGTAACACAGCGGCAGATGCTCTGTGTTTTCAGTTAATAGTCGTCGGTTTCACCGGGGTGGCCGCCGGGCCGCCTGGACCTGAAGTTTCAGCCGGAAATGTGGAATTCGTGGCCGATATGCCGAACTGCGACACGGTCGGCATCACAGCCGGCCGCGGCCAGCACTCGCTCAATAGGTTCCAAATATGGTTCGCGGCTGAGCTGTAAGGTCTGATGGTGAACCGGAAGAAAGAATTCGAAGCCTGCATCGTGTGCCATTCGCCAGGCCTGCTCGGGAGTGCAGTGATAGTGGATCCACGGGTCGTAAGCCCCCACCGGCATGATGGCCAGATCATACGGACGGTGGGTCTTCAGGCTACGAAACGAATCAGTCAGAGCCGTGTCGCCGCCGAAGAGCACACGATGCGCGCCGGTCTCGATGGAGTAGCCGTTATAGCCGCGATGCGTATCGGTGCGCATGCGGGCGCCCCAGTGATTCACCCGAAACGCACGGATGGTTATCGGACCCACCTTCGTTTCCTCATCCCAGCGGATCTCCCGGACTGATTTGTACTGCCGGACGCGCAGCAGATCGCTGGTGCCCGCGGCGGTAACGACCGTGACGCCGCGTCCTTCGAGAAGCCGGAGGCTGGGCAGATCGAAATGATCCATGTGCGCATGTGAAAGGAGAATCAGATCGATGGGGGGCAGTTCGTGGACCGAAAGAGCAGGCGCCACCAGACGCCGAATGCCGAGGGTTGCCGGTCCGATGCGAACGCCGACGCGCTGGCTGAATACCGGGTCGGTGAGGATCGTGACTCCATCAGCCTTCAGGAGCACGGTGCTGTGACCAATCCAGGCGGCGTGCAATCCGCGGTCAGGCCAGAGCTCAGGGCTTGGCCGATACGCGGCCGGCTTCACCGGGCGGCTGCGTTCTTCGGCGTACTGCTTATATAAGTGCGAAGCAGCGCCTGGAACCCAGCTGGCCAGCTTCAGAGCATTTCGGACCACTATTCAAGAGATGCCGGGCGATGGCTGCGGGTTGCCTGACACCCCAAACCGAATGAATTGCTACTTCATCCCTTCGAGGATCGAACCCACGATTCCACCGACCACGCCGGCTTCGGTGCGCTGTTCGGTCGAGCCCGGCAGATATTCCGCAAGCGCATGCGCCAGCCGCGAAATCGGCAGCGATTGTAACCAGACGCGTCCGGGACCGGTGAGCGCCGCGAGGAAGATACCGTCGCCGCCAAAAATCACATTGCGTATTCCGGGAATGCGCGTGATCTGGAAACTCACGCTGGTCTGAAATGCGCCTACATGGCCAGGATGCACGCGCAGGGTCTCACCGGCGCGAAGATCCCGCGTGACAACTTCACCGGAGAGTTCGAGCCACGCCGTGCCGCTGCCGCTGACATGCTGCAGGCGAAATCCGGCGCCACCGAAAATCCCCGCGCCCAGCGACTGCTGAAATCCGACGCCAAGCTGGATATCCGGCGTAGCGCAGAGGAAACCGTGGCGATGGATCAGGTATTCGTTGCCGTTGCCGACCGGGACCGGCAGAATGTGTCCCGGAACTTTAGTGGCGAAGGCGAGTTCGCCGGGCGCTCCGTAGGCGCGATATTCGGTCATGAACAAGCTGCCGCCGCCGGCAACGCGGCGAAGCGCGCCGAAAAAACCGCCGCCGCCCGCCATCTGGGTGTGGGTGGTCATTTGAATCGAGGCGCCCATCCAGGAGAGCTCGCCGGCCTCCGAGATAATCGACTCGTTCGGCTCGAGGGTGAACTCGAGTACGGGCATGGTGGTGCCGATGACGGTGCTCTGCATGTTGCTCCTGGGTCAGTGTAGTACAGAATTCGAAAAATCACGCAGTTCAGGCCGGGCGATCTAAGAAGATTTCGAGGGCGGGATCGAGGAAGTCGGCGATTGAGAGGGCGACGCCGGGGAGATCTTCATGCGTGGTCGTGACGCCAACCACGCGCATGCCGGCGGCCTGGCCAGCCTGGACGCCGGTGTAAGAATCCTCGAAGACGACGCATTCAGAGGCAGACACCTGCAGCAGGTCCGCCGTGCGGAGGTAGATTTCCGGATGCGGCTTGGGATTGGAGACTTCATGGCCGTTCACGATGACGGCGAACAAGGATCGCAGACCGGTGGCGTCCAGCACGAAATCCACATTCGCCGGTTCCGCGTTGGTGGCGAGGCCGAGCTTCAGGCCGCGATGCCTTTCGAGAAATTCGCGAACGCCCGGCACGAGCGCGGCCTCCGCCCGCGGCTGCATCATTTCGCGATAAAGCCGCTCTTTGGCCGCGCCATGCGCAAAAATTTCCTCATCGGAGATGTGACTGCCGAAAAAATCGCGGATCAGCTCGTCGTTGCGCTTGCCGTACATCTGCTGCTGCATGGCTTCCGTCATCACGACGCCGTGGCGGACCATGTATTCCGACCAGGCGATGCGGTGAAGAGGATTGGAGTCGATTATGACTCCGTCCATGTCGAAGATGAGCGCCGGGATCTCACCCCACATCCGCGGTTTCCAGTTCGCTGTCAAGCCAGGAGAGATATCCGGGAGATCCTTCGATAACCGGCAGTGCGAGTAATTCGGGCAACTCATAAGAGTGAGCGGATTCGAGCGCGGCGCGCAGACGCTCGAATAATGCGCGCGAAGTTTTTATCAGGAGCAGCCACTCGGATGAGTCCGTCACTGCGCCGTTCCACCGATAAAAACTGCGTCCAGGCGAAAGGACAGTTACGCACGCGGCAAGATGCTGATCGATGAGAGTGCGCGCGATGCGCTCTGCCTCTTCAGATGAGTCGCAGGTATTTAAAACTACGATTTTGTCGGTCATAAATATGGAACATCAGTTACAAAGGGTGCTACTATTATCCTTCCGCAGGCTGACGCCCTCATGAAAATCTCGGCTGGCAAAGCGATTTATGCGTTAATCGTGTTATGCGGAGTGACCTACGCGTTCGTGGAGCTGCGCGGGCCGAACGGAATTCCCGGCCTGATCGAGAAGCGCCATCAGGTGCATGAGTACGAAACTTCGAACGAACAGCTGCACCGCGAGATCGAGCAGAAGCAGGAACGCATTCAGCGGCTGGAGAACGATCCGCAGGAGCAGGAAATCGAGATTCGCCAGAGGCTGAAGTTCGCCGGACCGGGCGAAAAAGTCTACATCATAGAAGACGGGAAGAAGAAGTAGATTCGCGCGCCCCGAAGCACTGCCCCGCAATTTTGCAGAGCAGTGTGTTACGGTGGCCTGTTATGCGATGGTCGCTTCTTACACTTCTTGCTGTCGTTTTCATTGCGGGTTCCTGCAGCCGTCCGGCAGTTGAATCGTCCGGCTGGACGATGTACGGGCTGACGACGAACGACCAGCGCTACAGTCCTCTGAAGCAGATCGATGAGCAGTCCGTGCCGAAGCTCGGATTAGCCTGGAGCCACGATCTGGGCACCACGCGCGCGCTCGAAGCAACGCCGCTGGAGAAAGACGGCGTCATCTACACGACGGGCGCCTGGAGCGTCGTGTTTGCGCTGGACGTGAAGACTGGGATGGTCCTCTGGACTTACGATCCCAAAGTGCCGCGCGAAATCGCCTACTTCCTTTGCTGCGACGTGGTGAACCGCGGCGTCGCACTGGACGGCGGCAGGGTCTATGTGGGAACGCTCGACGGGCGGCTGATCGCCCTGGACGAGAACACCGGCAGTGTGGTCTGGAGCGTGAAGACCGTGAACAATCCGGCATACTCGATTACCAGCGCGCCGCGAATCGCGAAGAACATGGTGGTGATCGGCAACGCGGGAAACGAGTACGGCGTGCGCGGGTACGTGTCGGCTTACGATGCTGAGACGGGCAAGATGCTCTGGCGTACGTACACCGTGCCGGGCGACCCGTCAAAAGGTTTCGAGTCGAAAGCAATGGAAGAGGCGGCGAAGACATGGAGCGACGGCTGGTGGAAAGCCGGCGGCGGCGGCTCTCCGTGGGAAGGTGTCGCTTACGACCCTGCCCTCGACCTGCTTTACTTCGGAACTGGCAACGCTACACCGTGGTATCGCGCGCTGCGGCACGACGAAAAGCATGACGACCTCTATACCGCGTCGATTCTGGCGGTGAAAGCAAGCAACGGCGAAATTGTATGGCACTACCAGACGACTCCTGGCGACAGCTGGGATTTCGACGCGACTCAGCCGCTGCTGCAGGCTGATCTCACGATCAACGGGCAGCCGCGCAAAGTGATCATGCAGGCGAATAAGAACGGCTTCTTTTATGTGCTCGATCGTGCGACGGGCGAATTCATTTCGGGCAAGGCGTTCGTCGGCGGCATCAGCTGGGCGTCGGGGCTCGATCCGAAGACCGGGCGTCCGGCAGAGCTGGAGCCTGCCAAAGCAGGCATGAAGGCGGTGCTGATCTCGCCCGATCCCGGCGGCGGACACAACTGGAATCCGATGGCGTTCAGTCCGGCCACGGGCCTCGTCTACCTGCCGACAAAGACCGGCGTGCAGTTCGTGCATGCGCCGGATGCGAAGTGGAAATACAATCCCGACGAGACCAACCTCGGGAATGATCCCGATTATGATGGTCCGCTGTACGGCGAGATCGCAAAGAAGCCGCCGGCGGAAGGTGCGCTGCTGGCGTGGGATCCGGTGGCGCAGAAACAGGCGTGGCGCGTACAGTATCCCGTACTCGAAGGCGGCGGCGTTCTGGCGACTGCAGGCAATCTGGTTTTTCAGGGACGCGCCGATGGAATTTTCGCAGCCTATCGTGCGACGGACGGCAAACAGCTATGGCAGTTCGATGCAGAGACCGGAATTATGGCGCCGCCGGTGACTTATACCGTGAACGGCGTGCAGTACGTGACGGTCGAAGCGGGATGGGGCGGACCGGGCGGGCTGCACAATGATCCATCGCAGGGCAAAGTCAAAAACGGATACGGACGCATTCTGACTTTCGCGCTTGGCGCATCGGCCGAATTCAAACCGGCCGAGTATGGCCACAAAGCGCCGCCGGCGCCCGCGATCACCATGAACGCTCCGAAAGCGGAGATTCACCAGGGTGAATTGCTTTATGGGTTTCATTGCTCGGCTTGTCACGGGCTGAACGTGGTGGCGGGGCCGCTGCCGGATCTTAGATACGCGAACAAGTCGACGCTGGATCAGTTTGACGCGATTGTGCGAGGCGGTGCGCGCGCGTCGCTGGGGATGCCGTCGTTCGGCAGGCTGCTGACGAAGGAACAGGCGCACGCGATTGAAGCCTATATCGTGGCGCGGGCCGAGGAGTCAGCTAAGCAGGGGAAGAATTAGCTTGATGCGCTGAACAAGGAAGACATGCGCGGGTAAACCGCGGCCAGCGCCGGGTAGAGCGACTGAAACACTCCATGCGCCCTGGCGTAGAGCGCCGATTCAGCAGGACGCGGGTCGACGGAATCCTGCTGCGCGATGGCTGCATCGCAGGCTTCCGGCACGCTGGCGAATTCACCGGTTCCTGTCATCGCAAGCAGCGCCGCGCCAAACGCCGATCCCTCCTGGTTAGACAGACGCACGACGCGCTTACCGAACACGTCCGCCAGAATCTGCCGCCATAACGCGCTGCGTGCGCCGCCGCCGGAGGCGCGCACCGAATCCGCGCGCACTCCGAGATCCTCAATGATGTCGAGGCAATCCTTCTGGCTGTAGGAGACGCCTTCGATCACGGCGCGAATGAGATCGGCGCGAGTGTGTCTGGCGGTCAGACCGATCCAGCCGCCGCGCGCTTCCGGATTCAGATGCGGCGCGCGCTCACCCATTAAATAAGGAAGCCAGAACAAACCCTGCGAACCGGCTGGCGCAGTAGCGGCTTCGCTCATCAGCGTGTCGTAGTCCGCACCGGAAAAGAGTTGATTGCGCAGCCACTGCAGGCTGAGGCCGGCGCCCTGGGTCACGCTCATCACGTGCCATTTTCCGGGCACGGCATGACAAAAAGTGTGCAGCCGTCCGAGAGGATCGTACGCGAGCTGCTCCATATGGGCGAAGATGACGCCGGAAGTGCCGAGCGTGCACGATACCACGCCGGGGCGCACGATGCCGTTTCCCACGCCGCCCGCCGCCTGATCGCCGCCGCCCGCCACGACCGGAGTGCCGGGCGCGAGTCCGGTAAGTTCGCCGCCGCGCTTCGTAACCGTTCCCGTGATCTCGGGCGATTCGAAGACGCGCGGCAGAATTTCGCGATCGAGTCCGAGGCCGTCCATCATTTCGAACGACCAGCGGCGATGCGCGACATTGAAGAGCGACGTGCCCGACGCATCGGAAACATCGGTGGCGAATTCGCCAGTGAGGCAGTACCGAACGTAGTCCTTCGGCAGAAGCATTCTCCGCGCGCGCTCGAAGAATGCAGGTTCGTTATCGCGCACCCACAGAAGTTTCGGCAGCGTGAACCCGGTGAGCACGGGGTTCGCCGTGAGCTGCAATACGGTTTCGCTGCCGAGGGTCGCGTTGACGAAGTCCACCTGGGTTTGGCTGCGCTGATCGCACCAGATGAGTGCGGGCCGGATCACTGCGCCGTTTTCGTCAAGCACTACCAGCCCATGCATCTGGCCGGAAAGTCCGATGCCGCGCACGTCTTCCGCGCGCACATTCGCTGCGGCGAGAACACCGCGAACTGCCTGCGCCGCGGCATTCGCCCAATCCTCCGGCTCTTGTTCAGCCCACATCGGGTGCAGCATGAGCATGTCGCGATGTGGTGCGGTCACGCTGGCGACTTCCCTACCCTTGCCGTCAATCAGCAGCGCGCGCGTACCACCGGTTCCGACATCGATGCCCATCCAGTACATCGAATCAATGGTACTCGCCGCGCGTGTAAAGTTGTACGGAGGACAACGATGAATCCGGTTCCTGAAAATCAGCAGCAGGCGCTGGTCGCGCGGCTTATGAAAGCATGCGGCGGCGGATACTCTCCCCAGACGCGTCGGAAATTTTTTATTTCGGGACCGCAATGGGCAGCGGCGTATCAGGGTCAGGCGCTCTTTCACGCGCCGACGCGCCCTGCGATCGATTTCGACGTCGTGATCCGCAAATATGCCGAGATCGGAATTCCCTGCTGGGCCACGCACGACACCGACGTCATACCGACTGGCGCGCTCGGCACGGACCGCCAGTGGGAAATCGTGAGCCGGATCCGGCGAGCGCTGGATGAGCACGGGATGCGATGTTCAATGGTCACCGCCGAAACGTTTCACCATGCGGTGTGGGCCGCGGGGCCGGCGGCGGAAGCGCCCGAAGTCCGGCAATATGCGGCATTTCGCGTGCAAAATAACGTGGAAATCGGCCATGAGCTGGGCGCGTCGTTCGCGGTCTACTGGCCGGGCAGTCTCGGTTATTACGTGCAGGGTGCGATCGATGAGGTGACCACACTGGGCTGGTATGCCGATGCGATCAACGCAGCATGCGCGCACGATATTCAGGTGGCGGCGAAGAAGTCGCGTCCTGCGCTGAAGCATTGTCTCGAAGCCAAACCTTTCGAACCGCAGGCAGAGATTCTGCTGCCGACAAGCGATGCGATGCTGGCGTTCATCGCCTCGGGACGGCTGCAGCATCCGGAAATGGTGGGACTGAATCCCGAGTATCTGCATGAGCTGATGTGGGGCGCGGCGCCGCGGGCAGCTCTGGCGCGCGCGCTCTTGGCCGGAAAACTTTTTCACTTCGATATCAACGACGGCTACCGGCTCAAGCACGATGTCGATATCGGCGTGGGTCTGGTGAATCCGCTCGACTGGCTGAACGTGCTCGTGCTGCTGCGGGCGCACGGCTATAACGGCCCGTTCAACCTCGACTACAAGCCGCCGCGCACGACGAGCCTGTTCGGCGTGTTCGAAGTCAGCTTTCCGACCGCGGTGGACCGTTTCATCACGCTTTGGGAGATGGCCGGGGAGGCGATCGCCGACCCCATCATTAAAGAAGCGGCCGATGCGCTGAAAGCGGGCGGAGGCGCGAGCGATCCGCGCGATGTGGAGGCTGTCACGCGCGCCAACCGGGAATTGCTGACGCTGCATGAACTGATTGCGCATCGGCTGGTGCAGATTCTGATCGGGCAGCACCGCGGACGGACGTTTTCGCTCAGTCAGAGTTGAAGTTCGGCACAGTAAGTGCGTTCATCCCGGTCATGATCAGGAAACTGAAGACCGGCCAGTATCGGATTTATTCGAAGTCCGTCGATTCCAAAACCGGCAGGCGCAGGAATCTGGGCACATTCAGCACGCGCGAGAAAGCCGAGCAGCACGAGCGCGCCATTCAGTATTTCAAGCGGCACTGAACACACCCATATTCGGCTTCCGGCTTGCTGGTGCACCGGCGTGATCTGTCCCGTTTGCGGCAACGCAGGTTTTCGTCTGCTGCGCGCGGCGCGCGATGTCGAACAGGAATGTCTCGCGCGCTCCTGGTTTGTGCAGTCGCGCCTTGGACGGCGGCCGGCGGCGCTCGAAGGAATGGACCTGACGGAGTTCGCGCACGCGGACTCTGCCGAACTGCTGATCTGCGAAACGTGCGGCATCATTCATCGGCGGGACCAACAACCTGCGGATTACGAAGCGGATCGATATGACGCCGCGCTCCTGGAGCTTCTCTATCCGCGCTACCGGTCGGCGTTCAGGCGGAAGCGCAGTCGATACGCGCCGTTGCTGGACGCAGGCGCCAACGTGCTGGAGGTTGGCAGTCATGTCGGCGCGTTTCTTGAGACGGCCGAGAACTGGGGATGGAACCCGATTGGCCTCGACATCGGGCGCGAAACCAGCAATTTCGCCAGACGCCAGGGCGCGATGGTAAAACGAATCGCCCTGGCGGATTATTCGCCGCGCCTGAGCCGCTTCGATGCGGTTTTCATCTGGAATTGTTTTGAGCAGCCTGGAGGACCCGATCGGGAGTCTGGCGGAGGCCCGGCGGCTGCTGAATCCGTTCGGTCTGATTGTTCTGCGCGTGCCGAACGGCGATTTCTACCGGCGGCACATCGCCGCAGGAAGGACCTGGCTGCGCGCGCTTGGCTACAACAACCTGCTGGGTTTTCCCTATCTGAACGGATACAGCGTCAACTCGCTGGAGCGGCTGCTCCATGCGGTGGATTTTCAGCCGATCGCGACATTCCCTGCAAGTCTGCTCACGCCGCCGTATCCCGAAATGAATCCGCGATTAAATAAGGAGTGGCTGACGCTGCGCAGGCACTCCGAACGCAGCGCGGACAGCCCGTGGATTGAGGTCGTGGGCAGGCGCCTTCACTCAGAATGACGGCGCGCTCGATGACTTTCTGCAATTCACGGATGTTCCGTCTTTCCGCTGCCTTTTGCGAAGCGGGCGATGAAATACTGCAAAAGCAACGGGCGGAGTCGATCGTGGCTCAGCATTGAAACCGCTCGAAAGAAGAAATCGGCATCGGTGCCGGATGATACGATGGAAATCGAAGTTTTCTTGCGGGCCCGAAAACGTGGCGCACACCGGATTTGCGCCCGGCCGCTCGCAAGTTGTTGTTAACCAGACAAGCCACCCTAGCTCAGTTGGTAGAGCGGCTGATTCGTAATCAGCAGGTCGCCGGTTCGATCCCGGCGGGTGGCTCCATCTGATCAAACCCCTTCAACCCTTGGCTCTTTCAACTGATTGAGGGTTCCCCGCTCTATTCGCTCCCCAGAGGGCGAACGTTAACGTTGAAAACTTCGCTGCCGAAAAGAGGAACTGCAGGTTATCGGTAAGGACCTGGCCGCTGTTCGTGTCGATTTGTGCGGCCGCCTATCTGAAGCTATCGAGGAGACCAATACAAACAATTGACGAGACTCATTGGATCGCGCAATGGCAGCGACTGTATAATCCGCACAGTTCATGCTTATCGAAAATCCGCTGAGCGCTTCGCCGAGCGCCTATCCTGTCCTCGAATGCTTTCACATCGCCGGATTCGCACTGGCGATCGGCATGACCGCGCTGGTCGACTTCCGTCTTCTGGGTTTCGGCCTTCTCAGACAGCCGCCCGCGCAGATCGAACGCGCTTTCCGGTGGTGGACCCTTGGAGGCCTCATTACAGCCGTTTTCTCCGGATTACTGATCTTTTCAACCGATCTGGATATGTACTACCTCAACTGGTCGTTTCTTCTGAAGATGGCGGTGCTGGTTATCGCCATAGTCTTCAACTACACGATTCACCGGCAGCCGAACCGGGCTCCTCGCCTGATCGCCGGAATTTCGCTTCTTCTCTGGACCGGCGTGATCTTCGGCGGCATATTTATTCCCGTCGCTCTGGCAGGTCCCGGCTAAGGACGTGCTTCTTTCCATCCTCATCCGGCTCGAGAACCTGGCGTGGTTCTCGGATCTGCGAAGCTCCGCCTACGTCTATCCAGTGGTGCTCGCGCTCCATCTCACTGCGATATCCCTGTTCGGCGCGATGATTGTGGCTACCGATCTGCGTCTGCTGGGATGGGCGTTGCCGGAGGTCTCTGCCCCGGAAATTACCCGCGGACTGCGAACCGGTAAACGAATCGGCTTTGTACTCGCGGCCGGCTGTGGCTTCATTCTCTTCGCCGCCAAGGCCGAGGAATATTACTTCAATCCGTTCTTCCGCACCAAGATGCTGCTGTTCGCGCTGGTAGCGATTCATGCGCTGGTGTTTCGAAGCGTCTACGCCGATTCTGCCGCGCGAAAACGCGGAAGGCTGGCCGCGTGGCTTTCCCTCGTATTCTGGCTCGGCATCCTTTGCGCCGGGCGCGCGATCGGCTATGTCGCAGGCCGGCCGGGCATGCACTATCGCTAGCCGTGGCCTCAGAACACCACTTTCATTGCGAACTGCATGATTCTCGCGCCGCTCCCCCCGCTCACACCTGTACCTGCGCCAGTGGTCGGCTGATCGCCCGTGATCTGTCCGTAAGTGCCGCTAAGCGTCGCGCTGGGAAATCCGAGCCTCACAGAGTTGGTTAGATTGAAGGCCTCAGCGCGGAACTCCAAACGAACGCCTTCGCGCAGCGGAAATTCGCGCGTCACCGCCTGGTCCCATTCCCAGAAATCAGGCCCGCGCAAGGTGCCGACCCCCATATTCCCGTAGGTGCCGATAGCGGGCGTCGCCACCGCCGCGGGGTTTAGATAGCTGACACACGGCGCGGGCGAGCACGACTGACCTTTATTGAGCGCGTAAACATTTGGCAGCACCTGATCCGGCCGCTGCGGTACCGGGTTGTTTCCGGAGGATGCAAACCCGTTCAGCGCATTGTCCAGGCTTGCATTCAGTTGTGCGGTGATGGGCGCGCCCGTGCGGAACGTGTAAATCGTCGAGAAATTCCAGTTGCTCGCCAGCAGGCGCACCCACGCCCGCTCGAAACGAGGGGTTCTGGCTTGCACGATCACGTTGACGATATGCCGGATATCTGCGGAATTGCCGTTGCAGTCTCCCATATCCAGGCGTCGGTTCTGGGGTCCGTTGTTCTGGTACGGCTGATGCGGATACACAGCGCCCAGATTTGAAATGTTGGTGGCAGGCAGGCCGATGCAATGCGACCACGTCCAGTTGGCCGAAATGTTCACCTTGTCCGTCGCGCGCCAGCGGGCGTTCGAAAGCACGCCCTCATAATGCTGCGTCCCGCCCGAATCGAGGCTCGTGATGGATCCGTAGTCGGTCACATTCGGAGCCGTCGGATTGCTGATCTCGAGCAATCGCCGGAAATTTTCCGCGCTCCCGCCGCAGTTCGCCTGCAGAGCGGCACATTGGCCGAACTGCGCACCCGTCGTGGCACTGGCGATTACAGGTTTGCCCGGCAGCCAGATGGCAGGGTTGAGCTCGACGTTGTCCCACAGGTGGGCAATCGCAGAGCCCACATAAGTGGCGGAGAGAAACAGCCGCGGCGTAGCCTGGTGCTGAATCCCCAGATTCCAGCTGTATTGCGCCGGCGTTTTCAGATTTGGATCGATGGGAAGGAACCCCTGATACAGATATTGGCTGGGGAACGCCCCGCCCGGATTGTAGCTGTACGGGAACGGGTTGCCTCCTGGATTGTTTGCGTATGGATTATCAAGCGACAGCGAACCCGGTCCGGCAAAGTTCTGAATCACTGTCAGCCGGAAGGGTGACACCGAAGAAGTGTTTTCGTGGATGTCCATGCGGATCGTGTCATAGGCGATGCCCGCTCCCGCCCTGATTACGGTCTTACCGGCCCCGGTGGGATCGAATGCCATCCCGAGGCGCGGTTCCACATGTCCCAGCTGATCGTTCATGCCGGATTTTCCATTGACACCTTTATCGCCAACGTACAGCAGTCCCGGAGGCGCCGTGGGCACAACCGTGCTGCGAATGTCTGCGTAGAAGTTGCTGAGGCTGAAGTTGTAAGTATCGCCATTCCGGAATGACACGGGAAGGAAAGGATTCCAGCGCAGCCCATAGGAGACGCTCAGTCTGCGATTCACTTTCCAGTTATCCGACGCATATAACCCGACAAGGTTCTGCGTCACGTTATCCGGATTGGGATTCGACTGGTGCAGGTTTACGACGTTTCCTGTCAGAAAATCGATAAGTGGCGAACCGAAAATACCGGCGAAGACGAAAAGCCCCTGCGTGAACGCGTATGACTGCGCGTTGAGAAGCGAGCGCGTCAGGCCGCCGCCAAAGGCGAACTGATGCGATCCGCGCACCAGAGTGATGTCGTCGTTGAATCCGAAATTGGTAATGGTGTCGCTGCCCGCGGCGAAGTTGGCGGGAAAGTCGGTATTGAAGCCTACGCCGGCCATGAGGATCGGCACGAACCCGTAATAGCTGTAGAAATTCATGCCGACGTTCTTCGGTGTGAAAGGCACCGCCGCTGGGGTCTTCGCGCCCACTCTGGTACCGGAGATATGGAATGAATTGACTGTGGTGTTGTTGATCAGCCAGGTATCGCCGAGCGCCAGCGCGTTGGCCTCATCATCCTGTCCCACCTGATTGGTCGCGAGGGTATTGTGCGTGATGTCGTAGGGCAGTTCGGTTTCAATCCTGGTGACCAGATACCTCGCGAAAAGGTTGTGCTTCGGACTGAGCTGATAGTCGATTCGCAGCGGCGCCTGCAACTGGTTCTGGTGGACCGGCGTTCCATAGAGCACGTGTCCGCAGGGATCGGTGGTCTGCGGCAGATAGGTTGCAATTTTCAGCGCAACCGGACTCAGGGCGAACGGTCCGGAAAAATGACTCAGCACCGCCGGTGATGTTGCCACCGCCGCCGCGCCGGGACATCCCGCTGCGATGAACTGCGAGAAGTCGCCTTTCAGCTCGGCAGCCGTGGGCACGTATGCGCTGCCATTGACCAGATTCTGCCGGACCGTTGTTCCCTGATAGCCGAGAAAGAAAAACAGCTTGTCGCGGATGATGCGGCCGCCCAGCACGCCGCCGAACTGATTACGTTTGAGGCCGTCGCTGCCGGCCGCGAAGAAGTCTCTCGCATTCAGATCGGAGTTGCGGAAGAACTCGAATAGGTCGCCGTGGAAGGCATTCGTGCCCGACCGCGTAACGGCGTCCACGCTCGCCGCCGAATGGCCGCCACTCGAGGCTTCCTGCGCGCCTGTCGATAAACGGAACTCCTGCAGCGCGTCGGGGAAAGGCAGCGGCATGCTGGTGCCCACATAGGTGTCCACGTGAGGCGCGCCGTCCAGGTTGTACTGGACGCTCCAGCTCATCCCCCCGGCAACCGCGATGCTCGGGCCGGTATTCATCGTGTACGTCGGCTGCGAGTTGGACGTCTCCACCGCGAACCCGTTCAGCGGAATCAGATCGGTGGCTTGCCGCCCGTTCAAAGGCAGATCGAGAATTTTCTGAGTATCGACGACCGTGGTTCCGACGCCGGCGGTGCGCGTCTCCACTTCACTGGTAGTCGCTTCGACAACGACTTTGTCCGACACCGCGCCCACCTGCAGGACGACGGCAACTTCGGGGTTGGTTCCGACCTGCAGCACAACATTCGGGCGCTCGAAGGTCTGGAAGCCCATTTTAGTAGCGTCCAGAGTGTAAACGCCCAGCGGCAAATCGGGAATGGTATATACGCCCTTGCTGTCCGATGTGACGGACCGCCTGAGGCCCGTATCGGCCTGTGTGACAGTCAACTGCACATCGGGAACCACGGCGCCGCTCTGATCCGTTACCGTTCCGCTGATCTGAGCCACCTGCTGGGCGAATGCCGTTGCGCAGCAAAACAGGGACAGGCCTATGAGTGCTCTCATGTGTACCAGGACCTCTTGCAAAGATCCGCAGAAAACTCAGGACAGCCTGAAAATGACCCTTCAAAGCTGTTTTACGGAGACTTAGGATGCCGCTGAAGATTCCGCGCTTGTAGGGACACTATATGTCGGCCCGAAACATCTGTAAAATCGTTTGTTGCGATCTCTGCTATTCGCGCAGACGATACCCGATCGCAGGAACCTCAGGCGCGCGCTCTGATATTCACCGTCTGGATCCGCTTCGGAGGCGGAGGTTCCTGAGTCTGCACGCGCGGCACCGCGCTTCTCAGCAGCGAGCGAAGCCATAGCGTCCCGGGATCGCGATCCCGCGACTTATGCCACTGCATCGACTCCTGAAAGGTGCCGATCTCAAAAGGCGGCTTGATGAGTTTCAACGGCAGATATCGCTTATAGAATAAGGCCAGCCGCCGGTGCAGGGTCGCGATCCTGTGAGTGCCGACCAATAGCTGAGGGACCAGATTGAAAGCCGTCGTAACCACTTCCACCCTGCGTTCATGGCCCAGTCTCTCCATGAACCATTCATCGAATGTGGTCAGCTCCTGATGCCTGCCGAAGCGCACCACGATATGCCCCATCGCCAGATAATCGTCGAGCGAAATGGACGACTTGACGCCCGTGTTCCCGGACCAGACCACACAGGTGAACTCATCTTCGAACAGCAGCTCTGAAGGGTGTTCCGCCCCCACGCGAATGGAAGGCACGATCGACAGATCGATCTCACCGCGGTCGAGCGCGTCCATTCCTCCTTCGACATTGGAGATGAACTCTAGCCTTATGCCCGGCGCGAACTGCTCGATGCGGGGCAGCGCTTCAGTCATCAGTACAGTCTCGACGTAGTCCGACATCAGGACCCGGAACTTGCGCGTGGACGATGAGGGGTCGAAGACGGGATTGTTGTTGAGGATCGCCTCCGCCTGAAGCAGAAAGTTCCTGACCGGTTCCACGAGTGATTCCGCCACGGGCGTCAGGACCATCTTGCGGCCCACCGGCACCAGAAGCTGATCGCGGAAGACCTCTCTCAGGCGGGCCAGCGCGCCGCTTGTTGCTGACTGGCTGAGATGCATACGATCGCCCGCGCGCGAGACGCTCTTCTCCGCGAACAAAGCGTCCAGCGCGACCAGCAGATTGAGATCAAGGCCTCCAAGGTCCATCGGCTTACTGTTACGGCTTAGTCCCGGCCGGTTTCGGCGGATTTTTAAGACTCGTATAGACGGCTTCCACGAACATCGGTGTCGTCCATGACCCGGTCAACTCGCCGTATCGCGTGTCGTAATCTGCCGTCACCCGGGCGGCCTGCACCTGGCTGAGCGATGCGCCGCTGCGAATCAGATCCTGCACACGGTCGCGAATGATTACCAGCATGTCGCGGTACTCGGCCAGTTCCCACTCATCACACAAACGGCCATGTCCGGGAATGATCATGCTGCCGTCTTCTTCGTCGTGCCTATATACCGTGCGGTCCAGAATGAAGTTCAGTGCATCAAGTTCACCCTGGATGCTGCCACCGTTCTTCAGGTCGATATGCGGATAAGTCACCAGATTGAAAATGTCGCCGGTGACGAATACATCGGAGCGCCGGAAATGCACGATGCTGTCTGCGTCGGTAACCGCATTCGGCATATGAAAGATTTCGACGGCTTCGCCGTTCTGGAACTTCCGCCGCCGCGCCTGCACGAAAGTGTCGCTGGGCCAGCCTGCCGAGGGGGTCTTCAGCGCCATAAGATGATTCTCGACGTTCTGATGGCCGATGATGGTGGCGCCTTTCCCGGCATCGACAAACTGGCCTGAGAAGAACGAGCCCTGCACGCTGGGATCGAATCCGGCCGCGCGCAGTTTCACGTTGCCGCCGGTTAAATCGGGCTGGAAGCCTGTGTTGACGATGAACTCAATCGGTTTTTCGCTGAGTTTTTTAATCGCGGCGACGACCTTATCCGTAATAGCGCCGGCGCCTGAGTTAACCACCATCGGGCCCTGGTCTCCCACCTGCACAGCGATGTTGCCGCCATCGCCGGCAAGCATGAACAGGCCGCCCTGTACTGGCAGCAGGTGAATTTCGCCATCGTGCGGCGTGGGGTCGGGAACGCGGCTCGACTGCGGCGGCCCAACGGTTGGTTTCAGCTCCGCATCGGCAGCCGCTTCGGCCGCCTTTTCATCATGCACTTTGTCGAGCAGTTCCGCATACATCGTCACCGGCCCGCCCAGCGTGCCCAGAAAAGGAATCTTGTTCTTATCCGCGAACTCGCGCACGAACGGATGCCGGCCCCAGAAGTAGCTCTCAACCTGATCTTCAGCACGTCCGAGAATCTGTTCGCCGTCGTCACAGGCATACTGCCAGGCATCGGGTTCTTTGATGCTGCGGCCCAGAGTATACGTGCGGCTGAAAGGCTCCGCCAGATAGACAGGGTCGTTCACGATAGAAAGATATGTGATGCGGTCGCCGTGACGGATGAAGTGCTCGACCAGGGTGGCTTCATCGCTCTGTGGAATGCCGTTGGCGCGAATCCATCCGCGTTTCAGGTGGGTCGTGTAGACGGTCAGCTGATTGCCTTCATACTTGCCCGTCGCGAAGCCCGCCCACGTGTGCTGCGCGTATGCCGGAGGATGCGGCCGGTCGTCCATCCAGATTGTGCGTGTGCCTTCGGCGATCTGCCAGTAGTTTTTGATGGCGACCAGGCGCTGGGTGTAAGGGTCGCGTTCCTCCCAGAATCGAAGATTGCCCGGCTGATTGTAGGTGTATGGTGGCACGTAACCCATGCATTGATGCTGCCGGCCCTGAATCCGCGATGGATTCCACGCGAGCGCATACAGCCGCCCCGCTTCGTTCAGAGGAATGCCGCCATATTCGGCCAGCGCGCCGGAAGCCGTGATCAGTCCCGAATCCTGGAAAGGCAGTGGGTACCAGCTGCCCGAAATGTCGACACCTGCGGGCAGACCCGTATGGCCGGAGAAGTCGAGGCCTTGACCAAAGGCGAAAACCGAAGCGAGCGCTGCGAGTGCAACGATTGTCCAGCGTTTTTTCATTTCAATCACCACCTCGTCACGCAGGGCCGGGCTTTCCATCCCGCGCCGTCCGGCTGTTTCCTGAAATGCGATGCGCTTTGGAACGGCTGCGCGAGATAGACCGGGTCCTCAACGGTGCTCGTGACGACCAGATAGGCATTGCCGTCCGGTTCACTGACGCGGTCAAGAT
>Ga0335085_10005304_pt1 | contig 20777 bp, 13 predicted proteins | sample Lox_Sample_45_FD_206712 | JGI IMG/M metagenome (GOLD analysis project Ga0335085, IMG submission 206712) | Soil microbial communities from Loxahatchee National Wildlife Refuge, Florida, United States - Lox_Sample_4.5 | ecosystem: Environmental > Terrestrial > Soil > Wetlands | place: USA...
AAAAACCCGAGTAATTGTAACCGAGTATTTTCAGATCGATTATCGCTCCGATGTTCCCGGTCTGTGACCACGGGCCCGCCGGTCCGGGCAAGAGAGCGAACAGCGCCCAGTAACCCGCCAGCATGGCCAGCGCGGCGGCCACCTGGTACCGGAAGCGCAACTGCATAAGCCAGAAGCAAATCATGTAGCCGAAGGCGATTTGGGACAGCACATTAATCAACTGGAAGGCCAAATGCCCGTCCGAATCCCAGTTCGAGTAGAGATTGCTGAGCAGGATGAGCACCGCCGCCCGGTAGGCCACGTGGCGAAAGACTTCAGCCTTCTTAGCGCCCTGCGACATCCGCCGCGCAAAAGCAAATGGCATCGCCACCCCCACCATGAAAGTAAAGGCGGGCTGGATCAGATCCCAGAAGGTACAGCCTTCCCAGGCAGCATGGTCCACCTGAGCGGCCAGCCAGCCCCAGCGGGGATAATGGTGCAGTGCCGAAAGACCGAAACCGTCCGACACCAGGAGCAGCATGATAAATCCGCGATAAGCGTCTAAGCTGACCAATCGGCCGCCCGCGCCCTTCCCAGAAGGCTGTTGTGGCTTTGTTGGGGAAACTTGCGGAGCAGGAGCGCCATCGGCAGTTTCCAGAGGGGTCATATTATTAATGGCCACTGTTTGTTCCTCTCTCAGCAGTCCCTTGCTGAATGATTCTATCCAGGGTCAGAATGTTCAAAAGCATCTGGCGAATCGGATGGTAGTTATCTTGGCGGCCGACGTGCGGTTGCAAGGTCATTTGCCGGTCGGCAAAAAGCATATAGCCTGCAGGGTAGCCCCGCTGCTTCTGCCAGAACTTTTCGTTGATAATCCGGTAGGCCATGCCGAAGTAATCTGCCGCCCACTGCGCGCCGGTCCGTTCCCAGACGTTCAGAGTGGCGACCAGGGCTTCGTTCTGGCACCACAGGCACTTCATATACTCGTATTCGCCAGTAAAATGCAATTGTTGCGTCGTCCCGGGCGGGGTTTCGACCGGCCACTGGTAGGCAGGTTTGTTCACATTAATCCATTGGGAGAGCCCGCCATAGACATAGTCCCAACCCACGTCGAGATGGTGGTGGATGCGCTCCGCACAGGTATTCCATAAGGGCTGGTCGTGGCGGCGATTGGCTTCGTCCATGACCATCCACAGGGCTTCGACCGAGTGTCCAAAGCGCGACTTCCCTGCCTCGTCGGTCGGCCGCGTGAAGTCGAAATACAACATCTCATTGTTCAGGCCGATGTCGGGGTTGTACTGACGATTCACAATCGCATCTAGGGAAATATCCGCAATCTGGGCGATTTCCGAATCGTTCGCCCGCTCCAACATCTGGGTGGCGAGGCGGAGGATGAGAAACCATAATCCCTGTGGGCGAACGGCCACCTTGCTGTTCCACAGGTAGGGGAAATCCGCTCCCCGATATCGAAAGGCCGGACTGTTGAAGTCCCGGAAGAGCTTCTTCAATATGGCGACGGCGGTGTCGTGGGACTGCGCATCACCACTGGCCGCACCGTATTCCTCCAACCCCTCGGCGAGATGGTACATCCCTTCGGTATCGCCGCTAAAGGGCCTTAGAACCTTTCCTTCACGCGAAAATTCCTCCGCCCACCAACCGTCTTTTTGGAGCGCGTACTTGAATACAAAGTCCTTGGTCTTCCGCGCCACCTCCAGGAACTCGGCATTCTTTCCAAATTGGTTATACAGAAAACTGTAAACCCAAATGGCACGCCCCAGAAACCAGAGGTTCTTGCCGGTGTTCCGGAGCGTGCCGTCGTAATCCAGGCTGCACATGATGCCGCCGTGCTGGTGATCAATTCCATGCTTGTCCCAGAATGGCAGGACCACCTGGAAAAGCTGGTCGTGTAATTCTTGGCGCAATTCCGGCAGGGTCATGCCGGCCAACCGCTGGGGCGATGCGCCCTCCCCGCGCGGTTCCCCGGGGTGTCTCGCGCTGCCGGGCCGAGCGACGCCCGAAGGAGCCAAGGCCGCAGCCATCAATCCAAGGAATGACCGTCGCTTCACCTTTCTATTCTCCTCTCTTCTTCTTTCAGGGCTGGATATGCACCGCCGCGGCGTGGTCGGGGGGCAGAGTCAGGCCGAATACCGCGCGATTGTCTTTGTGTTCCACTGGCACCGCGTGGCCTGAGACCAGATCCTTGCCTTTCAGCCCCCCTTGTCCGGGCCAAGGTAATTCCGCCGTGAGGGTGGCGGCCTGGTGTCCCCAATTCAGCACATAAATCAATCGCTCATTCTCCCCACCGCGCGAATGCACCACGGCTTCCACAGGTCCAGCGCCGGCGGTGGCCGAGATTCGGATGGGAGGTTTCACCCCCGCCGACTGCCAGACGGCCTGAAGCAGGGCGGCGGCTCCCGCGTCGTGATTTTCCAGCAGGGGAATGCCCAGCGAGAATCCGAGAAGGATGGTCTGCCCATGGCCCGTGCGCCGCACCACCACCGCGGGGGTGCCCGTTTTTTCGAAGACCGCTGCCACCTTGCCCGCGCTTCCCTGCTCGAGCTGTAATTCCTCGCGAAATACCCGGCCCAGCAGGTGGCTGGGAAGATTCGCACCATTTAGCAAGGCACCCGGCTGTGTCACGCGCACTTCCCATGGGGTATAAGCCGCCACCAAGTCGTGCCGCCGCGCGCCAAACAACTTCGCCATGCCGAGGCCGGGATTAACCTTATAACCCTGGTCGAGGTCATTGATGATGCCGAAACGCGCATCGGCAAGGACCGTTCCTCCGCCCGTTACGTATGTCTCGACCGCCTCGGCCACATTCTTCCGGAGACAGAGGTAGAAAGGAAAGATGACCAGCTTGTAGGGTTTGAGGCTGTCGGCCGTGATTTCGCGCCCGTCGAGGACGTTGACCCTCACTTGGTCGTTCCACAGCGCGCGGTAGATTCCAATCAGGTTGCGTGCAGTGAACGACTCCCAATCGCCGCCTTGACTTTTGGCTTTCAGGTCGCCCATCACGTCGTAGACCACGGCCACTTGCGGGGCCAGAGGTTTACTATCCAGGAAGAGATCCGGGTCGGAGTTCAGCGACCGTGCAGCGTCTCCAGCGGCGACGGCGCGTCCGGTAGGGCTGCCGTCCGACGCCACCAGGCCGCGCCCGAAAGCCTGCCATTCATCCATGTGGGGACGCCATTTCCAGAAGTACATCGCTTTGGCGTCGTGTGCCGCCATTTGCCAGGCCAACAGATGAATCCGGTTGTAGTCGAAGACGGCGCCCGGTTCATCGCCGTAGCGAGTGAAACCGGTCTGCGGACCCGTTTGCACTTCCGGCATCACGAAGGGCTTGCCGGCAGCCGCGGCCGCGTCGTGGGCGGAGGTCAGTTCCAGGCTGGTCGTCCACGGAGTATCCCATAACGCCTTTTCTTTTGCCATTTCCTCGAGGTTGCTTTCGGCTCCGCGCGCGGGGATGTCGGGGTAGTAGGACAGACCATACTGGTCGACAATCTTCGACATGGTCCAGTCGTCCTGCCGATAGATGCTCATTCCCCCATTGACCACGGTGCTGCCCACATCGTGAGTGCGGGTGGGGTGCACCGGATCGATGGCCTTCACCAGATCGTTCAGGTGTTGCAGAACATGGTTGGAAGCGTACCAATAGAAGAGCGGGCGATCGAATTTCTGGTACTCTTGATTCAGCAGCGGGTCATCCCACTGAGCGAACCAGGCGCCCGGGCTTCCATACTTCTTCAGCCCCCACTCCTCGAACCATCGCTCGAACTGCGGATCGTCGTGTGCCCTCCCTGCCAATACGGAGAACCCCTCCATGTGGGGTTCGTCCCAAATGTTATAGGCGATCACCGGGGAAGAGTTCTTAAAGTGCTCCACGGTGATTTTGGAGTAGTCGTCGATCAGGCCCATGACTTCCGGGTCGGCATAGGGGAGCCGCGCCTCACGGCCCTCGTCGTCAACAATCGGCCGGAAGCGGTCCGGCCATTTGGCCGCGGCGTACTCAGGAAGCAACCCGCTCCAGAATATCGTGGGCATGATGCGCAGACCCAAGCGCTGCGCGGTTTTCAGAATCAGGTCAGTTTTGGAAAAATCCGGTTGTGGTTTTCCGTACGAAAGCAGAAAGGACGGGCAGATTTCCACCGAGTTGATGCCGATGGCGGCCATGGTTTCAAGGTCGTGCACGATCTGCTCGTCGCTTGTGGAGGGAAGAAAAATATAAACTGTCCCTACTTCGTATCGTCGCTCGCCGGCAACGGCACCAGCCGTAAAGAGCAACAGGAAAATAAGTAAGCCAAAGAAATATCGTTTCATCCAGTCTCCCTTGGAGGCGGTTTAATGAATTGACATTGAGAGCTGCCGGCTTGGCCTCCGTTCACGCATCTGCCGGCAGGCGCTATGCTGGCCCTGCATTCCCAGGGCGGGCAGATTATGGATCCAAATCACACAGGATGATGCACACACTAATGGCTAACACCACCGTAGCCGGAGCAATCCCGCAGCCAAACCTCTAACTGTGCAAAAAGGCGGACGTCATGTCCGGAAGTGCCGGTGCTATCCGTTAAACATCCACCGTTATCCTCGCGTCGAACCGTTATTTTTCTCCACCGCGCACTCGGTGAAAGCCCGCTAAACATTCCGGGACCCAGGAATAAATGGATTGTGACCGGTAGTTCACGATAGAATTCAACGCTTGCAAAGGAGACTCCGTAATGCCAAACAAGGTGCGATGGGGGGTTCTGGGCGCCGCTCTGATTGCAGTCCAAAAGGTGATACCGGCCATGCAAAAGGGAGAGAGGAGTGAGATCCGCGCAATCGCCTCGCGCGACCGTGACAAAGCGCAGGCGACAGCAAAGACCCTGGGCATTCCCCACGCGTATGGATCGTACGAAGAACTCTTGCAGGATCCGGAGATTGAGGCAATCTACAATCCACTCCCCAACCAACTTCACGTCCCGTGGACCATCAAGGCGATGGAAGCGGGCAAGCATGTTCTCTGCGAAAAGCCCGTCAGCCTAACTGCCGCTGAGGCTAAGAATCTCCTATTGGCGCGGGACCGCACCGGCATGAAGGTCGGAGAAGCCTTCATGGTCCGCACGCACCCGCAATGGTTGCGGACTCGGGAAATTATCGAGAGCGGCGAAATCGGCAAACTACGTTCCATCATGGGCTTCTTCAGCTACTTCAACTGCGACCCCGCCAACATCCGCAACGTTGCCGAGTGGGGCGGCGGGGGGTTAATGGACATTGGTTGTTACCCGATTACGACCTCTCGCTTTGTTTTACGCGAAGAACCCTCGCGGGTGATGGGATTGATCGAGCGTGATCCCGAGATGAAAATTGACCGGCTGACCTCGGCGATCCTCGATTTCCCGTCGGGTCAGGCCATCTTCACCTGCAGCACTCAGCTCGTACCCTACCAGCGGATGCAGTTTTTCGGGACACAAGGGCGAATCGAAGTTGAGATCCCGTTTAATGCCCCCATAGACAGACCCTGCCGGATCCTTATCGATAATGGGCGAGACCTATTCGGAGGGGGTATGAGAACGGAAGAGATATCGACTTGCGACCAGTATACGATTCAGGGGGACATATTTTCGCAGGTAATCCGGGAAGGCGGCGAGGTTCCAGTTCCGGTGGAAGATGCCATCAAAAACATGTCTGTGATCGATGCTGTATTCCGGTCGGCTGAATCGGGCAATTGGGAAAAACCGTAGACCGGCCGGTTATCGCGAGTGGGCGCAAAGACGACCTTACCTAATGCACCGTCATTTTTCGAAGGGCCTGTCGGGGGGCGTGCAACCACCATGGCTACCCTCAAAAAGGTAACAACCCGCGACTATTCGCGCAGCACGGCGAGGCAGCAGACTCCGGGGCGACTACCTCCATCTCATAACTGGCTTGCCTACCCTGCTGTCACAGCGTAAAATTAGCCAGGTACATTTTGTCCTGATCTCCCGGAGAAATGCATGCGTCGGGTGTTGGCGGCTCTGTTTTTGATGATGCTAGGTGCGACCGCGGTCTCCTCTCAGTCTTCGCATTCCTCCCTGCAATCTTCACACGCTTCGAGCGCCTTTGCGCCCAGCGCTGTGGTGAACGAGTACTGCATTTTTTGCCACAGCAAGGAACAGAAGACCGCAGGAGTGGTGCTGGAAGGCCTGGATTTTTCCCAGATCGGCTCCAACGCTCCGGTGCTCGAACGCGTGCTGCGGAAGGTCCGCACGGGCGAAATGCCCCCTCCCGGCATGCCCCGGCCCGACGCAGCTTTGGCGGGTACCTTTACGAACTGGCTGGTGGAAGCGCTGGACCGCGATTCTGCCGCGCATCCCAATCCCGGTCGGACCACCGTCCACCGCTTGAATCGCGCCGAATACAGCAATGCCGTGCGTGATCTCCTGGAGCTGGATATCCATGCTGGCGACTTGCTGCCCGTGGACGACTCCGGGTACGGCTTCGACAACGTGGGGGCGGTCCTCTCCGTTTCACCCACCCTCCTGGAACGATATCTGATTATCTCACGGCAGATCAGCCGCCTGGCGGTTGGCGACCCCGCCACCAAGCCGAGCGAGGAAGACTTCACGCCCCTCGAAGCGCGCCGGGCCGGCGCGGTGCTCAAGCGGCGAAATGAGCGCGCTAGCGACGATCTGCCTTTCGATTCTAGTGGAGGCGTGGCGTTTCCTTACTACTTTCCTGTGGATGCCGAATACACCCTGCGCGTGAAGTTGCGCGGCGGGGATAACGAAGCCTCGCTCCCTCGCTGTGAGGTACGACTGCCGGTCAGAGCGGGTCTCCGCACGGTGGGCGTGACGTACCTTCGGGAATCCGCGGAGCCGGAAAATGTGGTGCCCCCAACGCGCGACCAACCCGCGCCGCCCTCTTCCATTCCCCCGCTGCCCGCGGTGCTGGATGTGCGCTTGGACGGCGTGCGATTGAAAACCTTCGCGGTCCCGCGTAAGGGCAATCTTCCACCGCAAGTCTCGGACGTCTTCCTTGCGGGCCCCTTTAATGCTACGGGGCGTGGCGAAACGCCCAGCCGCGCTCGCCTGTTTGTCTGTCGCCCGGCCACTGCCCTGGAGGAAGAGCCCTGCGCACGCCGGATCCTGGCAACCGTGAGCCGCCGCGCTTTCCGCCGTCCGGTCACCGATTCTGACTTACGGCCGCTCATGGCCTTCTATCGCGTTGGCCGCCGTGAGGGCGATTTCGATCACGGCATTGAAAAGGCCCTGCGCGCCATCCTGGTCTCCCCGGACTTCGTGTTTCGCATCGAGCGTGACCCGCCGGGTCTTGCGCCGGGCACAGTCTATCGCCTCAGCGACCTTGAGATCGCCTCGCGGCTCTCCTTCTTCCTCTGGAGCAGCATTCCCGACGATGAATTGCTGGGCCTGGCCGAGCAAGGGCGTTTGCACGCTCCCGCCACCCTTCACCAGCAGGTACAGCGCATGCTTGCCGATCCGCGCTCGCAGGCGCTGGTTACAAACTTCGCCGGCCAATGGCTGAACCTTCGCAACCTGGCACTCGCCCGGCCCGATCCGGACGTGTTTCCGGAATTTGATGAGACGCTTCGCCAGTCATTCCTCGAGGAAACGAACCTCTTCTTCGGCAGCGTGCTGCGCGAAGACCGCAGCGTGCTTGACCTGTTGGACGCCAACTATACCTTTCTCAACCAGCGCTTGGCCGAACACTATGGCATCCCCGATATCTACGGCTCGCAGTTCCGGCGCATAACTCTAACGGATCCGAACCGGGGCGGACTGCTGGGGCAAGGCAGCATTCTTACCGTGACGTCGTACCCCAACCGAACCTCCGTGGTACAGCGCGGAAAGTGGATTCTGGAGAATGTGCTGGGCACTCCCCCGCCCCCCCCGCCCCCCGGAGTTGCGGCATTGCACCCGCAGAATCATGATGGTAAACTGTTGACTATCCGCGAGCAGATGGAGCAGCACCGGACCGACCCTGTGTGTGCTGCCTGCCATCGCCGCATGGATCCTCTGGGCTTCGCACTCGAGAACTACGACGGAGTCGGCAAGTGGAGGATTAAGGATGTGGGCGTGGTCATTGACGCCTCGGGCAAGCTGCCCGACGGCACGCAATTTACCGGCCCTGCCGGACTCAAGCAGGCGCTGCTCGATGGCCACCGCGACGAGTATCTCCAGACCGTTGCGGAAAAACTGCTGATGTACGCGCTGGGGCGCGGCCTGGAATTTTATGACAAGCCTGCTGTTCGCGGGATTGTGCGTGAGGCAGGGCGCGACGACTACCGGATGTCATCGCTGATTGCGGCCATTGTTACCAGCACGCCATTTCAAATGAGAAGGACTCCCGATAATGATAATCACCCGGAAATCCTTACCTCGTCGCACGTTACTGCGCAGCCTGGGGGCGGCGGTAGCTCTGCCGCTGCTCGACGCAATGGTGCCCGCGCTCTCGCTGGCCAGGAGCACGGCGGCTAGTCCGGCCATGCGCCTGGGCTTTGTCTACGTGCCCAATGGGATCATCATGGACCGTTGGACTCCCACGGGCGAGGGGACAGGATTTCAATTTGCTCCCACCATGCAGGCGCTGGAGCCTTTCCGCGAGCGCTTAGTCGTCCTGAGCGGATTGGCACAGGCGAATGGCCGCGCCCTCGGCGACGGACCCGGCGACCATGCGCGTGCCGGCGCCACCTGGCTGACGGGTGTGCATCCCAAGAAGACCGAGGGCGCTGACATCCACGCCGGAGTCTCCGTAGACCAGATCGCCGCCCGCGAACTCGGCAAGACCACCCAATTGGGTTCGCTCGAAATTGGCCTCGAGTCCCCCACCCTGGCCGGCGATTGCGATTCCGGTTACAGTTGCGCCTATACGAACACCATTTCGTGGCGCAGCCCCACGACTCCCAACCCCATGGAGGTCAGCCCACGCGCGGTTTTTGAGCGGCTGTTTGGGGACGGTGACAGCACGGACCCCGCGGCCCGCCTGGCCAGCCTCGAAGAGCAGCGCAGCATTCTGGATTATGTGGCGGGGGATGTTGACCGGCTGAAAGGCGGGTTGGGCGCATCCGATTGCGACAAGTTGACCGAGTATCTGGATGCCATCCGTGACATCGAACGCCGCATACAAAAGGCGGAAGAGCAAAACGCCACCGTAACGATCCCCGTCGTGCAGCGCCCGACCTCGATTCCCGAGGAATTCTCGGAGCACGCCCGGCTGATGATGGACCTGATGGTGATCGCCTATCAAACCGATATGACCCGCGTGGTAAGTTGCATGATGGCACGCGAGGGCAGTAACCGCAGCTATCGCTCCATCGGCGTGCCCGACGGACATCACTCCGTAACGCACCACGATAACGATCCGGCCAAGATCGAAAAGGTGGTCAAGATCAATCATCTCCATGCGCAGACGTTTGCTTATCTGCTCCAAAAGCTGCAGTCCACGCCGGATGGCGACGGGACGCTACTCGACCATTCCATGATGCTCTACGGCAGCAGCATCAGCGACGGTAACGCGCACACGCACGACAATTTGCCGCTGGTGCTGGCGGGCGGCGCATGCGGGCAGATCAAAGGCGGCCGGCACCTCCGCTTCTCCAAAGAGACGCCCATGAACAATCTGTTGCTCACTATGCTGATGAAAGCGGGGCTGCATCCAGCGGCGAAGATCGGCGACAGCAGCGGATGCCTTGAACACCTGTCGGATGTTTAGGGAACTCGGTGCCGATGTGCGCAGCATCTTGCACTGTTATCCTCATGAAATCCCCTGCTAGATCCACTGCCCTGGCGCGAACCGTGGGGGCCGTACTTCTACTCACGCTCTCCGCCCAGGCTGCTAACGACCTTCGATTGCTCGACGCGGTCAGACGCCGCGACCACCAGGCCGTCATCGCTCTCCTCAAAACCAAGCTGGACGTCAACGCGGCGCAACCCGACGGCGCCACAGCCCTGGCCTGGGCGGCCTTCCTGGATGAGACAGAGATCGCGGAGAAGTTACTCGCCGCCGGCGCCAGGCCCAACACCGCGGACGAATACGGGGAAACACCCCTGACTCTCGCCTGCGCCAACGGCGATGCGGGGTTGGTGGGCAAACTCTTGGCCGCCGGCGCCAACGCGAATGCCGCCCGCTGGGACGGGGAGACAGCTTTGATGATCGCGGCGGGAGCGGGAAGCGTGGAGGCTGTTGACCTGCTGACCTCCCACGGAGCCGAGGTGAACGCGGTGGAATCGCGCCGGGGGCAGACGGCCTTAATGTGGGCCGCGGCCGAACATCATCCCGAAGTCGTGAAGACCCTTATCGCTCATGGCGCCAATGTGCGTGCCTCCTCCCAACGCGGTTTCACGGCGCTGGTGTTTGCCGCCACGAAGAACGACCGCCAGTCCGCCGAAGCGCTCCTCATCGCAGGCGCTGACCCCAATTACGCGCTGCCCGCGGCGGGCCCCACTGTTCTGACCGTCGCCGCCTCCTATCGCAGCGCAGCCGTGGCGACCCTGCTTGTCGACCGCGGGGCAAACCCCAACGCCTCAGACCGCGAAGGGAAAACTCCGCTACATCTTGCCGCCCAATTCGGAGACCTCGCCCTGGTGGAAAAACTGCTGGCCAAGGGAGCGAAGGTCAACGCCCGCACTGCTTCCATACCTGCCCCGGCGGGCGGGTCCGGAGGGTATCACTTTATCTCCGGCGAGCTAACCCCGCTCCTGCTCGCCGCCAAGGCGGATTATGTCGAGATCATGCGCGCGCTGGTCGCCGGCGGGGCCGATGCCAAACTTAGGGCTCAGGACGGCACAACCGTGCTCAGCGCCGCGGCCGCCAGCGGGCGTCTCGACGCCGTGCAGTATGCCTACGAACTCAATCCCGATGTTAAAGTCGCCTCCACCATCACCGGCGCCACCCTGATGCACCTCGCCGTCCGGAACACGCTCGATGTTGCCACCGAGGACCAGATTTGCGAAGTGATTCGCTTCCTGGCTGCCCACGGCGCACCGCTGGATGAGACGGATCATCGTGGCAAAACGCCAATCTTCTACGCCAACCTTCCACCCATCGAAAAAGCCGTCACACTGCTCCACGATTTGGTTCTGCAAAGTGGAGCCCAATTGAAAATTGTCCCCCGGCGCTAATTTGATGCCCGCAGGGGACTTATATAATAGCCGGGGGCAACGCCCCCGGAAAATGCGCCATGATCGCGCCCGACCCTGCGAGGGTCGATTCCCGTCGCCGCTCGGTGGGTATTTCGTCCTGCGACATGGGGGAATTGCGACCCCTTCAGGCTCGGGAAAACCTGGGCCGCAATCCGTGGGCGGTGGACGTATAAGACGCGCCCTTACCCACGTCTAATGAATAGATCCCCTGTGGGGATCGGCATTAACGATAACTTCCTCCACAGCCAGTGAAGCCCCGCTCTTCCAATCGGTGATGTGATGTCCAGGCTAATTACCTTCCTTTTCCATCAACAACGGCGCACTTCGTCAAATCCGAAGCCGATGGTTTCGGCGAAAATGCCCGATTCCAAATGTGGCGTGGAACGTGACGTTTTGACCGAACCGTAAAGTCTGTAGGAACTCTTGGCAGATTGCGTGCTCGGCCTATGGTGTACTGCTCGCAACTCGTGACTTTCACACAGGGGACGATTTGTCCCAGCCTCACCATCCTCGCAGGTCCGTCTTGAGCGGGGATTCATGTTCCAGAGACGGAGCCTCGGAGTCCGACATGTCGAAGACCAAGAATGCGAAACAGAAGGTTTCCAGAAGAAAGTTCCTGAAGACGACGGGACTGGCCGGTGGCGCTGTGGCGGTGGGCATGTTGGTAAAACCAGCCCGCCGCGCCCAAGCCTCCACCACTAAGCGTGCGCCGTTGGGCCCTGGCAAAGTCGAAGTCCGGCTGAATGTGAACGGCAGGGACCATGTCCTGAAACTGGAGCCTCGCGTCACCCTGGTGGAGGCATTACGTGAGCGGCTGAACCTGACCGGAACCAAGCGCACCTGCGACCATGGCGAATGCGGTGCGTGTACGGTGTTAATGAATGGCCGGGCCGTCTGCTCCTGCATGACGCTCGCGGTGAATGCCCAAGGGAAGAAGATCATCACCATTGAGGGCATCGCGCAGGGCAAATTGCTGGGGCGATTGCAGAAAGCTTTTGTCGAGCACGACGCGCTGCAGTGTGGCTTTTGCACGCCCGGAATGATTGTGTCGCTGAAAGCGCTTCTCGACCAGCACCCGCGTGCTACGTCGGCGCAAATCAAAACGGCGATCGCCGGCAACTACTGCCGTTGTGGTGCCTTGCCCAACATCTTAAAGGCTGCCAACGCTGTGGCGAATGGATAGCGGCGTTGTGGCACGGCCATCTTGGCCATGAGTTGGCACGGGCGGGACGCCCGTGCCACAAAAACCGGAGCAGGAATTCCGCAGGAGGTAAGACGATGCACCCATATGGTCGAGCGGGAAAGGCTGCCGTGAGGCCCGAGGCGAAGGACGTCAAAACCAAGAAGCTTAAAGCCAAGGTGGGCCTGCTGCAAAAACCTCAGACGGTGGAAGTCGAGGTCCCCGAGAATGAGCTTCCAGTCTGGGACCTGGATGCCAAGCTCAAAATCGTGGGCAAACGCGTGCCCCGCATTGAAGGTCCGGAGAAGGTCACAGGCCAAGCCAAGTACACCCTTGACTACACCCCTGCCGACCTGCCGGGCATGCTCTACGCCAAGGCGTTGCGCAGCCCTTACCCCCACGCCCGCATCGAGAGTATTGACGCCTCGCGCGCCGCTGCCCTGCCCGGTGTCAAGGCAGTGGTGTTGATTGCCAAGGGAGCGGGATTCGATGCCGGGGATGTGCTGGACGTAGTCTCGGAGGGCCCGGTGCTGCACCCCGAGGACCGAGAGGTGATTGCTGAAGGCGAAGAAGTGGCGTTGGTGGCGGCGGAATCCGAGGAGATTGCCGAAGATGCCCTGGAATTGATCGAAGTGAAGTACCAGCGCCTGCCGCACGTCGTGGATCATGAAGAAGCCCGGCGGCCCGACGCGCCGCGCGTTCACCCCGGTACCCCGAGCAACGTAGTGCCCAGCGATCCCCAGACTGCCGGGGACATCGAAAAGGGATTCAAGGAGGCGGATGTTGTTATTGAGCGCACCCTGCGCGTTCCGGTGCAGCTTCATAATTCGGCGGAGCCCCACGCGGCGGTGGCCAAGTGGGAAGGCAAAAAGCTGACGGTGTGGGCCTCCACGCAAGGCGTGAACGGCTTTCGCGACGAACTCGCCAAGACCTTCAAAATCGACAAGGCGGACGTCCGCGTCATCACCCAGCACATGGGTGGGGGGTTTGGCAGCAAGTTCGGGATGCAGAACTACGGCGCGCTGGCTGCACTGATGGCACGCCACGCCAAAGTGCCCGTAAAGCTCGCCTACAACCGCCAGGAAGAGGATCAGGTGGCAGGCAACCGTCCGAATGCCACCATGTGGATTAAGCTCGGCGCCAAGCGTGACGGCACCCTGACGGCGATGCATTGCCGTGCCTACGGGACGGCGGGAGTGGGCCGCGACGCCGGCATCACCGGCATGTTGGCCACGGTCTACAAGTGTCCCAACCGCAAGCTCGAAGACAGCGATGTCTATACGAACGCGGGGACGGGCATGGCCATGCGCGCACCGGGCTATCCCCAAGGCTCGTTCGCCATTGAGTCGGCCATGGATGACCTGGCGCTCGAATTGAAGATGGACCCGCTCGAATTGCGCCGCAAGAACTTCGTCGATTTACCGCTGCTGGAGCTGGATGAGATGTACAAGGCAGGAGCGGAAAAGATTGGTTGGAGCCGGCGTGCAAATATGGGGCCGGGTTCAGAATCACCCATCAAGCGCGGCATCGGCATGGGCACAGCCGTGTGGCCCAATTACTCGGGGCCGCCGTCGGCCAGCCGCGTCACGATTTCCCCGGATGGCTCGGTGGAGTCCGCCATCGCCGTGCAGGATTTGGGAGTGGGCACACGCACACTCATCGCCATGGTGACGGCGGAAGAGTTGGGCGTACCCGTCGAGGCAGTAAAGGTCACCATGGGTGACACCCATCTGGAACTGATTGCGCCGGACAGCGGCGGCAGCGCCACGGCGCTCTCCATCGCTCCGGCCATCCGCCTGGCTGCCGCTCACGCCCGGCAGGAGCTGTTCACGAAAATCGCACCGGCATTGGGGGCAAAGCCCGAAGACCTGGTGTGTGAAGACGGGAAGGTTTCGACCCGCGGCCACGTGGGCCAAGCGCTCGCCTGGCAGGAAGCCACCGCCAAACTGAGCGCCCCGGTTTCCGGCCTCGGCCAGCGGCTACCGAATGTTGAGCCTTACGGGCACCTGCCGCTCTGGGGCGCGCAATTCGCCGAGGTCGAAGTGGATACGGAGACCGGCTTGGTGCGCGTGGTGAAGGTCGTCGCCGTACACGAGGCCGGGCGGGTAATCAATCGCATGACGATTGAAAGCCAGGTCCAGGGCGGCGTCATGATGGGTCTCGGTTACGCGCTGCTTGAGCGCCGCACGATGGACAAACCCGAAGGACGCGTTATCAATCCCAACCTGGAAGATTACAAGATGATCGGCGTCGAGGAATTGCCCGAAATCGAAACGATCATCATGGAGCCCATCACGCCCATGAATAACGTGGGGGGCAAGGGCATCGGTGAACCCTGCACTGTACCGACGGCCGCGGCAGTGGCCAATGCCGTTGCCCACGCGCTGGGTATTCGCATCTACGAACTGCCGCTTACACCGGACCGCATCCTGGACGCCCTGGCCGCAAAGAAGGAGGCCTGATATGAAGCAGTTTGCCCTGGAAAATCCCACCAGCATCGAAGAGGCCGTTGAGCTTTTGGGTACGGACCCGGCACAGGCCCAACTCCTGGCAGGGGGCATGGACCTACTCGGACGCTTGAAGAAGCGCATTGACACACCGGCCCGCGTGATAAACCTGCAATCCGTTCCGGGGCTCGCGAGCGTTCGGGAAGACGCCGGCGGCCTGAGCATCGGCGCGCTCGTGACACTGACGGAGCTGACAGAGAATCCTACGGTCATATCCCAATATCGCGCCGTGGCGGAAGCGGCCAAATCCGTGGGCTCGGTGCAAATCCGCAACGCCGGCACCGTGGGGGGCAATCTGTGCCAGCGGCCCCGCTGCTGGTACTTCCGCCACCGGGATTATGTCTGCCTGCAGAAGAACGGCTCGGATTGCTTCGGTCAGCTTGGGGAGAGCCGCTACCACGCCATCCTCGGCGGAGGTCCTTGCTTCTTCGCACATCCCTCCGATCTGGCGCCGGCGCTCATTGCCTTCGACGCTACGGTCCGGCTTGCCGGCCCGCAGGGTGAGCGCACCGTGCCGCTCGAATCCCTCTATTGCCTGCCCAGCGAGAAGTTGGGGTACGGCCTGACCTTGGCGCCGGGAGAAATCGTGGCGGAAGTTCGCTTGCCCGCTCCCCTCCCGGGAACGCGCAGCACCTATGTGAAGTTCAAGGAAAAGCCTTCCTTCGATTTCTCCCTGGCCGGAGTGGCAGCAGTCATAAGCTTGGAGAATGGAACTGTGGCCCACGCGCGCCTGGCGCTCTCCGGGGTGGCGCCCGTGCCCTGGCATGCCGCCGAAGCCGAAAAGGCTCTGCTGGGAGCAAAGCTGGATGAGCCACTGGCCCGCCGCGTCGCCGATTTGGTGGTGCAAAACAACGTGCCCCTGGCGGACAACAGCTACAAGATCCCCGTCACGCGCACCATCGTCCGCCGCGCGCTGCTCAGTCTGGCTTAAGCCACCGCGGTTCGAAGCGTTGTGCGCAAGGATGGATGGCAACGCGGACCTGTCGTGCAGGATCCACGGTTGTTAGGCGTTGCGCGCTGTTGGGCGCGCGCCGAAATGGTAGCCACGGTCAGTGCCTTTTTGACCGTGGGCCCTTCTTCCCCAATAGCCCCAATCATCGCCTCGGCCCCACCTCCAGCAATACAACACTCGCTTGATATCAAAAGAAGACCCACGGTCAGGACGGCACTGACCGTGGCTACCCCCCGTCGGGTTGGGCTTCTACTTCCACTCACGGCGGCGCGCCCAAATGCCATCGGCGCAGCGCAGGGCCAGCGCCCCGATGGTTGAGGTGGGGTTTACGGCTGCACTGGTCGCGAACGAACTGCCATCGACGATGAAGAGATTCTTTACATCATGCGATTGGTGCCAGGCGTTCACCACCGAGCGCTTTGGATCACTGCCCATGCGGGCCGTGCCGAGCAGGTGCCAGGCGGGCTGGCGGAGGCCGCCGTCCAGAATTTCCTCGGCTCCCGCGGCCTCCAGAACCTGGCGAGCCATGGCCGCGCCGTGCTCCATCATCCGCAGGGTGTTTTCGCAATGCGTATAGGTCACGCGTGGCGCGGGGATGCCGTGGGAATCCTTTACTTCCGGATCGAGTTCCACGCGGTTGGTTTCCACCGGCAAATCTTCACCCTGAACCCAAATGGTGAGCAGGTGCGGAAAGCGCTTGCGGAACACGCGGTGGTGGTCCGGCCCCCAGGGCAAGGCGCGGGAGGCATATCCTGCCCACGCGTAGGACAGCGGACCGAGCGTGGGCGCCGCCTGAAAGGAGTAGCCCCGCACAAATCCGCGCTGCAAATCCGTTTCATAAAACTGCTGGCAGGCCACCGCCACCCCCCGCGGTCCCACGTGGCTGTCGACGCGCCCATCCGCAACGCCCACCACCTGCCGCCAGGCGTGCATCATGAAGTTCTTGCCCACTAGCCCAGTGGAATTTGCCAATCCCGCGGGGAAGAGTTTGGAGCGGGAGTTCAGGAGCAGCCGGGGTGTGCCCACGCCGTTGCAGCAGACCACCACCACCCGCGCGGTTACCTCATGGAGGGCGCCTGGGCGGTCGTAGTACACGGCGCCCCGCGCCAATCCTTGTTCATTGACGGTCACTTGGCAGACACGCGCCCACGTCCTGAGCGTGGCGCCCTTCTTCAGGGCTTTGGGCCAGTAAGTGACTTCGGGCGATGACTTCGCCCCAATCGGACAACCATACGAGCATTTGCCGTGCAGGTCGCACGCCGGGCGACCATCGTAGGGGCGGGAAATAATGCCATTTTCGGCGACCCACCAATGCCAGCCCAATTTGTCAAAGCCTCGACCCAGCGCCTCGCCCATGAGGCCGAGGGGCAGCGGCGGTGTGGGGCGCGGCGGGCGTGGCGGGTTGGCGGGATCGCCGGACAATCCCGCCACTCCCATTTCCCGGTCGTTCATCTCGTAGTAAGACTCAAGTTCTTGGTAATCAAGCGGCCAGTCTTCCGCCACGCCATCGAGCGTCTTGACGCGAAAATCCGACGGGTGGAAGCGCGGGAAATGCGCCGAGTAGTGGATCGTGCTGCCCCCCACCGCATTGAACATCTGCACTGACGGTGGATGCTTCCCCAACTCCACCACGGGGTAGTCCTCCGGACGCCGGCGAACATTGGGCGAGAGGTGAAACCGGCCGCGATGCATCGACGTCTCATAGTCCGGACGGGTGGAGGGGTAGTCGGCCGGATTCACCCAGTCACCTTGCTCAAGACACACCACCCGCGCGCCCAGGTCGGTAAGGCGCTTGGTAACGGCTGCACCCGACGGGCCCGATCCGATCACCAGCACATCCGCGCGCTCGGTCGGCAACGGATTACCTCTTGCTTACTTCGCGATAGAGTTTGGGCATCTTGCGGACTTTGGCCAGAACGGACTCCTCAAACGGCTTCATCTGCGGTCCCGACTCGTTGGTAGCGTGGAATTCATATCCAATCAGCTTCCAAACGGCCGGCTGAGTGTAGTAGGACTCGTACACCAAATCACGCAGCCTGGCGAAAACCTCCGGCATCCCTGTTTCCATTTCGGTTAAGGTTTCAAACCGCTGCGCCGGGGAAAGGCTGGAGAAATCCGTGTGGAACTTCATCTCGCTCATTCGCTCGAGTGCTTCTAAAGCCTGGTGAAGGTCCGCTCGGATCGGCGGTTCCTTGTGCACAACGCGTTCGAGGTACTCGATGCCGCCCACAGCACTGGCGGCGGGCATGCCGTCACCAGCGGGAATGATTTCGTCCATGGCGGCTCGCAAGGATGCGCGCTGCCCGGCGTCCAAAACTGCGGATACCGGCGGCTCGACGCTCTGACCATCTGCCACCTCGGCCGCAGTGCCCATCACCGCCGGAGCCGCGAGTGCCGTTTCCAGAAACCTGCGCCGCGTGAATTTGTGGGACACCTTCATTTTTCTGTCCTGTTGCCCGGATTGCCCATAGCCCAATTCCAACAGTAACCGCATTCTACCCACGCGGCCGTGGGTGTGCAATCTGATTGAAATCAAGCCAGACGGGCGGGCTTGCTAGGAACGGCGTGCGCCCAATGGTTCCCGCAACGTTGGGGATTCGGCTTGGCAAGTCAAGTTCCCATCGGCAATCCTGGCGTTTGGCGGGGTTCCGGCGTGGAATGGGCGTTTATCAGGCCGAGTCGCGGTAAACATTCACTCGTCATAGTCTCCCAGTGCCCCGTCGGTCGGTTTCGGCCGCGAAATACGATTCGTTTTCAGTGGCTTCCCCCTTGGGGCGGAAAACCTCAAGTCCTCCTGAACTGTGGGATACGGGCATCTTGTCAATGGAGACGATCCATTCAGGAACTGTTTCGGTTCTGCCCTTACTATCCCCACCAGCTTGTTTGCAGCCGACCCGATTTCCCGAGGTACCGTCAAGCTCCCCGTGCTTCCGGCACATGGGTCAGCGTTGATAAGCCGCGCAACGAATGTCTCTGGCGGTCAGAACGTCATCGAGCGCAAACCCGGCACCAACACTTTGACAACGGGAATTCCTATTCGCGGGTTGGTCAGGTCGACGCGGTAGATTCGGGTGTGGCCACCAGCGCAGAGGCCCTTTACAACAGCTTCGAAATCCTGACCTAGATCGCCGCTGCTATGATCCGCGATTTCGTTCCAGGGAAGCTCGCCGTCTTGCCCCTCGAAGAAAGCACGCACACGCCGATGAGTCTCGTCGAACTCATAAGAATCACTCCGCAGGTCCTCCCGCGAGCCATGTATAAAGGTCAAGCGCGACTGGGCTGCTTCGGTGATAGCTCTCACGGCCGCCACGGTCGGGCTCAGGTGGCTGCCTTGCCCAAAATTCACGCAAGTGCATGCGTACGGGCTCTGGGGATCGACCAGCACCGCCCAAAATGTGGAAGCCGGCGCCAAACTCTCGACCCTGATCAATTTCAGGCTGACTTCTGCCCTTTGCAGGAGGGTGTGCAACATCGCGAGAGGGCCTGCCGGCAGGGTCTCCAGGTCGACCGCGCGTGATTCGCCGCAGGGAAGGGTGAATCCACCGCTCGTCAGCCGAGCAATGGCATCCCGCTCGATCACCTCATAGAGGCCATGCAAGGTTGCCTCGACAATGTCATTGCCGGACGCCAATCCATTCGAGTCCCCCTTCAAAATCATGGGCTCTACCAGAAAAGACGAGCAGGCGGGCAGCCACACGGGTTGGCCGTCAAGAAGTTGCTCTCCGCGCACCCAATCGATCCTTCGCTGGTCTTTCAAATAGACGTCAGCTCGGCACCGAGGCAGCTCGGGTGCCCGCACGACAGCCTGTCCTTCACGGCATAACTCGGCCGCGCTGGCGTTCCGAATAGGCGCCTCCGGGAATTCGGCGTGCCAATCCTCGATGGCCTCCATCACGGCAGAGACTTTGGCACTTATGGAACTCAAGCCCTTGCCATTGGCGATTTGGATCAGGCGCGCGGCAGGACGCACGGTGCACCAAGTCGGTATACCCAGACGGTCGAGACCAGTGATGTCGGCCACGCGCGTGATACCCACGGCAGGCAGTAGGGGCGTAATCCGACGCAGCGTCTCTTCGGGGGTTGTCGAACGGTGGGTGCCCTCGCTGTAGACAACCGGAATCCGCGCGCTCATGAGATTTCCTGCGGCCGAAACTTTCCTCCGCGCCCGAGCAGCAGAGCCTCGGCCAATTCGATCCCGAAGTGCCAGGAATAGCCAAAGTGGCCGGGGGACGCCTCGATGACCCAGTCGGCCAAGGCTTCCCCCTGCACACCGGCGCGCTCGATGCCGTTGTCGTGCGCCCATTCGCACACGATGGCGCGCGCCGCAGCCTTCGCGTCGCCTGTACCATGGGCGGCAGAGTAAGCACGGAAGGCCGCGTCAGCGAGAGCCCTCGTGGCCAGCAATCCATTGAGGCGGGGAACCGGAACTCCCGCGGCAGCAGGGAAACAGGCTCGCTGACGCGCCAGATCAACGCCGCTTGGCGCTACGCCGTGCGCACGGGCCCACAATGCGACAAAGAAGAGCGTGGAAAGTTCGCGCCGGAGGGCCTGGACTTCCGATTCCGACATCCCTGCGCTTCGAGCCATTTCAGCAGTGTTTAGCGCTCCTTCGGGAACCAGCCCTTCGGCGACAAGGCGTTCTTTCCGCCACCGTCTTTCCGCGTCGGCTTCGTACTTGGGAATGCAATGCTGGAGTTTATTGGCGGCTACAGCGGTCAACGCAGCCACCGCATCCTGACGCTTTTGGTCGATCCGCTCTTGACGAAGGAACTCCGCAATCCGGTGCCGCCGCTCGACCGGCCACTCCGCCGCAGGACCCCTCTCCGTCAGTGCCGCGAAGGAGCGTTCGAGAAAATATAATCCCCGGACGAATTCGATCAACTCATCGCGCTCTTCCGGAGCGATAACCTCCGGCGGGGCGGCTTGCAAGGTGGCGCGAATGTTCACCAGCGGTTCGGATAGCGCCGGATATCCGAGTTCCGGCGGACCGTACCCGAGTGCGACTTCATCATCCGCGTCAATGGTTCCGTCCCGATACC